>Ga0209829_10003424_pt1 | contig 11585 bp, 19 predicted proteins | sample C_140205_EF_Meta_FD_187311 | JGI IMG/M metagenome (GOLD analysis project Ga0209829, IMG submission 187311) | Freshwater microbial communities from Lake Croche, Canada to study carbon cycling - C_140205_EF_MetaG (SPAdes) (version 2) | ecosystem: Environmental > Aquatic > Freshwater > Lake... | reverse complement strand
AGATATTCTAATCCAAGCAATTCAGCTCACAATGGGCGAGCGCAATTCTCAAAATGGTGACCCAAAAGAAAACCACACAAGAATTGCAAAAATTTGGTCGGTAATTTTAGACAAAGAAATTACTCCAGCACAAGTTGCACTTTGTATGGCTGGATTGAAATTGGCAAGGCTTGCCTATAATCCTGATGTTGATGATTCTTACATTGACTTGGCAGCTTATGCTGCAATTGCTGGTGAGATCAAGTGAAGAATCTTGCAGTAATTGTTCCAAGCAGGGGAAGACCTCATAACATTATTGAGTTGCTTCATTCATTTGAGGAAACTCAAACTGAATCAGATTTGATTGTTGTAATTGATGATGATGATCTAACCAAAGATGCTTATTTAGAGCTTGGCATTGATAAAACAATAATTCTTCCAAGAGAAGGCAAAGGAATGGCGAAACCTTTGAATAAAGCATCTTCAATGCTCAAAGATGAATATAGACATTTTTCTTTCCTTGGTGATGACCATAGACCAAGAACAAAGAATTGGGATGTCAATTTTATTGACACTCTTGATGAACTTGGAACTGGAATTGTTTATGGCAATGATTTGCTTCAAGGTGAAAATCTGCCAACTGCGGTTGCAATGACCGGCAACATAGTCAAAGCACTTGATGGAATGGTTCCAACAGGATTGATTCATTTATATTTAGACAATTTTTGGATGCAATTAGGTAAAGATTTAGGCGCATTGAGATATTTAGGTCATATAATTATTGAGCATCTTCATCCAGTATCAGGCAAGGTTGGTTGGGATGAAGGGTATCGAGATGTCAATGCTCAAGAAGTTTATACAGCTGATGCCAAAGTTTATTTTGAATACATAGCAGGTGAGGATTATCAAAATCTTTTGAAGGTGTTATTGGCTCAAAGATGATAATCAGAATTAGACCAAAGTATTCTGAACAAGAATTAGCCAATATCTATGAAAAACCACATAATCACAGCAGATGGCAAGATCATATAACTAGAGTTCAATCAACAATTGCTTTTGCAAGTTGGTTCAAAGATATTGAAAGTGTTGCTGATCTTTCAGCAGGAGATGCCACAATCATCAATTCAATAAATGCGCCAATAAAATATATTGGAGATTTTGCACCAGCCTATGAATTTACTGGTCCAATTGAAGAAACTATTGATTTGATTCCAAAAGTTGATTTATTTATTTGCTCTGAAACTCTTGAACATTTAAATGATCCAATTGCTGCATTGAAAAAAATTAGAGCAAAAACTAAATATCTACTTCTTACTACTCCTGATGGAGAAGATGATATTAGAAATCCTGAGCATTATTGGGGTTGGGATTCTAAGGGTATTAGGGGATTATTAGTTGATGCAGGATTTTCTCCAGTTATTTATTCCTCACTAAAGTTCTTTGATGAAAAATGGCAATATGACTATCAATTTTGGGGGTGCGAGTGAAAATTCTTATTACTGGCGATGCTGGATTTGTAGGAAGACATTTTAGGAAAAAATTTGAATCACAAGGTCATCAAATTATTGGCGTTGATATTGTCAATGGAATTGATGCTAGAGATTTCTTTCGAACCGATAATACTCATTTTGACAAAGTCATTCATCTTGCAGCTGTAGTAGGTGGCAGAAAAATGATTGAAGGCTCACCATTAGCGCTCGCTGTAGATTTATCAATTGATGCTGAGATGTTTGGTTGGGCGCTTCGAACAAAACCCGGATGTATTACTTATTTCTCATCTTCAGCTGCTTATCCAACTATTTTGCAAGAACATCAATTGCTTGGAACTCTAAGAGAAGATGATATTGATTTGGCTGAAATTCAAACTCCTGACCTAAGTTATGGATGGGCAAAACTAACCGGGGAGATGTTGGCATCTCACGCTAGGAATCAAGGTTTGACTGTTCACATATTTAGACCATTTTCAGGATATGGATCAGATCAACCTTTGGACTATCCATTTCCATCATTTATTGAAAGAGCAAGGCGCAAAGCTGACCCATTTGAAATTTGGGGAGATGGGCAACAGGTTAGAGATTTTATTCATATTGATGATGTAGTTGAAGCTGCTGAAGTTGGATGTTGGATTGATATAAAAACTGCCAACCTCTGCACCGGTAGGGCAACCTCATTCAATGAGTTAGCTGAATTGGTTTGCAAAGAAGCAGGATATAAACCAATAATCAAACATCTTGAAGCTGAACCAGTTGGCGTAATGTATAGAGTTGGTGATCCAACATTGATGAACTCATTCTATGAGCCAAAAATTACCTTGGAAGAAGGAATTCGCAAGGCTTTTGCCAAGTAGAAGCAAACTCGCCCTGCTCCTTGGCGTTGCGACAAAATACCCCACTTGATTAGTTTCGGGTGGGGTATTTTGCTTTTTGGGCGGTGGTGGTGGCGGTGATGGGAAGCCAAAACCAATGCCAAATGCTTCGCTTGGGCGGTGGTGGTGGCGGTGATGGGAAGCCAAAACCAATGCCAAATGCTTCGCTTGGGCGGTGGTGGTGGCGGTGATGGGAAATTTAGACACGCCCATTTCAGTTGAAATGCTTCTATCCTAGGAAAATATGGTTTACCCTTATGGCAAGAGATGAACTCGGGGTTCATCGCCAACAAAGGAGCAGTAAATGATAAAAGAAGTTGAATTACAATATACAGTTCATAATCTCATAAAATTAGCAAAAGATAAATATGGCAGCAATGCTGTTGAGTGTTTAGCAGCTAAATTACAAAGCGTGATTACAGATGATCAAATGAAAGTTCTAATAGACAATCTTGGATCAAACTAATGTCAATCACAGCTGAAGACATAGTAATCTCACTTGAACTTCCTGAAAATGCAACTATGGAGCAGATAATTCTCTTTGCATACAACTTGCAGATTGCACTTGATAAGAATTGGATTGATCGCAAAATGTGGGAAAAGTGCATCAACTCAATTTCATTGGCTTTGCAAGACCTAAATCAAACTTGGGATGTAATGCTTGATCAGTTTGAAAAGTGGGCAAAACAATGACACTTATATTAGTTCTTATTGCAACAACAATTATTTTTCTTCCAATTATGTTTTGGCTAGATGATCGCTACACAACTTTAGAAGAAAACCAAGCCATCAAAGAATGGCATAATTTCAAAACTGCAATGGAAAGGAAATCTAAATGAATATCTATATTTTCCTTCTAGCTCTTGTTTTAGGATTTGTAATTGGCTTAGTATTTGGCGGTTTTCAGGAATGGGATAGATTTTATCCATTGACTAGAGAACTACAAAAAGAGATTGTGGATTCTTATGAAGAGATTGAAGAACTTAGAACAATCATCTATAAAAATTTGGGCGTGGTTCTCCGTCAAACCTCTGCTCACCCTTCGCTTCGCTCTCGTCGGGATAATTAGTGAGCAAAGCAAAGGCAAAAGGTACGAACGCTGAAAGCGCTCTGGTGAAGTATTTGGTTGAGCAGGGCTACCCAAATGCAGAACGCCGGGCGCTTTCAGGTTCAAATGATATGGGCGATGTATCAGGTTGCGTTGGGCTAGTGTGGGAAGTAAAGAATCATAAAACTTATTCCATACCTGCTTGGCTTGATGAAACCCAAGTCGAAGCCAAAAATGCTAATGCTGATTTTGGAATTCTTGCAGTAAAGCCAAATAAAGTTGGTTTAGGCAATGTTGAAAATTGGTGGGCAATTATGACCATCAAAGATGTTGTAAACCTTCTCAGAGATGCTGGCTATGGCGATCCACGATGAATTCAACGCAACTTTCTTCCCAAGTTTTCCAGAAGCTAAATGTCGCGATCTCGATGGAGATTATTTCTTTCCGGACTCAAGACAACAACTCAAATTGCGATTGCCAGAGATTAGACAAATCTGCAACAGCTGTATCCATAAAATTGACTGTTACTCCTTTGCAGTCACCCACCAAGTTGAAGGAATTTGGGCAGGAACCACTTATGAGGAGAGAAAACCTAGATTCACAGAGCAAGAGATCAGAGGCAAGAAAATCACCGATGTTCTTCAAAAACTATCCAATGGCTTTACTGTTGAAGAAATCGCTCGAATGCAAGGAGTCAAAATCTCCTCAGTTCAACGATTGCTGCAAAGAGCAAAGCAAAAAGGAGTTATCAAATGAATCGCAAAATATCAACAATTATTATTGCATCACTTTCAATTTCAGTAATGATCTTGGCAATGATGACAAATGGAGTCTTATCTCAATACAAGAAACCACCAATTCAAATGGTAAAGGTTTCAGAAGTTTTGGCAATGAGCGATCAGGATCGCATCAATTTATTGATCGATCAACTGCTAGTGCCAAAATCAGCAGCTTGTTTCCGAAATATCTTGATGAAGGAAAGTAAAATGAATCCTTCAGCTGCTAATCATCTATCTTCAGCCAAAGGTGTTGGTCAATTACTTGATAAGACTTACACCAATCTTGGGATGAAGCATTCAAGTGATGGAATTGCTCAAACTATTGCAGCACTTGCCTACATTAGCCGCCATTATGGAGGCACAAATTCAACTTGCCAAGCATGGGCGCATTGGCAAAAATACAACTGGTTCTAAACAAAAGACAGGGGATAAAATGACTACTCAAATCAATCAAGAAATGATTGAATTACACGAAGCAGGAAATGCTTGGTTGCTTGCATATAAAGAAGCTAAGCAAAAAATCAAGGAATGGTCAGAAAAGGCTGACATTGCTCAAGAGCAAATCAAAAGTATGCTTGGTGATGCTGAGATTGGTCTTATCAATGGCAAAGAATCAGTTCGCTGGACCACAGTTGAATCACGCCGGTTAGATGTCAAAAAGGCTAGAGAAGTGCTTCCACCACAGGTAATTGATTTGATTGAGATCATTCAATCAACTCGCAGATTTACTGTGATCGAAGAAGAATGAGTTCAATCGAATTTGCAAAAATTGGTAATGACCCTCAAATCCTTGCTAATAAACTTTCAGCTGTAATCAATGATCGATCAGTAAATTCTGCTCGCTCAAAGCAAAAGCGAATTGGTTTATCAGAGGTTGGTGAACCTTGCGTTCGCAAAACTGCTTATCGGATTTTAGATTGGAATAAAACTAATCTTCAAACTGATCCTTGGGCATCTATCTCTGGAACTGCCATTCACTCTTGGCTTGCTGATGCTTTTGATAAGGTTGAAGGTTTCTTGGTTGAGCATTCAGTTGAAGCTGCTGATGGACTAAAAGGAACAAGTGATTTGTTTGATATTGCAGAAGGTATGGTAATTGATCACAAATGCGTTGGTGCATCATCTATGAAATCTCGCAAGCGTGATGGAATGACTTTCCAACAAAGAGTTCAAATCAATCTTTATGGGCTTGGCTTTGAAAATGCCGGATATAAAGTCAATAAGGTTGCGCTCGCATTTTATCCTCTAGGTGGTCGCTTGGATGGGCTTTATACAATAGTTGAGGATTACAATCGTCAATTAGCTCTAAATGCTATTGAGCGATTTGCCACAACTCAAAATCTTGTTTGGACTCTTGATCCTGAGAAGAATCAAAGTGCTTGGGATATGATCCCTAAGACAACTTCTTATACCTGCATCTATTGTCCTTGGTACTTACCCGGTTCAAATAATCCTGCAATTGGATGCTCAGGAGAGGTTGGTGCATTATGACTCCAAGTTATCACTACCAATGCGATAGGTGCGGTGGCAGCTTTGAACAGAGTCGATCTATCTATGAAACTGAGATTGCTCCTATGTGCGGTGATTGTCTAGTGTCGATGGTTAGGGTCTATTCTGCTCCTTCTATACAATTCAAAGGCGATGGGTGGGGTGGCAAATGAAGCTCAAAATTCAATCATCAATTATCTATACAAAAACGCCAAGTGAGTTTGACAAAATAAATTGTTTTCATTGTGGAAAAGAATTTGAAATACATATAAATAATTTGCGTTCAGCAAATTATTGTCAGGAGTGTAAATGAATAAAGTCGGATGGCTAATGCTGATGCTCTTTTCATTTGCCGGTGGATATTGGCTTGGTTTATCAATAAATCTTATGAATAAAAAAACAAAGCATTTTCAAATAGATAATTTATCTGAGTTACTATCGCTCCACACAGAATTGACATCTCCTAGGTGCCAATGCAAAAACCCAAACCCAAAAAGAAAAGAGGAATAATGATTGCTGCGGAAGTATTTTCCAAGCCTTCAGTTTCAGGGGATTCTCCAAAACCTGCTGACCTAAATGGTCATCTACTAATCATCAAGCCAACTGAATTCAAAACAGGAATTCAAACATCACTTGGCGAAGCCGATGCAATTCAATGCGAGATCATTGATTTGGACACAAACAAAGAACACGCATCTGTTCTATTCTTCAATGTTGCACTAAAAAATTCATTGAAGTCAAATATCGGAAAAACTGTACTTGCTCGATTAGGGCAAGGTGTTGCAAAGCCGGGTAAATCTGCTCCTTGGATTTTACTTGATGCAACAACAAATGATGCTGATATAAAGAAAGCAACGGATTATCTAACCAATGCAGCCAAAGCTGCTATTACTCCACCTGCTTCTTTTACAGTATCACCAACTGCAACGCCAACTGTAACTCCAGAGGTTGCTGCTTTACTTGCTCAACTAACAGCAAAACCTGTATAAATTCCATTAGTTACCGGGGATAACTAATGGAAACCATTGGTAGGTTTACATTGAATGAGGTATGGGATTCAATCTAGGTTCAACTCCTAGCAATGGACAAGATGAAAAAATGATTGGGGTTCAGATGGGCAGAATTGTTCGGTTCAAGCGAACAATGCCATTTGAAAAACAATGCTGTTTTATTATCTCTTCCCGATATGGTGAGATTGAAAGATGTGATGAAGAGGCGGATTTTGGATTATATGTTGGCACACATATTATCAAATTAATTTCGTTGTGCCATTACCACACAGTTTTTGAAGAATCATTGTTGATTGGGGAGAAAGAATGAATCCAGTATTACAAGCTGCACTAAATTTTTATGATGCAGGAGTATCAGTTGTACCAGCAGCTGTAGATGGATCAAAAGCGCCAATCGGTTCTTGGAAAAAATATCAAAGTGAGCGAGCAAGTCGAGAAGAACTGATTCAATGGTTTGGCTCAGGTCATATTGGCATCGGAATTATCACAGGTCATATTTCAGGAAATCTTGAAATGTTAGAGCTTGAAGGTAGAGCTGTATCCTCTGGCTTATTAGAGGAAGCCAAAGAGATCGCATTCAACTCTGATCTTTCTGATATTTGGGATTTGATAACAAATGGTTATGTTGAGGCAACCCCATCGGGCGGAGTCCATTTCCTTTATCGAGTAAGTGATGAGCCAATTTCAGGCAATCAAAAACTGGCTAGAAGACCCGGAGAGGGCGATAGCGTTGAGGTATTGGCAGAAACTAGGGGTGAAGGTGGATTTGTGGTCACAGCGCCATCCTCGGGCTCAACACACCCATCAGGAAGTCCTTGGATTCTTCTCAAAGGTTCACCAGCCACAATTGCTGACCTAACAATGGAGCAGCGCAACGCAATTCACGCAGTATTTAGATCACTTGATTCAATGCCGGTAAAAGAATCAATTGAATTAGCTTTGAAAAACCCTAAATCTAGTGACAATCTAAAACCGGGTGATGATTACAATAACAAAGCAAATTGGAAAGACATCCTAGAACCAAAAGGTTGGAAGATTGTCTTTACTGCAAATGGCGTGACTTATTGGCGCAGACCGGGTAAAGATATTGGCATCAGCGCAACAACTGGTCGAAATGATGGCGATAACTTATATGTATTTACAACCTCATCATCATTTGAATCTGAAAAACCTTATTCAAAATTTGCAGCTTATACTCACCTAGAATTTGATGGAGATTACTCAAGAGCAGCATCAGCACTTCGAAGCCAAGGTTTTGGTTCTACTCTTTCTTCCTTACCAAGTAACCCATTACAGCAAACATCAGCGCCGTTATTACAACTTGTACCAAAGACAGATGAGCAAGAGATTGAATCATCTTGGAAACCTGTTGATCTACTAAAATTCTTTGATGGTTCTTATGAAACCCCAGTCACTTCAATACTAATTAGAACTGATGATAAAGGTTTGATTTATGCCGGCAGAGTTCACTCATTCTATGGCGAAAGCGAATCAGGAAAATCTTGGCTTGCTCAAATCGCAGTTGCTGAACAACTAAAACAATTCAAGAAAGTTATTTACATTGATTTTGAATCAGATGCCGCCGACCTTGTTTTTAGACTTGGCGCTTTAGGTGTATCACAAGCTGAAATCCTGCAAAACTTTACTTACATCAGACCTGATACTGCCAGAGATCACGAAGACCCTTACTGGCAAAATTTACTAAAGCCAAATATCAACTCTTTAGTAATTATTGATGGCGTAACTGAGGCACTAACTATGTGGGGTGGGGAAACAAAGGACAATGATGCAATCACTAGATGGATGCGCCTATTCCCAAGAGCAATCGCTCAACAATCAGGGGCAGCTGTAATCTCTATTGACCATGTCACTAAAGATAAAGAAACAAGAGGAAGATTTGCTATTGGCGGTCAAGCAAAGTTGGCTACCATAGATGGTGCTGCCTACCTAATTGAGCCTTTAGAGGTGCTGGCACCGGGCAGAACCGGCACTTTGACAGTTCGGGTCACAAAGGATAGACCAGGCTTTGTAAGAAAGATTGCTGGCATGTATAGGAAAAATGATCGAACCCAAGAAGCTGCTGTTATCACCATTGATTCTGTTTCTATCCCAATGAAGGTTGTTATCGCACCACCTCTATTAGAGGATGAAGCGCTCGCTGCCAAAATGCTAAAACTTGATTCTGACATCATCGATTATATGGACAGAAACCCGGGATCGACCAAGTCAAAGGCGGTCCATGGGATCAAAGGTCACGATGATAAAACTCTACTGGCAAGAATTGATGAGCTAATTGAGGATCGCGTTTTGGAGAATCAAGGCAATAATAGATCATATATTTTGTACCTAACCGATGATGGAAGGGCAAAATTTGGGCGACCAAATGCTGTCATATTCCAATTACCGAGTAATAAATGATTGGCGTTGTGCGTTGTGGAGCGTTGTGGAAGCACTCCACAACGCAACCCCCATCACGCTCAGTTTGGCGTTGTGGCGTTGTGGGTACCTTTAGGTACACAACGCACAACGCAACGGATGCCAAGAGCCACAAGGAGAAAAGATGATTGATGCTTCTACTTCCCAACATCTAATAAATTCGAAGGCAAAGGCGGAAATATGTCTTCGGTGTAATACAAACATTTGGGTGGCAACTGTAAATGGCTTCAAGGTCAAAGTTGAGCCGAATCGACTCAACTCTACCGAGGAGGTCATTTTGAGGATGGCAGGAAGCCGGATATTTCAGACCCTTAGAATTGGCAATCAATTTGAATTACAAATTCGTAATACTTGGCACATCACCAAAGGTGATCCCAAAGCAATAGTGCTCGCAGAGCACGATTGCGACAGAAGCCAGAAAGAGCCAATAGAAGACTTCTATGCAGCTGTAAAAACCGAGAATCCAGAGGAGCCATCATTTTGATCGACTCAGTCATTTGCAATTTATGCAATAAGACCATTCCTGAGAATGGTCTTTGTAACAGGTGTCATTCTAGGCTTCACCAACAGCTTGATGACATCTATGACTTTTGGCTAGATGCCCACGATGAATTACTTCCCGGCAAAAGCGCAAATGGTGGCAGATCATCCGAGCGAACTATTGGACTCAATGTTGCAGCTTTGTCATTTATCGTAGGAAGTGACATTTTGGGTCTATTGCATGAATGGGAAAAATTGATTCGTGAGGATAGGAAATTGACCAAGCCAGCATTTTTGAAAAAGAAAAGTTTGGCAGAAGAGATTTATGATGCCATTCATTTTGCTCAAGCTCATTTGCAATGGTCAGGTGCTCAGCCTTGGATTGAGGATTTTGCCAAAGAGCTAAAAACCCTTCACAGTCTAGGAATGAGCGCTGCAAAAAGATTTTTAGAAAAGATTAGGAAAATTGAATGTCCGGCAGAAACTAGCGAAGGCATTTGTAATAACTTTTTGAAAATCAATGAGGAAGACCCATTAGAAATCTTTGAATGCAAAAAGTGTGAAACTCAATGGACAACCTTGAGATTGGTGGCAGTAGCACTCTCTGATCCCAACCGCAGAGTCTGGCTTGATGCTGAAGCTATTGGAAAATGGATTGGGGTATCAGAAAGACAAGTTCGCAGAATTGCCCATAAGAATAAAGTTGCAAAGAGGGGAGTTTTATATGATGTCAATGGCATCCGAACTGCTTACGCCAAAGGAGCATAATTTGACAAAAATGTCCAACTCATTTGCTACAATAGACATTGTCGGTGTGGCGTGTATGCAGATACCACAGACAAAAATTATCGCTTTTAGTAGGTATTCTTCCCAAATGATACTTGAAGCAAATATGACAGTTGCAGAAATTGATGAGGCACTAAAACACCTCAGCGAAGTTTTGCATGGTGCAAGAGATGATAAAAGAAAAAAAGCGTTACTAGAATTGGTTGATGCTTTATTAGATGCAAAAATTGAGAAGGCATCATTATGACAACATTGATTGCAATTCAAAATGAGAATTGGTGCGTAATGGCAGCAGACTCACAATCAACTGCATATAATAAAATTGCTGATTGTTCTCCAGTTGGAAAAATAAATCGTAATGGTAATTATCTTATTGCAGCAGCAGGAGCTGTAAGAGGTGCAAACTTATTAGCATTTGGATTTACTCCACCAAGACCTTCCACAACTAATCTTGATTTGTTTATGACAAGAAAATTTATTCCTGCAATGCGTAAAACTTTTGTTGATAATGGTTACGACATAAAAGCAGATGGACAAGAAGCATCATTCTCAAATGAATTGTTAGTTGCAGTTCGTGGGCAGATATATTTCATTGATGAGATATATGGTTGGGAAAGATGTGGCACTAAGGTTTATACATCCGGTAGTGGTGGTGACTTTGCTTTAGGTGCAGCTGATGCATTAGGTGCAAGAGATTGCAATGACTATGAAGAAGCAATAACTATTGTTGAGAAGGCTGTAAAGATTGCAACACAATGGGATGCATTCTCTGGTGGGTTGATACAAGTCGCTGTGCAGAATCATAAGGGCGAATCAATGATCACCCATATAACAGACTAATACAATGCCAAAGATGCCATGCCTAGACTGTGGCATACCAACACAGAAGAGCAGATGCATAAGCTGTGAAAATATCTTTGTAGAAAATAAACCGCAACGCAATCGATTAGGGCGTGATGCTCGCGGATATGATTGGGCTTGGATCAAAATACGCAAACAAATCCTCCACCGAGATAAGTATCGCTGTGGATATTGTGGTATAGATATTGCTGGAGCGAATGCAACAGTCGATCATATAATTGCATTGAGTAATGGTGGACAAAGACTAGACCCGAGCAACCTAATTGCTGCTTGCAGGTCTTGTAACTCATCTAAGAAAGATAAGTAAACAAACTGCTGTGTATTTCTATTTTTTGTAGAATATACGTTATCAC
>Ga0209829_10003423_pt1 | contig 11587 bp, 12 predicted proteins | sample C_140205_EF_Meta_FD_187311 | JGI IMG/M metagenome (GOLD analysis project Ga0209829, IMG submission 187311) | Freshwater microbial communities from Lake Croche, Canada to study carbon cycling - C_140205_EF_MetaG (SPAdes) (version 2) | ecosystem: Environmental > Aquatic > Freshwater > Lake... | reverse complement strand
CTAATGTGCTCTGTTTTCCTTAGCTCTTGCTACAGCTTTAAGGGTGCTAGTTTATCACAAGATTTAAAAACGATTCAAATTAACAATATTAGAATGGAGACAGCTGGAGGTCCAACGAACTTAAGTTTAACCATAAATGAAAAAGTAAAAGAGTATTTTCAAAGAAACACTACATTAAAAATTATCAATCAAAACCCTGATTTATTGTTAGAAGGATCGATAACTGGATATGAAATGACTCCGCAAGCTCCTACATCAGATGATAAAGCGGGTTTAAATAGATTGACTTTAAAAATTCATTTTTCTTTAGTTAATCGATTAGATGAAACTAAAAACTTCGATCAGGAATTCAGTTTTTATCAAGATTTTCCACAAAACCAAACGCTTACTCAGGTCGAAAAAAATCTTATACCTAAATTAGTTGATCAAATTATTTTAGATTTATTCAATAAAATAGCAGGGGATTGGTGATGAATTTAGAAAAAGCTCAAAAATTATGGTTTTTACTTCATCGATTTGATCGAACAAATCAAGCTGAAATAGATATGTTCAACGATGATAAAAAAAAGTATCCATTTTTTTACTTATTACATTGGAATGAAAAAAGCAGTAAAATACAACAAAGAAAAATTTCATTACAATCAAATTCACGATTAAATTATTTTAAGTCGATTTTTGATATTGAACCGTTTGAAAAAATAGATCCATTTGAATTAAATAATAAACCTGAGAGCTCCTATAACATTCAAACCCAATTAATAGAAGATTTTTTATTAAAAATGCCAACAATATCTAAAATCAAAAAGAGTTCGAATGAAAACGATTCAATAGAGGAATTAGACTTTTCGAAAGTTACCTATCAAGCTCCTACGACTGAATCTTATGCGATCATATTGGAAAAACAAGGTAAATATGATTTAGCAATTAAAGTGTATGAAAAATTAAGTTTGGCTAAACCTGAAAAAAGGCTTTACTTTGCAACTCGAATTTCAGAAATAGCTTTTAAAATAAATAATTAATTACATATGTTTACTTTATTAATTTCCCTTATCGTCATTTTTTCCGCATTGTTAATCATTCTCATTTTAGTTCAAAATCCAAAAGGAGGAGGTATTAATGGAGAATTCAATCCCACTGGAGCCACTCAAATGTTTGGAGTGCAAAAAACGGGGGATTTAGTTGAACAATTAACTTGGGGCTTTTCTATCACAATATTGGTGCTCGTATTATTAACCAATTTTACCATTTCTTCCAATTCACCGGATGCAGTACAATCGGTTAATGTAGAAAAGGCCGCTGGAAAAACTATTCCAACTGCACCAGCACCTAAACCAATTAGTAAATAATTACTGACATTTTTTCAGTTATTATTCAATGGCATACATGTTGATATGTAATGCTGCAATTCTTTAATTCAAAGAGTTTATTATTATTATGTTTAAAAACCTAAATTCATAAAACATGTCAAAGTTAACTATTAAGCCCTTAGCAGACAGGGTTATTGTTGAACCGGCTGCAGCTGAAGAAAAAACTGCATTTGGAATTATTATTCCAGATACCGCTAAAGAAAAGCCACAAAAAGGTATCGTGGTGGCAGTTGGCAATGGAAAAAAAGATGAACCTATTACTGTAAAAGTAGGTGATGATGTATTGTATGGCAAATACTCTGGAACTGAAATCACAATTGAGGGGAAAGATTATTTAATTATGCGGGAATCAGACATTTTCGCAATTTTGTAAATCGTATTATTTTAAAATCACAAATAAAGAATTAATCACATGGCTAAGGAATTATTTTTTGACAGCGAAGCTCGCGAAAAAATGAAAAGAGGGGTTGATACCCTTGCTAATGCTGTTAAAGTTACATTAGGGCCTAAAGGTCGTAACGTTATTATTGACAAAAAATTTGGTTCACCTCAGATCACCAAAGATGGTGTGACAGTAGCTAAAGAAATTGAACTTGAAGATGCTGTTGAGAACATGGGTGCTCAACTAGTTAAAGAAGTTGCTTCTAAAACTGCAGATCAGGCAGGTGATGGTACAACGACTGCAACCGTTTTAGCACAATCGATTTATACGATTGGATCAAAAAATGTGGCGGCAGGAGCTAATCCAATGGACCTTAAGAAAGGAATAGAGAAAGCGGTAGATGCTATTGTTAAAGATCTTAAGAAACAATCTCGTCCAATAACAACATCAAATGAAATTGCTCAAGTAGCGACCATATCTGCAAACAATGATTCGGAGATTGGTAAAATGATTTCATCGGCTATGGATAAAGTAGGTCGCGAAGGAGTAATAACAGTTGAAGAAGCAAGAGGTACTGAAACGGAAGTAAAGACTGTAGAAGGAATGCAATTTGACAGAGGTTATTTATCTGCTTATTTTGTAACCAACACGGACAAAATGGAAGTTGAGTTAGAGAAACCTTTTATCTTAATTTCTGAGAAAAAAGTTTCTTCTATGAAGGAATTATTACCTGTATTAGAAGTGGTTGCTCAAACAGGCCGTCCGCTTTTAATTATATCAGAAGATGTAGATGGAGAGGCATTAGCTACTTTGGTAGTAAATAAAATACGTGGCGCTTTGAAAGTAGCAGCAGTAAAGGCTCCTGGTTTCGGAGATCGTAGAAAAGCTATGTTAGAAGACATCGCTATTTTAACTGGCGGAACGGTGATAGCTGAGGAAAGAGGATTTAAACTTGAAAATGCAACAGTTGAATACTTAGGACAAGCGGATAAAATAATTATTGACAAAGACAATACGACTATTGTTAATGGTACGGGTTCAAAAGACGATATCAACAACCGTGTAAATCAGATTAAATCTCAGATTGAAAATACCACATCAGATTATGATCGTGAGAAATTACAAGAACGCTTAGCTAAATTATCTGGAGGTGTGGCTATTTTGTATATTGGCGCTGCGACAGAGGTGGAAATGAAAGAGAAAAAAGACCGAGTTGACGATGCATTGCACGCAACTAGAGCTGCTGTAGAGGAAGGTATCATTGCTGGAGGTGGGGTTGCATTAATTCGTGCTATAGGTTCATTGGATAAACTAAAAGGTGAAAATGAAGATCAAATAACAGGAATTAACATCATTCGCCAAGCGGTAGAATCTCCATTACGTACAATTGTTGCAAACGCAGGCGGAGAAGCGTCAGTCGTTGTTAATGCAGTTCGTGCGGGTAAAGATGATTTTGGTTATAATGCTCGTGAAGACAAATATGAAAATATGATTGCAGCAGGTATTATTGATCCAACAAAAGTAACACGTTTGGCTTTAGAAAATGCAGCATCCATTGCTGGACTTTTATTGACCACAGAATGTGTCATTGCTGATAAACCAGCCAATGAACCAGCACATAACCACGCACCTGGTGGTGGTGGAATGGGCGGCATGATGTAAAATAATTTCATTATTAGTTTTAAACTCCCCATATTTGGGGAGTTTTTTTATGTCCTATATGAAGAGAATTGCAATCGATATGGATGATGTTTTGGCCGATACCACGGTCAAGATAATTCATACCATCAACAGCCTACTAGATAAAAATTATTCTTACGAAGAATTAATGTCTGATAATCTGGCGAGAGAACGTTTTCTCAAAGATTATTTAGCCAATAATTCTTTTCTTTGGCAACCTGGTTTTTTTTTAGATGTACCCGTTAAACACCAAGCGATAGAAATCGTTAAAAAACTTAGCGAAACCTACGAAATCTTTATTGTATCTGCAGCCACCGAATTTCCTGAATCTCTAAAGGAGAAATTGAGTTGGATGAAGCAACATTTTCCATTCATTTCATGGACTCATATTGTTTTTTGCGGACATAAATACATGATTCAAGCTGATTTTTTAATTGATGATCATGAGAAGAATTTAAAAACATTTATGGGAACCCCACTCCTATTCACAGCTCCACATAACATACATATTAATGAATACCAACGCGTAGATACTTGGGATGCCGTTGCTAAATTATTATTATAAAGATTCTACATATTATTTAATGAATAAAAATAGAGCGTCTATCAGTTTGCTATTTTTCTTGTGCGGAATTAATTTCGCTAGTTGGGCTACAAGAATTCCAGATTTTAAGGAGAAGTTACAATTAAATGATTCTGAATTAGGTACGATATTAATGGGATTGCCAATTGGATCACTCATTTCTTTACCTTTAGCAGGTTGGTTAATTACAAAATATGAGTCGAAATGGATTTGCCTAATAGCAGTCGTCATGTACATATTTATTCTTCCAATCTTAGGATATTCACCTCACTCCATCGGATTATTTATAGGATTATTTTTGTTTGGGATGGCTGGGGATATTTTAAATATTGCCATGAATACTCAGGTGGTTACCCTCGAAAAGAGTATGAATAAGGTTATTATGTCAAGTTTTCATGCACTTTTTTCAGTTGGATTAATGTTGGGAGCATTTTTGGGAGGAATAATTTTAAAATATCAAATATCAAGCTTCCTCCATTTATTAATGATGGGCGGATTAAATCTTTTATCAATACCTTTCTTTTTAAAAAATTTATTGCCCGACCAATTTAAAAATAGCGAAGGAATTATTCAGAACAATAACAAGTCATTTTTAAATTTAGGACCCCATTTATTTACCTTATCCTTTATTGCTTTCTGTGGTATGTTGTGTGAAGGCGCTATGGCCGATTGGATAACTCTATACTTCAAAGAGTCGACTTTCGTAAAAACATTTACATCTACTATTGGATTTACTTCATTTGCCTTATCTATGGTCATAGGTAGGTCGATGGGGGATTACATCACCAAATTGTTTTCTATAAAAAACATTTTAACATGGAATGGCGTATTTATTAGTGTTGGGGTAAGCTTCACTTTAATGACTACAAATGAATATATCATGATCATCGGATGTTTAATCGCAGGAATAGGGATATCTACTATTATACCCATTATATATTCTGAAGCGGGAAGGTCTAAAAATATTTCTCCTTCAGTAGCAATTGCAGGAGTTTCAACAATAGCATATGTCGGATTTCTTGTTGGCCCTGTTTTTATTGGCTTCTTATCTGATTATTACGGACTTAATAAGGCGTTATATTTATTGGTTGGACTTGGTATTTTGGCTAGCTTACTTTCTAAATTCAAATTAAATAAACTAGAAAATTAAAAACTAGATTTAATTTTTTTACAATATTTTTTTAAAGCTATATCTTTATTGCAATTTATAAATCGATGTGTACATTGATCCATTCTGAGTCAAATCTAGCTCCATACTTTTTATAAAAATTAATGGCAGGTGTATTCCAATTTAAAACTTGCCACATTAAACCATTACAATTTGATGCTTTAGCTTCCTTGAAAGTAGCATCCATTAGTAGTTTACCGTAGCCTTTAGATCTAAATTCGCTTTTAACAAATAGATCTTCAAGATATAACCTCTTCCCTTTCCAAGTGGAAAACCTAAAATACCAAAGAGCAAAACCAACCAATTGATCATTTTCAAATAGCAAGAATGCATCAAATAATGGTTTATCTGTAAAACCATTTATTTCATAATCCTTCAATGTAGCCGTAACTTCTTCAGATGCATGTTCAAATAAGGCTAATTCTTTAACCAAAGAAAAAATCAAAGGAATGTCAACTGATTCAGCTTTACGTAAGGTTATTTTATCCATTGGTTACATTTCTTAATTTAGTTAATAATTCTTGCATATCGGTTGGGAATTCTCTTTCAAAATAAATCCATTCTCTTGACGTAGGATGTTCAAAACCTAATGAAAAGGCATGCAAGGCTTGCCTAGGGCAAGTTTGAAACATATTTTCTACAAATGATTTAAAATTAGCCATGTGACTCATATACCTGATTTTATCTCCTCCATAGGAACTATCAGATATCAAAGGATGACCCATAGACAAAGCATGGGCACGAATTTGATGAGTGCGGCCTGTCTCTAACTGAAATTTAAGAAGCGAACAAAAGCCAAAAGATTCCACAACTTCATAATGTGATATAGCTAATTTCCCTTCCTCATAATCTTCTGGAAATATGGCCATCACTTTCCGATCTTTAGGATTTCGTGCAATTTTACCTCTTAAAGTTCCATTTAAAACTTTAGGTACGCCCCAACAAATCGCATAATAAGTTCTTTTAATGGAATGGTCGAAAAATTGTTTGGCAAGATAAGTTAAAGCAAATTCCGATTTAGCCACGACAAGAATTCCTGAAGTGTCCTTATCGATTCGATGAACTAATCCGGGCCTGATTTCTTGTTTACCTGGAAGTTGTTGGCAATGATATAATAAGGCATTGACTAAAGTTCCGGACCAATTTCCATGAGCGGGATGAACAACCATGCCAGCCAACTTATCCACTAGTAAAACATCGTCGTCTTCATAAATAATGGTAATGGGGATATCTTCGGCATATAAATCTTTGTCTCGAGGAGGCTGAGAAAAAGAAACAGAAATAGAATCAAGGGGTTTAACTCGGTAATTAGGTTTAATAATGCCTCCATTTACTTTCACAGAGCCAGCATCTATCCCTAATTGAATTTTAGATCGACTAGAATTAGAAATTTTAAGTTGTAAATATTTATCTATTCTAAGTAATTGTTGACCTTTGTCAACTACAAAGTTAAAATGCTCAAATAAGTCATCTTCGGATTCAACTGGATCTAATTCTTCGTCAATGGACATTTCTGAATTTACATTTAAACATTTACAACTACCATCTCCCATTCAGGAGATATTTGAAGATGAATGGAGGGAAAAAAACATACAAGTATTTGTAAAAAGAGACGACTTAATACATCCAATCATTTCAGGTAATAAATGGCGCAAATTAAAAGAATATATTGATTTTGCCCAAATAAATGCCACCAATTCAATAATAAGTTTTGGAGGAGCTTATTCAAATCATTTATATGCTTTGGCATATGTTGGCAATCAATTTAACATAAAAACAATAGGAATTATAAGAGGAAATGAATTATCCACAAATAGCAATTCATACTTAAAGCAAATGTCAGAATGGGGAATGGAATTACATTTTCTTGACAGAGAATCATATCGAAGAAAAATAATTCCTGAAGAAATAAAAATAGAAAATGTCCTCATTATCCCTGAGGGTGGATATTCGAAAAAAGGAGTTGATGGTATAGCAACCTTAATCAGTGAATTGAATGAACAATTGAATGCTGATTTTATTGTGACTGCCGTTGGAACTGGTACAACTGCCATTGGGATTTGTCAATATGCTAAAATAAAAACACTAGGTATATTGACCTTAAATAACAAAAAAGAAATTGAAAATAATTGTAGCGAATTTGAACTTCAAAAATTATTAGAAATAAATGCAGATTACATATTTGGCAAATATGCAAAAGACCCCAAAGTTTTAAGCGATTTCTGTGAAGATTTCAGGAAAAAACATGGATTTACCATAGAACCTACTTATACGGGAAGAATGTTTTATGGGCTATATGATTTAATTAATAAAAATTATTTTCCTAAAAACGCGAAAATAATTGCATTGCATACAGGTGGAATTAAACTATCCTACTGAACCCTCCAGCGATATAGCCAATAATTTTTGTGCCTCTACTGCAAATTCCATAGGAAGCTGGTTTAACACTTCTTTCGCATATCCATTGACAATTAACGCAATTGCTGTTTCCGTTGACAAACCCCTTTGATTACAATAAAAGATTTGATCTTCCCCTATTTTAGAGGTTGTAGCTTCGTGTTCTACTGAGGCCGTTGGATTTTTAACTTCAAGGTAAGGGAATGTATGAGCACCACATTTGTCTCCTAATAGCAAAGAATCACACTGGCTAAAATTTTTGGCATTGTCGGCTCTTTTCGAAACTTGAACTAGCCCCCGATATGAATTTTGCGAAAAACCTGCAGAAATTCCCTTGGACACAATTCTAGATTTTGAATTCTTACCTAAATGAATCATTTTGGTCCCCGTATCCGCTTGTTGGTAATTGTTTGTCACTGCAACAGAATAAAATTCACCAATTGAATAATCACCCTTCAATACCACAGAAGGATATTTCCAGGTAACGGCAGAACCTGTTTCGACCTGAGTCCATGATAATTTAGCATGTGCTCCATCACATATGCCTCTTTTAGTAACAAAATTATAAATGCCACCTTTACCATCTTTGTCACCTGGATACCAATTTTGTACTGTTGAATATTTTACCTCAGCACCGGAATGCACAAAAATCTCTACCACAGCAGCATGTAATTGGTTTTCATCTCGCATAGGAGCGGTACAACCTTCTAAATAACTTACATAAGAATCATCTTCAGCAACAATAAGGGTTCTTTCGAATTGACCTGTTCCTGAAGCATTAATTCTAAAATACGTAGATAATTCCATGGGACAACGTACTCCTTTGGGGATAAAGCAAAATGATCCGTCAGAAAATACGGCAGAATTTAGCGCAGCAAAATAATTATCTTTAACAGGCACTACACTCCCCAAATATTTTTTAATTAATTCTGGATGTTCTTTAACGGCTTCTGAAATAGAACAAAAAATAACACCCTTTTCAGATAATGTTTCTTTAAAAGTAGTAGCCACGGATACTGAATCAATGACTGCATCAACAGCTACATTGGATAATCTTTTCTGTTCGTCTAAACTAATACCTAGTTTTTCAAACGTCCTTCTAAGTTCAGGATCTATTTCATCCAAAGAATTTAACTGCTTTTTTTGAACTGGGGCTGAATAATATTTTAAAGATTGGTAATCCGTTGGCTTATATTTAACATTAGCCCAAGTAGGCTCTTCTAATGTTTTCCAATGTCTAAATGCGGCTAAACGCCAATTTAACAACCAATCTGGTTCATTTTTTTTCTCAGAGATAAAATGAATTGTAGATTCATCAAGTCCAACAGGAGCTTCATCCGTTTCAAAAAAAGATTCAAAACCATATTTGTAATCCGAACTTGTAACCTCTTGTAAAATATCGTCTACTTTAGCTGCCATAATAATTAAATACTTATTAACTCAACAAAATTACAAAATGAATTTTAAAGATTTTGACAATTGTTTAGAATCGATATAAATAGTTTAAAATAGTGGTGTATTTCGGATTAAACTTTCTTCTAAAGAAATAAATGTTTCAGTCCTTTGGATTCCATTAACTTTTTGAATTTTGTCGTGTAAAACCTCGCGAAGATGTTGAGTATCTCGACAAATAATTTTAGCAAAAATAGAATAAATCCCCGTTGTATAATGAATATTGACCACTTCGGGGATTTCTTCTAGTTGTTTGGCGACATCGGCATAAAGACTACTCTTATCTAAATATATGCCAAGAAATGCACAAATATCCCATCCAATTTTGGTGTAATCAATAAGTAATTGAGAACCTTTAACAATACCTAAGGTTTGCATTTTTTTCATGCGTACATGAACAGTGCCACCAGAAACTTCCAAACGGTTACCTATTTCAGTAAAAGGTAAATTAGCATCAGATACCAAAATCTCTAATATTTTGTAATCAAGTGGGTCAAGGTCAGGCTTACGATCCATGAATAATTTAAAATTAATACGTGTATTTATTAAAATATTTACAACAAAAAGACAATTTTATTAAATAATTTTGAATTTATGATTTGCTGCAGTATATTTGTCATTATATTAGTTACAAAGGTAGTTAATTTTATTGTAGGGTGATGAAATTGGCAGACGTGCCCTCCTGTCTCGGGGGTGGTGATTCTGGGATAAACGCGGCATAACGGGTTGACCACTAAGTTAGTTCTGTGTCGTGGCTAACCACATCTTGGAGGTTCGAATCCTTCTCCTACAGCAATTAGTTTTTAGTTTGTTGATGAAGTGTAATGTTAAAAGCAATCCTATTTTAGGATTGCTTTTTTATTAAGAAGAAAGTCTATAAATTGGCTAGAGAATTATTTTAACCATTTAAATTATACTAATTATGAGCTTACGTTTAGGTGATATTGCACCTGATTTCCAAGCGGAATCTACTTTAGGTCACATTTCCTTCCACGAATGGATTGGAGATTCCTGGGCCTTATTTTTTAGTCATCCGGCAGATTTTACCCCTGTATGTACCACTGAATTAGGAAGAACAGCATTACTAAATGGTGAATTTACTAAAAGGGGCGTAAAAGCTATAGCAATTTCAGTTGACTCGCTAGAGTCACATAATAAATGGGTTCCTGATATTGAAGAAGTTAATTCTGTGCAGATGAACTTCCCAATCATAGCAGATCCTGAAAAAAAAGTGGCTTTACTTTATGATATGATTCATCCAAATGCATCTGAAAAAGCAACTGTTAGATCTGTTTTCATTATAGGGCCAGATAAGAAAATAAAATTGACTTTAACCTATCCAGCATCAACTGGGAGAAATTTTACAGAGATCTTGCGTGTGATTGACTCCTTACAATTAACGGCAAACTACCAAGTAGCCACACCAGCTGACTGGGTTAATGGAGAAGACGTAATCATTACCCCTGCCGTTTCAGATGCAGATGCAGTAGCTAAATTCCCTAAAGGATTTACAAGTGTGAAACCTTACTTGAGAAAGACTCCTCAACCGAATTTATAAACTTGCAATATTCTTATTTCTAAAAGGAGAATTTGGCTATTATGCCTTTCTCCTTTTTTTGTGTGATGAATCAAATAAAATTTCAGTAAATTAGCTTATATATTAAAATCGATCATTTTGTTATGCTTTCAAACAAAGATTTCACTCAAACACCGGCTTTTATTCATTTAAAAAATGATTACAAGAGACTCAATAACGTACTGATAAAAAGTTTATTTGATTCGAACGTTCAAAGACAAAATGAATTTAGTCTGACCTTTAATGATCTATTTTTCGACTATTCTAAAAATATTTTAGACAAAGAAGCATTTGCCAACTTAATCGATTTAGCCAACCAATGTGACTTAAAAGCGGCTATAAATTCCCAATTTTCAGGTACTAAAATTAATGTAACAGAAAATAGATCAGTTCTTCATACTGCCTTAAGAGCTAACAAAAATTCAGAAATTCTCATTGATGGTAAAAATATCATACAAGATATTCAATTAGTCAAAAACCAAATGAAAGATTTTTGTAATCAAGTCATAGGTGGCCAATGGAAAGGTTTTACAGGAAAGGCAATTACTGATGTCGTCAACATTGGTATTGGTGGGTCTGACTTAGGCCCAGTCATGGTTACAGAAGCATTAAAAGCATATAAAAATCATTTAAACATTCATTTTGTTAGTAATGTTGACGGTACACATATTTCCGAAACATTTAAAAAAATAAATCCTGAGACAACCTTATTTTTAATCGCGTCTAAAACATTTACCACGCAGGAAACAATGGCAAATGCTTTTTCTGCTAGAAATTGGTTTTTAGCTGAAGCACTTGACATGAAGTATGTTGCTAAGCATTTTGTTGCGATGTCGACCAATAAAAACGAAGTTGAAAAGTTCGGAATCGATGCTAAAAACATGTTCGTTTTTTGGGATTGGGTCGGTGGACGATACTCACTTTGGTCTGCTATTGGACTTTCGATTGCTTTAAGTATAGGATTTGAAAATTTTGAGCTCTT
>Ga0209829_10003422_pt1 | contig 11589 bp, 5 predicted proteins | sample C_140205_EF_Meta_FD_187311 | JGI IMG/M metagenome (GOLD analysis project Ga0209829, IMG submission 187311) | Freshwater microbial communities from Lake Croche, Canada to study carbon cycling - C_140205_EF_MetaG (SPAdes) (version 2) | ecosystem: Environmental > Aquatic > Freshwater > Lake... | reverse complement strand
ATTCGAAGCAGCCTGTTTGCAGCGCATCTTCGAGGTTGGATGTTGGAAGAACGCCGTCTACTCTCACGGAATGTCGCGTGAATACGTGCTGCAGCCCTTCCGGCCCGCAATGCATCTGCAGATTGATTACGCCGGCGAGTTGAACGAACAACAGCTCGCCGCCGTCACCGCGCCCCCGGGTCCCTCCTTGGTCATCGCCGGCGCCGGCTCGGGCAAGACCCGCACTCTGACCTATCGGGTGGCCTATCTCCTGGAGCAGGGGATCCCGGCCGATCGCATTCTGCTGCTGACTTTCACCAACAAAGCGGCCCGGGAAATGATGCGACGGGTGACCGATCTGCTGGGGCAGGAATTGCGCGATCTCTGGGGCGGCACCTTCCACTCGATCGGCAACCGCCTTTTGCGCCTGCACGCCGGGCGTTTGGGATACCATGGCGATTTCACCATCCTCGACCGCGAGGATGCCAAGCATCTGGTGTCGGCCAGCGTGGTGGAAGCGGAGATTGACGTGAAGGCCCTGCGCTTTCCCAAGCCCGAAGTGCTTTGTGATGTTTTTTCCATGGCGGTCAACACGGAGAAATCCATCGCCGAAATCCTGGGCGCGGACTACGGCTATATGGCCGAGCTGGCGGGCAAGGTGGAGGAGGTGGGGCGTCGTTATTCGGCGCGCAAGCGGGCCGCCAACGCGATGGATTTCGACGATCTACTCGCGCTTTGGCTCAAGCTGCTGCGTGAACACGACGACCTGCGGGATCAATATCAGCGGCGGTTCCAGTTCATTCTGGTCGATGAGTATCAGGACACCAACCGGCTCCAGAGCGAGTTGATCGATCTGCTGGCGGCGCGGAACAGGAACGTGATGGTGGTGGGAGATGACGCCCAGAGCATCTATGCTTGGCGGGGGGCCAACTATGCCAACATCCTGAAATTTCCCGAGCGCTATGCCGGTGCGAAGGTGTACAAGATCGAGACCAACTATCGCAGCACGCCGGAGATTCTCGGTCTGGCCAACGCGGCCATTTCGGCCAACCTCAACCAGTTCGCCAAAGAACTCACCCCGGCACGCAAATCCGGTTCCAAACCTGTGTTGGTCACGTGCCATGATTCAGCCGAGCAGGCTTCTTTTATTGCCCAGCGCGTGCTGGAGTTGCGCGAGGAGGGGGGCAATCTCAATGAGATGGCCGTGCTCTACCGCTCCCATTTTCATGCCCTCGAACTCCAGCTCGAGCTTGTGCGGCGCAACATCCCCTTTAGCATCACCAGTGGAATCCGTTTTTTCGAGCAGGCTCATGTCAAGGACGTGGCCGCCTTTCTCAAGCTGGTCACCAATCCCCGGGACGAGATCTCCTTCAAGCGCCTGGTCCAGTTGCTGCCCGGAATCGGCGGCAAGGCGGCCGACAAACTGTGGCGGGATTTTTCCAACCACACCGCGCAGGCTATCCCCCAGGGCCTGGACGATCCCGCCCCCATCGCGGATGGTAATCCCTATGTTCTTGCCACAGCCTTGCAGGACTGTGCCACGGCAGTGCCCAAGAAGGCTGCGGTGGCCTGGGCGCAATTCTCAGCCACCATCTCCCAGCTTGAGGCGGCGGAGGTCCGGAACAATGCCTCCAAAATGATCGGGCTGGTGGTTGAGGCCGGCTATCAGGACCACTTGAAGGAGAATTACACCAACTTCCGCGCCCGCTTGGAGGATATTGAGCAGTTGGCTGTCTTTGCGCAGCAGTTCAACGCCGTGCAGGAGTTTCTTTCTCAACTCGCCCTGCTCACAAACGTCGAAGCCGAGGATCAGCAGAACTCCAGCCGTGACGAGGAGCAGTTGCGCCTTTCGTCCATACATCAGGCCAAGGGACTGGAATTCGACGTGGTCTTTGTGATTATGCTCTGCGACGGATTGTTTCCCTCGGCGCGGTCTCTGGAGACCGCCGAGGGGGAGGAGGAGGAGCGGAGGCTTTTTTATGTGTCTGTCACCCGGGCGAAAAACGAGCTTTATTTGAGCTATCCGCTCATCCGCGCCACGCCCGGAAACACGGGCGAATTCATGCAGCAGCCGTCGCGGTTTCTCGAGGAAATCCCCAAAGAGCTGGTCGAGGAGTGGAATTTGCGGAGATACTGACGGTAAAGCCCATGCAATCGTGAGAGGCCGGCCTTGTCCGGGCGCAAAGAGGGCCGTTTTTCAACATCGGAATGGGCGGTTTGGGCATCCTCTTGCCGCCGTGTTTGGTGGAGGAAGGTTGTTTGCCGTTTGGAAATCAGCGGGGTGGAACGATCGGTTGACGTTGTCTAGAATTTCCCTTTGAGGCTTTCGCCATAACCGGTCAGTTCCAGATAAGCCCGGCCGATTTCCTTTTTGTGCTCATCCAACACCCGACAGGCACCTTCCCAGTAGGAGACTCCGCCGACCCGGGCGGCCAGTTCTTGATCGGCCACCAGCGGTTGAATCAGAAAACAATTGGTCCGTCCGTTGTCCGGATTCACAGCGTCCAGCCGGATTAGCGCAGGATACTTGGTCCGCGTCTTGGGGCTTATCCAGTGCTCCAGCACCGTCCATCGGAATTGATCGGGCCCGGTCTGTCGGACGCGGCAGTCAGTGTCGATCCAAGCCACGGTAGCGAAAGGGTCTGTGGATCCGTCGCTGCGGCGCAAGCGGTAGGCCATGAGTTCCCGGCCCTCGAAAAATTGCAGGCACAGCCAATCCCAACCCACCTGGCCGGCGCCCAGCTGGCTACTGCTGAATTCGTGATCCATCCACGCCTGGCCTGAAACCGTTTGCGTCGCGCCCTGCCGGGTCAGATTGCCACTGACCGCCAGGCGGGAATAGGTCAGGTAATGGCTGGCGGCGGTGGGATCGGCGGCTTTGCGCGACACGCCGTTGGTTCCGAAAACCACCAATGCTTTTTGCGGCTGCAGTGTCAGGGCAAAGGACTGGTCTGCCCCGACGGTTCCGCGCAATAAAAACCGCTCTCCGGCCCCCGGCCCGTCTTGAGGCGGAACGAGGCGTAAGGACCAATTGCCATTGTGTACGTCGAGGGTGTTGGTGGCGGAACCCGCGTCCCATCCATCGCGATTCAACCGTTCCTGATACAAAAAATCACCGGTCTTGATATCCACCAGCGCCATGTGTGCAAGGTAGAGTTGACTGTTGCCAAAGGCAGGCGAGGCGGTGCTGCGGCCCGAATCCGGCAAGTCCAGGCTGCGTCGGAAAAAGGTGGCTTGGAAACCGAAAGGGGTCTGGGTGGGGGAGAGCAGGTGGCCGGTGACATACCACCATTCGATATCGAAGCCGGGATGGCTGCCATGATCGCGGGGGAATACAAATTTACGACCGGGTTGAGGCAGGGAGTGGGCGGGCGGCGTCGCGCTGTGCGGTTCCGCTGCGGCTAGGGTGACCGAAAGCAGAATCGCCGCCAGCTGGCTCAGGGAGGGGCGAACGGGCCGGTTGCACAAGGTGTTTTGCCTCATTGTTTTCATTCCTCGCGTTCGGCGGGCAGACGGGTGGCCCAGAGTCCGGCCAAGCCCCCGGCGGCTGCGGCGCTGGCCACTACCAGCAGGGCCAGGAGCGAAAGCTGGATCCAGGGCGGGTCGGTTTGCAACGTCCAGCCGAAGGTTTGTTTGTTAACCCGATGCACCAGCAACCAGCCCAATGCCAGACTGACTAACAGGCCCATGCCAGTTCCTGCCGCTGCTGTCAAAGCGCCTTCCAGCGCCGCCGCCCCGGCCAGTTCGTTGCGACGCAACCCCAGCGCCCGCAGGGTGGCCAGATCCGCCCGGCGCTCCCACAACAAGCTGAGCAGAGTGAATACGAGTCCTGCCACAGCCACAACCACGCCGATGAGTTCCAGGGCGTAGGTGAGGGCAAAGGTCTGGCGGAAAATCCGCAAGGCCTCGCCGCGCAGGTAACCGCTGGTGAAAATCCCAAGCCCCGGATGCGCGGCGCGCAATTCGCCCCGGAGCGTTTCCGCATCGCGCCCTGCTTTCAGGGAAAGGATGAGGCTGACGGCCAGCTCGTTTCCAAACCAATTGGTGAAATTTTGCCGCTCAACAAGAATGGATCCGCGCTCGTTTCCGTAGTCGGAAAAGACTCCAGCAATAGTCACGCGGCGCGGCCCGCTGGGCGTGGGCAATTCAACAGGATCCCCCCGATGCAGCCTGAAGCGGTCGGAAAAACTCTCGCTCACCAGAGCCAGTTCGCTGTTGTGATCCGCCCGGAAAACCTGCCCGTCCAGCGGCGGTTCCATCCACGCGGGATGTGCGAAGTCGCGGAAGAAGCCGAGATGATTGCCGACCAGCAGGGTGCTGATGCCTCCCAGATTGATCTCCATGACTTGAAGGATGTTTGCCGAACTCACCGCAGGATGGGCCACGACCTGGCGCCAGGTCGCCGCAGAAATCCGGCTCAATGAGGAGGCGGTTTGGGCACCGTCGCTGGAGATGTAGAGATCGGCTTGGAAGGTTCGTGCGATCCAGCCGCGCATGGTGGTGTCAAAGCTTGCGACTAAAATGGCCATGCCTGCGGTCATGCCCACGGCGCAAACCAGAGCGGCCGCCGCGAGCCGGTGCCGGCCGCCGGGTGCGCGCAAATGACTGCAAGCCAGGCGCAGCGGGACGGAATCCAGCCGCAGCCATTGGAGGAATCGGCCCAGGGCGGCGAGCAGGCTTCCGGCGAAGATGCCCCCGGCAAAAAGCCAGCACAGCGCCGCGGCGTAGGCCGCCAATGACAGGCGTCCGCCGCCGGTCAATCGCAGCGGCGGCAGAAAAGTAAGCAGCCAGCCCAGCACCGCCAACCCGCATCCCAGATCGGGCCGGGCAAGAAATTTTCCGGCCGGGGCCTGACTGGTGCCGCCGCGGGCGGCGATCTGAGCGGGGGGAGTTTCGGCGGCTAGCCGGGCCGGTCGCCAGCCTGCCAGTGTGCTGGCAGCCACTGCCACAAGCAGTGCTGCAAGCGCTTCGGGGAAATCAAACGAGGCGGAATGGACTGAATTGGCGTAGTAGAGCGCGTTGACAGTTTGGCCCACAAATTTAACGGCGACTTGGGCGCCGAGCCAGCCCAGACCCAATCCGAGCAGGCCGCCGGCCAAGCCGGTGGTGGCTGCCTCCGCCAACCATGCCGCTTGAATCTGGCGTGAGGTGACACCGAGCGAACGCAGCACGGAGATTTCGTGCCGTCGGCGGACCACCGCTCCGTCCAATCCCTGAAAAACCAGATAGAGCCCGACCAGCAGTGCCAGCAGTGAGAGCAGGGTCAGGTTGAGCCGGAAAGCCTGGGTCATCGTCCCGGCGGCAACCCGGCGGTCCGCAGAGGATCCAATCACCCAGCGCGGTGCGGTGGCGGAGTTGGCCGTCTCGATTCTCCGTCGGATCACCCTCCATTGATCCGAGCGCTTTGGTCCGGGCTCCAAGACGAATTCGACACGATCCAAGCGGCCCGGTTTATCGGTGAGGCGTTGCAGGGCCGGCAGGTCCATGATGAGCAAATCCTGCGGCGGCGCAGGCCGGTCTGGAAGGGTGGGGATGATTCCGTTGATGTGCAGTCGAACAGCGTGTTCATTGACCACCACTGCCAGTTCCGATCCGGGTTTGAGTCCGTCGCTTCGGGCAAGGGCGTCGCTGATGAATACGCCCAGAGAGTCATTCAGGGCGGACTGGAAAACGTTTTGCCGCCCCGGTTTGCCGCTCTCTTTTTTTGAACCGCCCCATCCGCTTGCGCCGGCTTGTCCGGCAAGATTGGAGAGCGCAAGCAGATCCAATCCGAGGAGATGGAAGCCGGGACGCGAGCCGAATTTTTCATTGTCGTCCCGGCGCGGCCTCATGGCGTTGCCTTCGAGCACGGGCACCAGATTGACGGGGGCACCGTCCAGCACCGTCCGCAGCTCGGCAAGGACAGAATCCGGCAAAGTCCCGGCCGGGGCGGTGATTAATCCATCGCTTTCCGAGGTGATCAAATCGGTGAGGGTTTGGAAGCCTGCGACGGCCGCCCTGTTGGCCAGACGGATGGAGAAGAAGGCGGCCACGCCCATTGAGAGGATCAGGAGCAGCAGGATGGATGAGACCGGGGCCAAGCGCCAATGGCGCCAGGTAAATCGGGACCAAAGCAGTCTGCGCACGGATTGATTCGATGCCGCCATTCTCAGTCGTTGTCGAGCCGTTCGCAGATCTGACCGTCACGCAGATGGATTTCCCGGTGGCAGATTTGGGCGGCCGCGCCGCTGTGGGTCACCAGAACCAAGGCGGTACCCGTTTCATCGGAGAGTTCGCGCAGCAGGCTCAAAATAATGGAGCCATGCACGCTGTCCAGGTTGCCCGTGGGTTCGTCGGCCAGCAGGACGGCGGGTTTGTGGGCCAAGGCGCGGGCGATGGCGATGCGCTGCATTTCGCCACCCGACAACTGGCCGGGAAAGGCATGGGCCCGGGCACTCACCCCCACCCGTTCCAAAAGAGAGCGGACCCGGGCCGTGCGGATGGCGGGGGCGATGCCGTTGAGTTGGAGCGGCAGCTCCACGTTTTCCGCGGCGGTGAGCGTTGGAAGCAGGTGGAAGAACTGGAAGATGGTCCCGATATCGCGCCGGCGCACTTCGGTGAGGCCGTCGGCATCAAGCGATTCCAGAGCGACGTTTTTGAAGCGGATGCTGCCTGAGTCGGCGCGGTCCACGCCGCCCAGGCAGTTGAGCAGAGTGGACTTGCCGCTGCCCGAGGGCCCGGTGAGGGCGAGGCGCTCCCCGGCGCGCAGTTGAAGCGAGACTCCTCGTAGCACTGCCCGGCTGGCATAGCTCTTGGTCAGATTATGGGCGCTTAACACCGGCGCTGCCTCTGCTGTTCCAACCGGCCTGCTTTTTTGTGTCGGACTTGGTGTCATTGCAAACTTGCTGCTTCCGCTCATAAAGGGTCGGATAGCAACCCGTGGGCTGAATTCTATCGGGTTGGGGGCTTCAGAGCCAGAGTGGTGTTCGAATTATCCCGGCGAACAGTGGCATTGGCCAGATGGGCGTTTGCGAAGACCTGGTTGGTCTTAACGATTATCTGCAAACTGCTGTGCTGCTCCGGCTGCGCTGCTAAGTTTGTGGCGGTAAATCCGGGGACAGTACGACTTTTGAAACTGTCCCCTTTTGAACCCGCACTGGCAACGCCACCAGATTGACTTGAATTCCGGCGGTGGATAGGTTCCACTTCTGCGTAATGCTTGAGATGATTGAAAAACTGCTGGTTCTGCAGGAGCGCGACCGTCAACTCAACCGGGCGCGGGCCGAGTTGGATCATATTGAGCCGGAGCGTCAACTGTTGAAGGCCAAGTCCATCGGAGCCCAAAGCGGACTGGACGCGGCCCGTCAGAAAGTCAACGCACTTGAATCGCGCCGGAAGGATCTAGAGTTGGAGGCCGCGGCGAAGAAGCAGTTGAGTGACAAGTATGCCAATCAGCAGTTGCAGACCCGCAAGAACGAGGAATACAAGGCCTTGGCGCATGAAATCGAGATGTGCAAGGAGGCGATTTTCGGTTTGGAAAACCAGCAAATCGAACTGATGGAGCAGGTGGAGCTCGCTCAAAAAGGGGTGGCGGCGGCCATTCTGCTGGCCAATGAAGCGAAAAAGCTTCAGGAGGAGCAGGTAGCCCTGCTGGGCGCACGCGAAAACAATCTTAAGAAGGAACTGGCCGGCTTGGAGGTCAACCGCGAGGAACTGGCTGCGGCCGTAGATGAGGGGGCCCGGACTCGTTACGAGCGGCTGCTCAGGAGTAAGGGGGGCCACGTGGTGGTGGGAATCCAGCATGGCGTGTGCGGCGGCTGCCATATGAAATTGCCTGCCCAAGTGCTGCTCAGCTGCCGGGCTCAGCAGGAGTTGGTGGGATGCATCAATTGCGGCCGGATTCTCTATTACACCCGCGACATGGATCTGGCGGTGGTGGACTAGGCTGCCGCTGTTCGACCGGGCAGGGATTTGGTCGGATCGCCGCTCGGTTGGAATGCGCGCAGATTTTCTGCTGCGAACAACGGTTATTTGATTCCCCATAAAATGCCAGCCAGCCTTTTCGCTCTGGATCGAGCCTGATTTTTTGTCGTGGCCATCCGTCGGGTCGGATTCGATGGCAATACGCATGTCAGGCAACCATCCGACACTATGTTTGTTGGACGGTGGTGGTGGGCCTGTCTTCCTGCCAAATGCGGAGCAGCTGCGGTTGCCAGAAAACCTCTGGACCATTAATCAGGCTTGTCTTATCACTTTTTCCGTTTCTATTATCCAAAATCCATGAAAGACGCAGCCCTCCGGATTCTTTGCCTTTTTTGCGCAGGAGTAACGGCGGTCTTTGGCCCTGGCGAGAGTGGTGCGCGGGCGGAGCCTCTGAAACTCCAACTCGTTTTGGATGCAGGCAAGACTTTTCAAACCATCGACGGCTTTGGCGTTAATTTTAATCCAGCCCAGTGGCGCAACGGAACACTCAAGTCTGCGATTGATCTGCTGGTGGATGATCTGGGTTGCACCATGATCCGGTTTGATCCCACAGGATTGGCCGAATGGCTCGATCCGGCTCGGCGAAATCCCGATGGTTCCTGGCCGGATGCCTATCTCAAGGAGATTTACACATCCCCGATATTCCGGGACGCTTGGGCTGCTTTTCGTGCCCTGAACGCCAAAGGAATCGAACCTTTTTTCAATGTCAGCGGGCGCATTGCCGCCGGGCTGGGGTGGCCGGAAAACCCGCGTCGGTTGGCTGATTTCCAAGGGTATGCGGAAATGCTGGTCTCCATGCTCGAGTGGGCGCGGCGGCAGGAGGGGCTCCGGTTTCATTGCCTGAGCCCGTTCAATGAAACGGATTACGGTTACCCCGAGGGCCCCCGGCTTGAGGTGGAGGACTTGATTTTGGCGACGCAGGCCTTGATCAAAAAGCTCGACAGCCACGGATTGGTGGATGTTCAACTCGTGCTGGCCGACGATGCCGAGCCGGTCATGGCGCGCTTTGAGGCCATTCTCAATCATCCGGAGTGGCACAACCGTGTTCGCGCCTTTGGCCTTCACACCTATGGTGACGGGGATGAATTCGACGCGGTGGGGTGGCAGGGCGGTGTTTCGCCGCACGGACAAATCCTTAACCGTGTCCGCGCCAGCCCCTTTGCGCAGAGTCCGCTGTGGATGACTGAGTATGGGGATCTGGATCTAAGCGGGATTATTGAGCAAGAGATAGGATGGCGTTCCACCCGGCGTCTGCTGAAGTTCATCAACGAAGGTTACTCCGCCGGCTTGATCTGGGATGCCTTTGACAACCTTCATAAGCACGATGGGGCCTGGTCGGATTACGGCATTCTGGCCACTGACACGAACCGCTGGACCTACACGCCCAAGCCCCGCTATTACGCTGCCAAACAGATGTTCCGCTTTGTGCGTCCAGGCTTTGTGCGCATCGCAGTCCGCCCCGTCCGTCCGGCCCGAAATGCCGACCCCTATGCCGGGGCACGCGATCCGTTCCGTCATCTTTTATTGAGCGCTTTTGCATCGCCTGACCGGGAGGGTTTTACTTTGGTGGGGATGAATCGGAGCGAGCGCGACCTGAGCCTGACTGTGACGCTAAAAGGCTTTGCTGCCAAGTGCGGGATCAAGCGGGTGCAAGTCTATGAAACTGCCGGACAAAGGAACTGCCGGGCCGGAGATAAAACCGGCCTCGCCCGTCAACCCTTTACCGCGAACGTTCGGGCGAAAAGTGTTTTCACCCTGACCACCTTGTACACCAACCCTTGATCGGTGATTGAGGATGGATTAACCCGGGAGACGCATCGGGTCGGACTTTTCTTCGGTAAAACCATCTGCGCGGATTTGGTTTCCGCTCGGAGTTTTTCACTGTTCCGCCCTGCGTCCTGGTAAAGAAGTTCAGCCGCGAAGCAGACCGGGCCCTGCCCGGTCTGCTTTTCCGGCCTTGGGCGGCGTGTTAATCCTTCGTAAGCACTTTTTCAAGCAGTTGGTTAAGCCGGGCAAGCATGGCTCGGGGATCCTCCAGCAGCCCCGCCGCCACCCGTGCATTGTCCAAAAGCTGTTCGGCCACGCTGCCGGCCAATGTGGCATCCGTCTGCCGCATGGCGTCCAAGCGGGCCATGATGGGGTGGGCGGGGTTGACCTCGAAATCATGCTTCGCCGCTCCCGCTTCGGGAGCGTCCTGTTTCATGGATTTCATCAGACGCCGCATGCTCGCAGTCATGAATTTGTCGGAGTCCATCACCACGGCCGGACTCTCGACGAGCCGCTGGGAAACACGGACCTCGCCCACCTTGTCGCCGAGGGTTTCTTTGAGCCACTGGGCCAGGGATTTTGAGGCGTCCTCGCTCAAGGCCCCGTCCTTCTTGGTGCTGATATCCAACTCCGCCTTTTCGGCGAGTTTGAGGGGTTTGCCTTCGAATTCCCGGAGGTGTTCGATCACAAATTCGTCCCAGGCGTCGTAGAGGAAGAGGACTTCGAATTTACGTTCGCGGAACACTTCGAAATAAGGGCTGGCTTCTGCCGCGGCCCGGTTTGTGGCCAGCAGGCAGTAGATTTCCTTCTGCTCGGAGGGCATCCGCTGCACATACTCGGACAGCGAGGTCAGTCCGCCCCGCTCAAGAGTGGAGGACTCGAACCGAAGCAGTTTTCCCAGTGCCTCTTTGTGGGTGTAATCAGTGACCACACCTTCCTTGAGAAAGCGCTGATATTCGCCGTAGAATTTCGAGTAGCCTTCGGCGTCCTTGACCGATTGTTCCTCCAGGAATTTCAGGAGCCGGCCGGTCAGCACCCGGTTCAACTTCTGCATCAGCGAGGTGTCCTGCATCGACTCGCGCGAAATGTTCAGCGGCAGGTCTTCGCTGTCCACGACGCCTTTGAGAAAACGCAGCCATTCCGGAAAGAGCCCTTTGGCCTTGGCCTGAATGAGCACCTTGCGGCAATACAAGTTCACCTCGGAATCCATACGCCCCATGCCCATCGTTTCAAAGTTGCGGCCTGGCACAAAGAGAAGAGCCTGGATTGCCAGGGGCGCGTCGGCGGAGAAATGAAGGCGGAAGAGAGGTTTGTCATGGTCGTGTCCCACGAAGGTGTAGAACTCGTTGTATTCCTCCTCCTTGATCTCGTTTTTGCTCCGGCTCCAGATGGCCTGGACGGTGTTGAGCCGTTTGTTGTTCAGTTCGATCGGGAAGGGCACGAAGCTGGAATAGCGCTGGATGATCCGTTCCACGGTTGCTTCCTGGGCGAAGTCTTTTGCGTCATCCTTGAGTTCGAGGGTGATTTTCGTCCCGCGCGGCAGGTCTGCGGCGGGGGTCAGCTCGTAGCCGCCCATGCCGCCGCTGGTCCATTGCCAGCCCTGTCCTTCCGGTCCGAACGAACGGCTCAGAACCGTGACTCGGTTGGCAACCATGAACGCCGAGTAGAACCCGACTCCAAACTGGCCGATCAGGCCCACATCGGGCTTCTTGTCCTCGGCCAATTGCTTGAGAAACGCCTTGGTGCCGGAGTGTGCAATGGTTCCCAGATTCTCCACCAGCTCCCCGTGGGTCATGCCCAAGCCAGTGTCTGTGATGATGATGGTCCCGGCTTTGTCGTCAGTGGTGATTGCGATACCCGGGGCCACGTCGGCCTGGTGCA
>Ga0209829_10003421_pt1 | contig 11589 bp, 16 predicted proteins | sample C_140205_EF_Meta_FD_187311 | JGI IMG/M metagenome (GOLD analysis project Ga0209829, IMG submission 187311) | Freshwater microbial communities from Lake Croche, Canada to study carbon cycling - C_140205_EF_MetaG (SPAdes) (version 2) | ecosystem: Environmental > Aquatic > Freshwater > Lake... | reverse complement strand
GGAAACCTGATTGGATTTGATTATGCGTGATGAATTTCTATGGACAGAAAAATATCGTCCAAAGACCATTGAAGATTGTATTTTACCTGCCACAACCAAGAAGACATTTCAGAACTTTGTAAATAACGGAGAGATGCCAAATCTTCTTCTTGCTGGTCCTGCTGGTTGTGGAAAGACTACGGTAGCAAAGGCATTATGTAATGAATTGGGAGTAGATTTTTATGTCATCAATGGATCCGACGAAGGTAGATTCCTTGATACTGTCAGAAACAATGCGAAGAACTTCGCTTCGACCGTCTCACTTTCGTCAACTGCTAAACACAAAGTTATCATCATTGATGAGGCAGATAACACAACCAGCGATGTTCAACTCCTCTTACGGGCGTCTATTGAGGAGTTTAGTAGTAACTGTAGATTCATCTTCACCTGTAACTACAAAAACAAAATCATTGAACCCCTTCATTCCCGTTGTGCCGTTGTGGAGTTTGGAATCAAAGGAAAAGAAAAGCCTCAACTTGCAGGAGAATTCTTCAAGCGACTTCAAACAATTCTCGTTCACGAGCAAGTAGAATTTGATGCAAAAGTCCTTGCAGAACTCATCAACAAGCACTTTCCCGATTGGAGAAGAATTCTTAACGAATGTCAAAGGTATTCGGTGGGGGGCAAAATTGACGCAGCAATTCTGGCATCTTTTTCAGACGTTTCAGTAAATGATCTAATTAAGTATCTTAAGGAGAAAAACTTTGCAGAAGTTCGTAAATGGGTTGTTTCCAATTTGGATAACGATTCTAGTGTTATTCTCCGTAGAGTCTATGATTCACTTTACGACTCTCTGGTGCCCTCCACTATTCCTGCTGCTGTACTTATTATTGCTAAGTATCAGTATCAAATTGCATTTGTAGCAGATCAGGAAATTAATCTTCTTGCAGCATTAACTGAAATTATGTGTGAGTGTAGTTTTAAATGAAAAAAATTAAGTATGTTTTTAAGGACGCATTTGCGCCACACGTTGGAACATGTACATGCGCTAACCTATTGCAAGATACATTGATAGAGGACGGTAGTGATATTAGAGTTAATTGGTATAGCATTCCTCATCCTTCTCAACGTTATCGTAAAAATAAAATATATGAGATGGATGATTTTGGAAATATTATTCTTAAAGACGCTGCAACAAAACTTCTTCAAAAAAAAGTTCATCCTAGAGAAGGAGAGGGTTTTGGATTACATTATGTTTATACTTATGATAAAATTCCAACTGATGAACAATTGAGTAATTCTTTTTTGGTATATGTTTGTTGTGAAGAAGTAGAATTTGAAGACCCCAAAGATACTTTAATAAAACTGCCTCCTGGCAAATCTAAAAATGTGCAGTGGCAGAGTAAAAATAAAGGTGGAAGTATAAGAGTAAATCCAAAAAAAGTATCTGCTACTAAATTTTTTGGTAATACTTGGTATAAAAAAATTGAAGAGTCTGGATTTACTCGTTTAAATACTCCAAAAAAAGATGTTAAACCCAGTATCATTGATATACAGAAAAAAAATGATGAAGTGTGAGTTTAAATGAAATTTAATTATCAAGACCTTAAAGAGGGTAAAGTTAAAACTACTCCACAAAATGTTCAGGAATCAAATGAAAATCTTTTTCGTGCTAAGTGGAATCTTCCAGAAGCAGCAAGACATTGTGGAATGACTAATAAAGAAATGAAATTAACTTTTTTTGAATACTTGAAATATAACCAACCCAATTATGATCAACTTTGAATTATTTGATTTTTCTTCTATTTTTGGTGTAATTAAATCTACTGAAGGACTTAAACGAAATCAAACAAGACCATTACGAGCAGAAGTTCAAGAAATTGCTATTGCTAAGTATAGTGGAGGACAATTGAAATATGTTGGAGATACTGAAAATGGAAAAGATTTTATTGGTATTTTGGATAAACTAAATTATGAATCTAAAGGGATGGATGGGTTATTTCAAAAAACCGTACCTTACACTAAAGAAATTACCTTAAAGAATTTTCAGGGCAAAAATTTGGGTCTTCCAGAAAAAACCTTTGATTATATGCTTCTATGGGATACTAAAAATTATAGTGTTGGAATTTGTTCTTGGGATGCTTGTATAAAAAATGCAATTCTTAAGGATGCAAATGTTGGGTTTAGAGTTGATTGTGATGATATTACTTTTCTGGCAAAAAATGTTATTCCGGCAGAAAAGCAAGATTTTTCTATTAAACTTTATGAATTAATTGAGCAATTGGTATGAAAACTCCATTTAGTCAAAAACAACTAAAAACCTGTTTAAGGTATCCTGGCGGCAAGTCCCGTGCCTGCGCCAAGATGGACCAATACTTTCCAGATCTACGAGACTATGATGAGTTTCGTGAACCATTCCTTGGTGGTGGAAGTGTTGCAATTCACATTACAAAGAAGTATCCAAACTTGAATATTTGGGTGAATGATCTTTACGAACCTTTATATAATTTTTGGTGCCAGTTAAGATATCAACCTAATGAACTTCATGATCTACTAATGGATATTAAGGATAAGCATCCCAATCCAGATCCTGAAGAAGTTGAGAAGGAGAAAGTAAAAAAAGCAGATGATAAAGATTATAAAGGAACTCTTTTTTATCCTGCAAAAGACTTGTTTCACAAGTCAGTAGAGATTGCAAACGGAACAGAATCTAGTGCTCTGGAAAGAGCTGCTGCTTTTTATGTTGCCAATAAATGTTCTTTTTCTGGGTTGACATCATCTTCATCTTTTTCTCAACAGGCATCTATTAGTAATTTTTCTACTAGGGGAATTGGGAAACTTCCTGAATATGGAGAACTTATTGGAAATTGGAAGATTACCAATAAATCTTATGAGCAAATGTTGACTGATGATAAAAATACTTTTATCTATCTAGATCCTCCTTATGATATTAAAGATAATCTTTATGGAAAGAATGGAGAAATTCATAAGGGATTTGATCACGATAAGTTTGCCGAAGTTTGTAATAACACAAATATGAATATGATGGTGAGTTATAATTCAGACCAACTTGTAAAGGATCGTTTTTCTGGAAAAGACTGGAAAGCATATGAGTTTGACTTAACTTATACAATGCGTTCTGTTGGTGAATATATGCGCGATCAAAAACAAAGAAAAGAACTTTTGCTATTAAATTATGACTTACGAACTGAAGGACTGGTTGAATTCAATCAATCAGTCAAAGCAGAATCTGATGAATGAAGACCCCAATGCAAAAAAAGATTATGCACCTTATATAATTAATCGTTGTTTATCTGGTCATATTGATTGTATATTATTTGCTAATGAAATGAATCTTCATCATTCTTTAGATAAAGATATGCAATATTCATTTTATCTAAATAGTCTAAGGAAAAGGAAAAGATATTCTCCTTGGCTCCGAAAGGATAAAGTCACAGACTTAGAATGCGTAAAAAAATACTATAATTATAGTAATGAAAAGGCATCCCAATCTCTGAAAATTTTATCAAAAGACCAAATTAACTTTATTAAACAACGACTTGATACTGGAGGAACAAAATGACTACTGCACATACAACAGTAGAACCTGAAGTTCATTGGTCACAAGACCAGATGGTTGAGGTGATTTTAAATGAACCTGATGATTTTTTAAAAGTTCGTGAGACTTTAACACGAATCGGAGTCGCATCTCGCAAAGAGAAAAAAATATACCAATCTTGCCATATTCTTCACAAGCAAGGTAGATATTATATTGTACATTTCAAAGAATTATTTGCTTTGGATGGTAAATATGCTAATCTGACTGTGAATGATGTTCAAAGACGTAATCGTATTGTTCGTCTACTTGCTGATTGGGGACTTATAACTATCGTAAATCCAGATTCTGTGACAGATATTGCTCCTCTAAATCAAATCAAAGTTCTTGCTTATAAGGATAAGGGAGATTGGATTTTGGAACAAAAATATAATATTGGTAAACGTAGTAAGGAACAGGAAACCGAATAAAAATGTGCGGGAAACAACATCCCGCTTTTTTTATGTTCTGAATATATACTAATGATGTTGCCTTCGGGGACATTATTAACTTACAGACGCTTTAAGGAGGTCTATTATGTTCGGAACAAGTTCGCTTACACTCTCAGTACCAGAAACTGCAAAGTATTTACTAGATGTTCAAAAAAATAGTATTGGAATGGAAGAATGGTTTAGAAGGTTTGATACTGCCTTTGAGACGCACACAAACTATCCACCATATAATCTAATCAAAGAAAGTAGTATTGACTTTAGATTAGAAATTGCACTTGCCGGATACAAAAAAGAAGATATTGAAGTCACCACCGAATGGAATAAACTCTTTGTGCAAGCAAAGAAAGCGGATGATTCTGAAGATCAATACCTACATCAGGGATTGGCAAAGAGAGCATTCACACGCACCTGGACTCTTTCTGATGATGTGGTCGTTGGTGATGTTTCTTTTGAAGATGGACTACTGACTGTCAAATTAAATAGAGTTATTCCAGAACACCAAAAGAGAAAGGTATATGAACTTAAATAAATAATATTGAGCTAACTATCGTTGTCGCAGGGAGGTAACTGGCAAAAACCAGTTGTGCCTCCCCTTTTTTTGTGCTACAATACTAAAAGGTATGGGAAAACTATGACTGTAAAACTTGTTTTATTGAAATCTGGAGAAGATCTAATCGCAGATATTCAAGAAATGGTTAAAGATGATTTAGTTATTGGATATTTTTTAACTAAACCTTGTATTGTTAAAATGCGAAATCCAAATGTATTAACTGAAGAAGTTGAACAAAATCAAAAAGCAGCATTTCAAGTTTCTTTGTATCCTTGGATGCCACTAAGCAAAGATAAAACAATTCCATTAACTACTGAGTGGGTTGTTACAATGGTTGAACCTGTAGAAAAACTTAAAGAAATGTATTTAGAGGATGTATTGAATTATGGAAACGAAAATGATAAAGATTTTAGTTCTTCTGAACAAGGAAATTCTAATAACTCAGATTGAAGAAGTTGGATCTGAGTTAGGTGAACCTGATTGTAAATTAATTGAGCCTTTTTTAATTACTAATGATAAAATATTAGTTCCTTGGATGATGGAATATTCATCACAGAATACCTTTATGATACATTCTGACAAAATCTTAACAATTGTTGATCCAAATAATTTATTAATGAAAAAATATGAGGATCTTATTAAATGAAATTTTATACTAATGTCCAGTTAATTGGAAATAAAGTTTTGATTCGTGGATATGAAAATGGAGAAAATTTTGAAACAAGAGAAGAATTTACTCCAACTCTTTTTGTAAAAACTAAAAAAGAAACTAAGTATAAAACATTAAGCGGAGAACCGGTTGAGGTGATTCAACCGGGAACAGTTAAAGATTGTAGGGAATTTTTTAAAAGGTATGAAGATGTTGAAGGATTTGATGTATATGGGCAAGATAGATATGTTTATCAATATATTTCAGAAAAATATCCAGAAGATGAAATTAAGTTTGATATTAGCAAAATCAAACTTATAACTCTTGATATTGAAGTTGCATCAGAAGAAGGATTCCCCGATGTTGAATCTTGTTCTGAAGAAATTCTTGCAATCTCTATTCAAAATTATAATACCAAAAGGATTATAACTTGGGGAATTAAACCTTTTGAAAATAAGCAAGAAAATGTAAAATATGTTCAATGTAACTCTGAATATGATCTTCTAAATTCTTTTATTCATTATTGGTCACAACAAACTCCAGAAGTTATTACTGGATGGAATGTTCAATTATATGATATTCCATATATTGCCAAGCGTCTCAATAGAATTCTCAATGAAAAGACAATGAAGAGACTTTCTCCTTGGGGACTTGTAACTGAGGATGAAATTTATATTAATGGACGTAAACATACAGTATTTGATATTGGTGGTGTAACTGTTTTAGATTATCTGGATCTTTATAAGAAGTTTACTTATAAAGCACAGGAATCCTATCGTTTGGATTATATTGCTGAAGTAGAACTTGGTCAAAAGAAACTGGATCACTCTGAGTTTGATACATTTAAAGAATTTTATACAAATAACTGGCAAAAGTTTATTGAGTATAACATCATTGATGTGGAACTTGTTGACCGTTTAGAAGATAAAATGAAACTCATTGAACTTGCGATTACAATGGCATTTGATGCCAAAGTAAATTTTAATGATGTTTTTTATCAGGTTCGTATGTGGGATAATATTATCTACAATTATCTCAAGAAACGTAATATTGTAATTCCACCAAAGAATAAGTCTCAAAAGAATGAAAAATATGCTGGTGCTTATGTAAAGGAACCAATTCCTGGTAAGTATGATTGGGTGGTGAACTTTGACCTTAACTCACTGTATCCTCACTTGATTATGCAGTATAATATTTCTCCTGAAACTTTGGTTGATGAACGTCATCCTACTGCAACTGTTGATAAAATTCTCAATCAAGAGATTGACTTTGATGGGTATAATGATTATGCGGTATGTGCAAATGGTGCAATGTACCGTAAGGATGTTCGTGGAATTCTTCCTGAACTTATGGAGAAAATGTACAATGAGAGAGTTATCTTTAAAAAGAAGATGATTGATGCAAAGAAAGCATATGAAAAAACAAAGACAAAGGAGTTGGAAAAGGAAATTGCCAGATGCAATAACATTCAAATGGCAAAGAAGATTTCTCTTAATTCTGCTTATGGTGCTATCGGCAATCAGTACTTCCGTTATTATAAACTAGCAAATGCTGAGGCAATCACTCTTTCTGGTCAGGTTTCTATTCGTTGGATTGAATCCAAAATGAATTCTTATATCAATAAACTTCTTAAGACTGAGGATGTAGATTATGTCATTGCTTCTGATACCGATTCCATTTATCTTAATATGGGTCCTGTGGTTGAAACTGTATTCAAAGGAAGAGAGAAAACTACTGAAAGCATTGTCTCGTTCCTTGATAAGATCTGTGAGATGGAACTTGAAAAGTATATTGAGGGTTCTTACCAAGAACTGGCAACCTATGTGAATGCTTATGATCAGAAGATGCAGATGAAGCGTGAGAATATTGCTGACCGTGGAATCTGGACTGCTAAGAAGCGTTATATTCTTAATGTATGGAATAGTGAGGGTGTGGCATATACTGAACCCAAACTCAAGATGATGGGAATTGAAGCTGTTAAATCTTCAACTCCTGCTCCTTGCCGTCAGATGATTAAGGATGCTCTTAAACTAATGATGAGTGGCACTGAAGATGAAGTTATTGATTATATTGATAAGTGTCGTAATAACTTTAAGAAACTTCCTCCTGAACAAATTTCATTTCCTCGTTCTGTATCTGACACAAACAAGTATAAATCATCATCTTCAATTTATACAAAAGGAACACCCATTCACGTTCGTGGGGCGCTCCTCTTTAATCATTATATTAAAGAGGCAAAACTAACAAATAAATATTCATTAATACAAAGTGGTGAAAAGATTAAGTTTGTATATCTAAAGAAACCAAATCCAATTCACGAGAATGTGATTTCATTTATATCAGAATTTCCTAAAGAAATTAGACTTGATAAATATGTGGATTATGACCTACAATTTGAGAAAGCATTTTTAGATCCTCTCAAATCAATTCTTGATGCCATTGGATGGAACGTGGAAAAAACTGTAAACCTTGAATTATTTTTCTCTTAATGGAATTGCCAATTAATGATAAAGAACTTGAAACTATTCTTAGTGCTCTAAGACTGGGGGGTGATACTGCACTATATCAAAAACTATGGAGTTATAAGATGAATAATTTGAATAAAAATGAAAAAAAGGATGATTGATTATGGATTTTCTTAAAGATATTGTAAAAGAAATTGGCGATGACTACACAGAGTTGGCATCAGATATTGATGAGACTGAAACTTATGTGGATACGGGTTCATACATCTTTAATGCTCTTGTCAGTGGGAGTATCTTTGGTGGTGTATCTGGTAACAAGATTACTGCAATCGCAGGTGAAAGTTCTACAGGAAAGACTTTTTTTAGTTTGGCCGTCGTTAAGAATTTTCTTGATAGTAATCCTGGTGGATATTGTCTCTATTTTGATACTGAAGCAGCAATCACTAAATCACTTCTAGAAAGTCGTGGTGTTGATACGAAACGTCTTGTAGTTGTAAGAGTCGTCACAATTGAAGACTTTAGAAATAAGGCACTGAAAGCAGTAGATATATATCTTAAGTCACCAGTGGATGATCGCAACCCTTGTATGTTTGTGTTAGATTCTCTGGGTATGCTTTCTACTGATAAAGAAATTACTGATGCCCTGAATGAAAAGCAAGTCAGAGATATGACCAAATCTCAACTTGTAAAAGGTGCATTCCGAATGCTTACGCTTAAACTTGGTCAAGCAAAAATTCCAATGATTGTAACCAATCATACATATGATGTCATCGGTGCTTATGTTCCTACAAAAGAAATGGGTGGTGGTTCTGGTCTTAAGTATGCCAGTTCTACTATCGTGTATCTCAGCAAGAAAAAAGAAAAAGATGGAACAGAAGTCATTGGAAACATTATCAAGGCAAAGACTGCTAAGTCGCGTTTAAGTAAAGAAAATAAAGATGTTGAAATCCGTTTGTTCTATGATGAGCGTGGTTTAGATAAGTATTATGGACTTCTTGAATTGGGAGAACTTGGTGGACTTTGGAAGAATGTTGCTGGACGTTATGAGATAGATGGAAAGAAACTCTACGCAAAAGAGATTCTAAAAAATCCTGAAAAATACTTCACACCTGAAGTAATGCAAGCACTTGATGAGACAGCACGAAAAGAATTTAGTTATGGATAAAGTTGAATTTTTGATTCTAAGAAATTTTTTACATAATGAACAATATACAAGAAAGGTTATTCCTTTCGTTAAACCAGAATATTTTGAAGACACGAATCAAAAAATTGTATTTCAGGAAATTTTAAATTTTGTTCAAAAGTATAATCAACTTGCTACAAAAGAAGTTCTTTGTATTGAAGTTGAGAAATCTAAAGATATTAATGAAGATAGTTTTAAACAAGTCTTACAATTAATTGAATGTCTTGATGATGTTCCTATAGAATTTGATTGGTTAGTTGATACTACCGAAAAGTGGTGTCGTGACCGTGCCATTTATTTGGCTCTAATGGAATCTATTCATATTGCTGATGGTAAAGACGAAAAGAAAAATCGTGATAGCATTCCATCAATTTTATCTGATGCCCTAGCAGTATCTTTTGATACTGCAATCGGACACGACTATCTGTTAGACTATGAAAAACGTTACGAATCTTACCATAAAAAGGAGCAAAAGATTGAATTTGACCTTGAATATTTCAACAAAATTACTAAAGGTGGTTTACCTACTAAGACTCTCAATATCGCTCTTGCTGGTACAGGTGTCGGAAAGAGTCTCTTTATGTGCCACGTTGCTAGTTCCGTCTTATTGCAAGGGCGCAACGTTCTCTACATCACTCTTGAAATGGCAGAGGAGAAAATTGCTGAGCGAATTGACGCAAATTTATTGAATGTTAATATTAAAGATATTACTGATTTGCCAAGGTCTATGTTTGAATCTAAGGTAAATAGTATTGCAAAGAAAACTCAAGGAACTTTTATTATTAAAGAATATCCAACTGCTTCTGCACACTCTGGACATTTTAAGGCACTTTTGAATGAACTTGCTCTTAAGAAATCATTTAGACCTGATATTATTTTCATTGACTACCTTAATATTTGTGCTTCCTCCAGGCACAAAGCAAATGGTTCTGCAAATTCTTATTCATATATCAAGTCTATTGCTGAAGAACTTAGAGGTCTTGCAGTTGAATTTAATGTTCCAATTGTTTCTGCTACCCAGACTACTCGTAGTGGTTATGGTAACTCTGATGTTGAACTTACTGATACTTCTGAATCCTTTGGTCTCCCTGCTACTGCTGATCTTATGTTTGCCCTTATTAGCACTGAAGAGTTGGAACAACTTGGACAGATAATGGTAAAACAACTGAAGAATAGATATAATGATCCAACAATGAATAAAAGATTTGTTGTTGGTATTGATCGTGCTAAAATGCGTCTTTATGATTGTGAACAAAAAGCACAAGATGATATTATTGACAATGGAAAGGAAGAAGACTATACTTATGAAGAAGAAAAAAAACCAAAAAAATCATTTGAGGGATTTAAATTCTAATGTCTAAAATAGATACACAAAAATATATTGAATTTGTTCGTCAGACTACAAGTAAAGAAAGTACTGATTTTGCAGCACTTTTTGCTCGTTTGACTGAATTAGAACTTGCTGATGCTGATGTTCCTCGTCTTCTTACTGCTTCATTTGGTATGAGTGCAGAGGCAGGTGAGTTTACTGAAATTGTAAAGAAAATGTTTCTTCAAGGAAAACCTTATAATGAAGATAATATAGAACATTTGAAGATTGAACTTGGCGATATTATGTGGTATGCTGCACAAGCCTGCATGGCACTTGATGTTTCTTTTGAGGAAGTTCTGGAACGTAACTATTTAAAACTCAGTAAGCGTTATCCTGAAGGTGCTTTTGATGTTTATCGCTCTGAAAATAGAGATCCTAACGATAAGTGATTTTATATATTTTTCCAGATAATGGAAAAATCAGTTTATTTATAAATAAACTTAGAGTATACTATTCTAGGTAAAATGGATTCAAGAATTCTAGTAGAGTCTTCACTTGCATATCAAGCAGTATATGATGAAGAACTTCGTGATGCAATGAAAGAAAATGGATTGATTTTTGATGAAGAAAGAGCACCTGGGGTAAAACCTTATGAGCCCAGAAAGCGTAATCCTCTTCCTTCAATGAAAGAACTTTCGGGAGAAAAAGGAGACAGAAGTGGATATGGTGCTGATAAGAAGTTTACTAAACCAGATGATAAAATTGAAAAGCCAGGAACTACTGTTCCTGCACCTAAGAAAGGTGGATACGGTAGAATATCACCAGTTATTCCTCATGGCATTGGTGCTCACGCAGATAAGGTTCAATCAAGAGTTTCTACAATAACTAACAGAGACCCTGGAGCACCAAAGTCACAAAAACTACCACAAGAAAAGAAAAAACCAAGTCGTGAAATCGTTAGAAAGAAAACTAATGAAGATTATGACCTCTACGATGTAATCCTTTCACATCTTTTAGATGAAGGATATGCTGAAACTGTAGAAGCAGCAGAAAGAATTATGGTGAATATGAGTGAAAATTGGAGAAATTCTATTCTAGGTTGAAAACTATTTGCAAATTTGTACAGAGACCCTCCCTCACAAGGGGGGTCTTTTTTTCTAAATATAAGAAAGGTGCAAAGAATATGGCTGCAACTGCAACTGTTTTGGAGACAATGTGGACTGTATATTATGTCATTGAAAAAAAATCTCAAAATTTTACATTAAGAGGTATTGAAGTAACTCCAGATTTTTGGATTGATGCCTTTTCTGGTAAAGATAAATTGACTGGATCTCTTCAAAAACTTGGAATATTAGATGAATTTTCAAATTTAAAATCGGATGTTATCACAGTTAATAGGAAATT
>Ga0209829_10003419_pt1 | contig 11595 bp, 17 predicted proteins | sample C_140205_EF_Meta_FD_187311 | JGI IMG/M metagenome (GOLD analysis project Ga0209829, IMG submission 187311) | Freshwater microbial communities from Lake Croche, Canada to study carbon cycling - C_140205_EF_MetaG (SPAdes) (version 2) | ecosystem: Environmental > Aquatic > Freshwater > Lake... | reverse complement strand
CGCAAAAATCAATAATATGATTCTTTGTCGTTTCATAATTAATTGTATTGCTAATTTTGAATTTTCTGGTTTGAATAGCTCTTCATGTCAAGCTTATCTAACTCAGTTATTCTGACTTTAAGCACTTCAATTTTTTGTTTGATATAACTGTTAAATGCAATAAGAATATACCCCTTGTGTTCTATCATATGTGGATATTCAACACGGCCTCCACCAACCAAATAACCCATCTTTGTGAATGTTCGACCGTCATCGCTTACTGAAAGCACTAATGGATCTCTTTGCTTTGGATTGGGATTTGACACCATTACATATCTGCCATCTTTTAATCTAATACCATGAAATTTAGATGTGGCATCTGGAAAGTTGGTTTGGACTGGATGACTCCATGATCGAGCATTATCAGAAGAGAATGAACGAAATAGGTAACCCCCTTTTCGATTGTCTCGAAAGAGTGCCATTAAGCTTTTTCCATCAGGTAGTATCCACCAAAATGGCTCTTCTGCCTCCAGTTCACTTGCTGATCCAAACACCGGAAACGATTGCCAGTCGTTGATGTTTTTGGTCCCTCCGACTAGAAAATCAACCCCTCGAGTTTTATAGTCATAGGTTCTTCTTGATAGTAACCATTCGCCAGTTGCGATTTTTTCAGGAGAAAAATTATTTATTGTGTTGTTCGAGACCAGTCCAAAATCTTCCCATCTCTTTAATTTTTTAACCCAATGAAAGGCTCTTAGCTGTAGACTTGGACCAAAAAATTCTGCTGCTTCGTCTAAGGAGGCTAAAGCCAATAATTCTCCATTGCGCTGCCAGAAGCCTCTTGAAATCCAGCGAAATCCATTTTTATTTCTGGTATTATAATAAGGTGATCCTGGAGCTGAATTCGGTGGATAGTCTGTAATAAGTTGAGGTTTACTCCACTTTATTCCATCCCGACTTGTGGCATATTTAACAACCTGACCAACACGGTCTTCAACGCCTGGTCCATCACTCCACATGCACCAGTATAATCCCTTATAATAGGTTAGGTAATTATGCTGATTGCATCCGCCACTCGTTGTAGCTTCTTTGAAAGTTTGATGATTTGCACCTATCGCCCGTACATCATTAACGGTGGAGCGCTGCAATGGTATTCGCGGTAATTTTTCGAAGTTTATTTCCTTGGAATTAACGAACCAATCACCTTGGAGCATGATTGGCGAATCTTGATCATTTAGCTTTTCTTGTCCTAAAAGCCTAAGTGTTATCAGAAAGAGAAATGATATTATTTTTAAAGTAAGTGATTTGTTCATGGAAGTTTCTTGATTTGCTTGTCATGCATTTTAGCGATCAACAGTACCATACAGGTCGCCCCAATCAACGCGAAAAGCATATCCGATTGGGTGTCCCAGACATCTCCTTGTGTTCCTAAAAAGGCTTCCGATGATTGACCCGAAACAATGGCTACAAACCATTCGATAAATTCGTAAAGTACGCTTATGCTTAGGCAGATACAGACGGTGAAAAAGGCGATCCAATTATTGGATTTAACAATCTCATTGCGAATCAGTAATTCACGTGTGATGACAGCCGGAATAAACCCTTGGGCAAAATGTCCAACTTTATCATAGTTATTTCTGCTTTGGTGGAGTGCTTCTTTCACCCAATCGAAGAAAGGTACGTGAGCATAGGTGTAATGTCCTCCTATGAATAAGATGGTGCAATGGATCAGAATCAACGAATAGGTAAACGTTGAGAAGCGAAATTTGTTAAACGTCAAACAGAGGGTCAAAAAACCTAAGATAGCAGGGAATACTTCTAATGTCCAGGTGAAATAATCGTGCGGATGAATGGCCGATACGATCATGACTGCTAAGAATAAACCCACTAATATCCAGTATTTTCTCATGTCGGTGTTTTTATTCATCGAAGGTTGCGTTTTAGTTAAAGTTGTTTCTTCTTAAAACAATCGATATGTTATTTTTTCTTGTGCCTTAAATGGGCGGAGATAGACGGTGTCTCTATTTGTATTGAGCATCCAAAGTTTGATGTCGTCTAGTTGTTCTGTGGTATATTGCGACTTATGGCAATACATCGCGGCGATTGATTTCTCTGTATCTTCGGGAGTGCATTTGATCCGAACGGTGAGGTACTCTTTCTTCACCGTATTCCAATTCTCTACAAGTTTGCCTACTGCTGTTTTGAATTTAGGCGTCTGTTTCCAGTTTTCGGTAGGAATACCTGAATAGTATAGCTGATTGGGTTTTGAAAGTTGACCTGACTGCACCAGTTCAGTCACTATATCATGCACGATACGATGATCCATATGGCCATAACCACCATCCGGTCCCCAGGTGATCACAATGTCAGGGTTGTAGGTGCGAAACAAACTATCTAGCTTCTCATGCAGCGGTCTTCCTGTGAAAGTTTTGGAAAGTGATCCATCACCTAAACCAAGCATTATAGGCGGTTTTATCCCAAGATACTCACAGGCACAAGCTGCCTCTGCTGCCCGTGTAAGGGCTAATGGTTCGCCAGCCGGAATATTGGCATGTTTGGCTACCCCCAGTTCCCCTTTGGTGGCAAAAACTAAATAGACGGTATGTCCTTCACGTGCATATTTTGCTAATAATGGGGTCACATTAGTCCCAGCCTCATCGTCGGGATGGGCAAACACTGCCATGATGATTTTTTTCTTGCTTTGCTCTTTTGGAACGGCATGAGCGCCAAATGAGATTAGGAATATTAAGCTCGAGAAGATTAAATTTCTAACAATCATAGAGTAAGGATTTAAAGTTTTAGTCGGTTGTTTGATCGTTATCTTATTTTACGAAGATGGGTATTTTTTTTTATTGATCAAATAGACTCGCTGTAAAACAGCAGTTTGATACATCTTTTGCTTCAGAATTGGCTTCAAAAATGGCTGGGTAATTCTTTCTGAATTTGTTGATATTGGTCCCTGTAAAATAACTTAACATTGTTATCACTACCTTTGCCGAAGAATTTACTGTAATGATTAAAAACTAAAATATGAGTACTGAAAATAATTGTCCATCCTGCAAATCTGAGAATACCTACCAAGATGGAAGTTTATGGGTTTGTCCCGACTGTAATGAAGAATGGGATCCGTCTGAGTTGGCTAGCGATGCGGAAACATTAAGCGATGTTGCGTTGGATGCTAACGGCAATGTGTTAAACAGTGGTGATTCAGTTACTGTGATCAAGGATCTGAAGGTTAAAGGCTCTACCTCAGGTGTAAAGTCTGGAACGAAAGTAAAGGGTATTCGAATTATTGAAAGCAACGATGGTCATAATATCTCTTGCAAGATTGATGGTATCGGTGCGATGTATTTAAAGTCGGAATTTGTTCGAAAAATCTAGCTTGTTGTCTGAATCAATCTGTTCCCCGCTAGGGAATACTTTTTAATTTTCAGCCGCTTTTACTAAGGTTTCAATATCAAACTTAGTCATCTGCATAAAGGCATACATGACCTTAGGAGCTTTCTCTTGGTCGTTCATGAGTGCTCCTAAAATAGATGGAACAATTTGCCACGTCACTCCAAACTTATCGTCGAGCCATCCGCATCTGTTATATTTTCCGCCTTCTCCCAGTTTATCCCAATAATGGTCGATTTCAGCTTGCGTTTCGCACGATATAACGTATGAATTTGCTGGCGAGAATTGGTAGTTAGGTCCGCCATTTAAAGACATAAATTTGGTGCTGTTAAGTTCAAAGACCACGGCCATCGGATTCGCAGAAAGTATTTTTGAATTTGGGAAGATAGAACAATAATATTCGGCTGCTTCTTTAGCTTGGTCATTAAACCATAAACAGGGGAAAATCTTTTTTGTCATAGTTTATAAATCTCGTTACAGGTTAATTAAATTTCTAGATATCGCTTGATAATTATACCCTAAGAACACCCCTGAATCCTCTGGCCGCATAATAAGACTCTGCCCCATTGTGATAGGTAAAGACCGTGTTATAGCGGCGATCACAAAATAGAGCTCCCCCCAGTTTTCGAATCTCTGGAGGGGTGCTGATCCAAGTCGATGTTTTGGTGTCGAACACACCTATTTGCTGCAATTCTCGGTATTGGATTTCGCTGAGTAGCTCAATACCCATTGCTTGGGCCATGTCAATGGCATTATTTACAGGTTTGAATTCTTTTCTTGATTCAAGTGCTGCGCGATCGTAGCAAAGACTTCGTCGTTCTTTTGGACTCTCTGGTGAGCAATCAATAAAAATATATTCTCCACTAATATGATCCAATCCAATTACATCTGGTTCTCCGCCTGTTCTTTCCATTTCGTAAAGCGACCATAATTTAGATTTGTTGGCATCGATCTTATCCCTAACTTTCTCCCATTGCAAGTTTTCATGACGGGATATGTATTGGTTAAAACGGGCTTCTAAAACTGTGATAAGCTTAGTTGCCTGATCTGCTGTTAGTTCTTTAGTGTATTCCATGGGTTTGTTATTTCGCGATAGTGTTAATTAGGGCTACTTTAAACCTTATGATCTCAGCAATTAACTCGATAGGCAGCGGTTGGTTAAGGGGAAACTGAACGGATCCTTTCCCGTGTTTGTAATTTGAAAGTTTATTCTTGAATTTCTCGTGACTTGTTGGCATGGCATAAAATCCGATGTGATTTGCATAACCTCCAAAGTAGACTAATTGCTTTTTATCCGTTTTATACGCAGCCATTCCGTACGATATCGTTTCAACTGCTTCAGGCGCATTATTTTTAATAATCTGACGCATTAATTGAAGCTTTGATTGGGTGTCCAATGGAAAAGTTAAAATATATTCGTCAACGGTATTTATAGCTTTGATCATGTTAATTGCCATTTGCCCAATAAGTCGCTAGCAGTTCTAGTAAGTGCCTTTTACTTTGTTTTAGTGATTTTTTTGATTGGAGTTAACTCCAGTTTTCTAAATTCCACTTCTGAACCTTCGGCTTGCACCGCAATTTGACCATGGTTAGCGGTACAATTTGTTCCATAATTTACTAGGACATCGTTGACCCATACTTTAACGAGATTTCCTAAACATTCAACAACCATGCGGTTCCATTCACCAACAGGTTTTTCAGTGCCATCGGTAAGGTTTGGGATCCGACGTAATTTGCCTTCAGTTATTCCCCAATTCTCTTTTTTGCCTCGTCGAGCTTCCATGTCTGGGACAACGATATCTTCAACGATACACCAGAAATCGCCTGCATTTTGGTGCTCCATTTGTACTTCAAGAGACTTTGGAAACATTCCGTATAACGCTCGAGGTTTAGAAGCATGAACGAGCAGTCCGCAGTTGCCTGGAGTTCCGGCAAAACGATATTCCGCAACTATGCGAAAATTTTCGTAGACCGCGTCGGTAATCAGATGGCCTCCAGGACTGCCAAGGCTCACCAGCAGTGAATTGCGGACAATAAATGGGTTTCTGGCTTTTGGATTTTTATCCATCGCTGGAACATCGACATGCCAACCGGTCAGATCGACTCCGTTAAATAAGGAGCTAGTTTTTGACTTTTTGGCTGAAGCAAGTGTGCAAATCGTGATCAGTAATAGGATAACTAGAGTTAGGCTTCTCATGATTGATGACTTAGGATTTGAAAATTATCGATACCAAATGGTTTTATTTATAAGGGTAGTTGTTAGAATCTTCCCAATGTTAGTTATTCCTCTTCGGCTGGATATTTTATTCTTTTTTCGGATTTAAAATTACATAATTAGCGCTTGTCAGACAAGAAAATATTCTGGCTATTGAGCAATGCCTAGAGTAATTAAAGATTGTGGTGATAGTTTTGTTAATCAAATCACTTAGATTTCATTCTTTAAAGCCATTTCAATTGACTTCGCAGTGTCTAGGACCGTTTTTTCAATAGGAATTGGTTTCCAATTGAAAGTACTCATCGTATTTTGCACATCTGCTTCAATGGTATTGCCAATGAATGGAAGCATACCTTTCATCTCGGCGCTAAACTTTGCCACGAATTTCAATAAAAAATTAGGGGCTAGCTTGGTGCTTACTTTATTGTATCCATTAGATTTTAAGATTTGAGCTAGTTCTTGAAAAGCGTATGGATTTTCTGTTGTTACGATGAATCGCTTGCCTTTGGCTTGCTCGTTTTCTAATGCTAGCACATGAATGGTGGCAATGTCCCGAACATCCGACATCACAGTAGATGCTTTAGGTAGCACCGGCATCTTACCGGTAATTAGTTTGGTGAACATATCCATTGATTCACCCGATAGGTTGCCTGTTAGGGTTGGACCATAAACCGGTCCAGGATTAATAACGACTAATTCGAGTTGGTTCTCCCCAGTCTGATTGTTAATGAATTCCCACGCACTTTTTTCAGCTAGGGTTTTGCTTTTTAAATAGGGGGTACTGTTTTTTGCATTCACATTGGTCCAGCTATCTTGATTTATTTTTATCGACCCATCCAGATCCCCTAACATGGAAACAATGGAAGAGGTTAGGACCACTCGTTTGACTCCCGCTTTTTTTGCAGCCTTTAAGGCTCTTAGTGTCCCTTCAACGGCTGGCTTTATTAGTTCATTCTCATCTTTTGGTATTTTTAACTTAAATGGAGATGCCACATGTAAGACAAAATCACAACCTTCCATGGCTTTGTCCCAACCTTCATCTTTCAATAGGTTTAGCTCGCAGAATTCGATGTTCCCTTGGGGGTCAATCTCTTTTATTATTCCACGGAGTACTTCATCGGTTTTTGATAAACTCCGAACAGAGCCCCGCACAGCGTAACCTTGTTTTAGTAATTCAACAGCACAGTGCTGACCAATAAAGCCTGAAATACCTGTAAGTAATACCTTTTTCATGATTTAATTTAAGTCAAATATAATTTTTAATGATTAGATAAATTTACCAAATCTTTTCTCTAAGGCAATGGTCCTGTAGTCAAATATTTGTTGTAGCTGATTTTTTATTAGTAGTGAATTGGCAATGGCCCCAAGTGGTCCCATTGGCGGTTTATACGTGACAATGTCTGTCATTAAAACACCGCCTTCAATGGGTTCGATTTTATGTTGATGGTGCCACATCGAATAGGGACCAATTCGCTGCTCGTCAACAAAATATTCATACTCTTTAACGTGAGTAATTTCAGTCATCCAATTTAGCTTAATCCCAAACAAGGGACTAACCTTATAGGTAATAATCATCCCTGGATACATTTTTTCTGATCCTGTGTTGCTTGTTACAATAAAGCCCATATGAGGCGGCGTAATCTCCTTTAGGTTCGCTGGGGCTGAGATGAAGTCCCATATTTCATGGATCGAGACAGGTAGTTTTTGCGTCTTTGTTAATTGATAAAATGCCATTGTGTTTATGTTTTTAAATTAGAAAATCCTCCATCCACATGCATAATCTGCCCTGTTATCCAACTTGATCTATCTGAGAGCAGAAATTCAGCCATATTAGCGATATCATCCGCAGTGCCAATTCGTTTGAGAGGGTGCCTTAGCGCATTGGCTTCTTTCTTCTGCTCGTTGTTTAGTAGAGGTGCTGCTAAGGGTGTGTCCGTTAAGGATGGCGCAATGCAGTTAACTCTTATTTTCGGCGAAAACTCTGCCGCCAAAGCTCTAGTTAACCCTTCTAGAGCCCCTTTAGATGCTGATACCTGTGTATGAAAAGGTAGGCCTGTTTGCACTGCAACGGTAGAAAATAAAACGATTGACGCTTTAGGCGAACGCTTTAATCTGGGCATAATAAATTGAAGAAGCTTGATGGCTCCAACTACTTGCATCTTGTAATCGAACTCAAAATCCTCAGGTTTAATTCGTTCAAAAGGCCTGAGATTTATGCTTCCTGGGCAATAAATAAATCCATCTAATACTTCAGGTAAAAAGTCAAAATCCGTAAGCTCTTCCAAAACATTCAACTGATGAAACAGGATGTTTGGGTTCTCAATTGTTGGCTTGGTTGAATGATAGGTTCCAATTACTTGATTGCCCGATTCGGCTAGTTTTAAGGCCAAATTTTTTCCGATTCCGCTTGAGGCCCCGATAATTAAATAACGCTTCATAGTTGTTTCTAGGGTTTAGAATGAAAACAATTGATATTGGAATTAGTTTTGTGGTAGATGGATTTTTCACCCCTTGTAGGCTTGCGAGAAACAGTTAAATTCTTACACTCTCCTTGTCGATTAGTTGGACAGTGACATAAAAAATATAGTTCCGTTTAAAGCCATAAAAATAAATGCAGGTAAGGTTATCCAGATACTGTCTTTTAATTTTATTCTTACAACGACTCCTAGGAGCATTAAAAGTGATAGACCCCCTGCTGCAATGAGTAAAATGGGATTGTATTTTATCCCAATTAACAGACCTGAACCTCCTAGTACCTCTAGAATTGCGGTAGGAGCTCCAAACTTCTCAAGTCCAAAGCGTTTAAATTCCAGTTTCATGTTTGTTGATTTAAAATAGGAAATCCCATATCCCAGGAAGGAGAGGCTTGAGAGGAGAATCAAGGCATGAAGTAAGCTCATTAACCAATGCATTTTAAAGAATCTGCCGCAATAAATAGACAAGCAAGCAGCAACAGGAAAGAGGGGATATGCTTGGCCCACGGATTGCCTGCTTTAAAATGAAAATATTGAGCTGCTGTCATAAGAAATGCTAGCAGAAGCGCTGGGATAAGTCTTAATTCGGGGTACCAAACACCCGCAACTAGCAAGGTTGACAATGCTATTTTAGCCGCCCCTACAAGGCTTCGAATCAATTCATTTATGCCATACTGTTGAAATTCCTTCACGATGTTGCCAAACCGAAAAATCCAAACGTATGCGATAGAAATAGCAACTAGAAGTTGCGCAGCAATTGTATACTTAGTCATTTGTATTGTTTTTAGTTGTTTACACCTTTAAACAATCTGCTTGCGTAATTAGTTTTGACTAATTTGATATTGCTTTATTTTTTTGCTGAAAGCGGCTGGTTTTTGGGCTTTAATAAACTGGTTGTTAAGTTAAACCAGAAATGGCGCTTAATTCCTTTTTAGTCTTCCCTGTGTTCGCGCATATTCGATTTGTTCTAGAGATTTATTTAGTATCCCGCCAAGGGTGTTCCAAATATCCCAACTGCAAGTTCTATCCAAAATAAAACAAGCACGAATAAAATAGTTGCACAGATTATAATTCTACTTTTTATATTCTTTACTTTTCTCCAGACTAGTTCACAGATGAAATATGCGCTTGTTAGTAAAACCCCCATAAGTGCAAAGTCCAGAATATCCCAGTTAACTTCTTTTGTAAACTGCATGGCGACCAATGGCACCAAAAGTATTATTGTGACAGAAAATAGAATGCGAAATAGATTTTTCTTTTTCATGTCCTTAAATTCTATTTGTCCTGTTTTCTGATTTTCTTTTGAATAAATAACAACCATGCCGTGCCTGTAATTATTAGGAACAAGGGCAAAGCACCCGGTTCGTCTTCCACTATTACCATAAACGCAAGTAATACTAACCCTAAAAGAATAATTACAATGGAAATTACTCTTTGGATTTTTGGGCTTTGATTTTTTTGAACTGGCATGTGTTTGTCTAAACGTTATATTCGATTTCTTAAATTCTTAGAAGGTCATCGCTTCAAAGGCTTGGGCATACAACCAATGTCCAAAGTCATTTGGATGATTGATATTGTTTCCAAGCAACGACGATTGGTCTTTTCGTTGAAGAACTTTAATCCACGTCGAATAGACATCAACATAGGCACATTTCGCTTCTAGGGCTGCCTGCTTGGTTGCTTCGGCATAAAGCTCCATAGAATGACTACTATAATGCCAATCATTATTGGGAGGGAAAGAGGAGTAGAGGACCACTTCGGCATTTTTCCTCTTTTTTATCATCCCAACAAGTTTGATCAGGTTTTTCTTAAACTGTTCAGGTTTATTTCCACCTATGTTATGATCGTTCATGCCCCATCCTACGAGGACAAGATCGGGTGACGTTTTTCCGATATAGGTATCCCACCATTCGATCCCTTGCTTGGACGAATATCCAGGTATTGAAACGTCCTCAATTTTAAAGTTAGCATTGGGGAAGATACTTTTCAAATAATTGCCGTAAAGGGACTGAAATCTAAATTCTTTAGCCGAGGCCTCGCCACCTGCCGTGATGCTATTGCCATAGGAAACAATTGATACTGGCGCGCCACTTTCTAGCTTTTTCCGAAACTTAACCAAGTATTTTCGTTGGTCATTTAGCTCAGCTAAACGTTGGCCATTTTTTGTCATGTAGTCTACCCAAACAAAATAGGGATGATTTGAGAAGTCTTTGAATTTGGAATGATTAAAATCTTTCTTGCCATAAAGAACATTTTTCGAATAATCGGGAATGGTTGAGTTGGTGGTGCGTCTGATCTCTCCTTTGGCATAATCAATTGTATAGTCCACACCTTCGACATAAATCTTACAAGCCGAATTAGACCGTTGATAGGTGCTTCGAACAATGACACTTCTGCTAACCAATGAGTCGAAGGTTAGTTTCCCTGGATTGGTAGCAGCCAAAACTAGACTCTCTCCTTGAAGTTCCATGGTTATTCCCTTTGTTGAGTTGGAATTTTCGCGATTTGAACTATAGACCGTGCTTACCTTCTGTCCTTTTGGATCTGGTTGGCCAAAAGCACTAGTTGTTCCTAAGGTTAAACAACAGATGAACAGCTTAAATGTGATGTTCGACAAATGGTAATTGAAAAATAGTTTCTTCATCTGATAGTTTAATTTATTAGTTAAATCGTTATTCAATATTTGATTTTAGGTCTATCCCATTTTGCAAAATCTTTTCAAACACTCCCGCTATTGTCGCAATGACCAGAGATCCAAATGTAAATAGAAAACACAGGGCCAGAAAACCTGCAGGGTCGTCCTCTTTAGCATGAAATATACGGATGTATATTCCGGCTATCACAATGAACATACTCAGTGCAATTGCACACTGCTTTATAATCCTTAAAGTCCTCACTGAGTTAAGTGAGAATGCTTTGTTTTGTGCAATGTATCCTAATAATTGTATTGTCTTATAGAGTGCAATAAAGAATGGGGTAGAGGCTGCATAGATATACACGATGAACGGATCAGCGTAAATGCTGAAAAGATTTAAGTTCGCGGCTCTCCCCTCTGTCAAAGGCATTCGTATCATGAGTATTAATGTCATAATCCCAATAAGCACAAATACTCCCTGCAGAAATCGGATTGAACGCTGTTTCATTAATGAGTTTATTTAATTTTTAATCTCTTGTAGTTTGTGATAGTAAATGTATGAAACGGCTAAAATTCCAAATACAACCAAAGGAAAAAATGTTTGTCCATTTATTCCGTCAACAGCGCCGTGACTAATTGCCGCAAAAATAAAGTCAAAAGCAAATCCTGCATAAGCCCATTCTTTTACTCGTTTTGGTACTTTTGGAATTATTAATGCCAACACACCTAAAATTTTAAAAACAACCAATGCATTTCCGAAATATTCAGGGTACCCCAAATGTCTAATTCCTTCTTTTGCTAATTCTGTTTGTGATGTCAATGCGGGCATTACTCCTTCAAATAAGGCGATGATTATTGTCGCTGTCATAAAAATTATTTTTTCTTTCTTCATGTTT
>Ga0209829_10003417_pt1 | contig 11597 bp, 8 predicted proteins | sample C_140205_EF_Meta_FD_187311 | JGI IMG/M metagenome (GOLD analysis project Ga0209829, IMG submission 187311) | Freshwater microbial communities from Lake Croche, Canada to study carbon cycling - C_140205_EF_MetaG (SPAdes) (version 2) | ecosystem: Environmental > Aquatic > Freshwater > Lake... | reverse complement strand
ATCGTTTCACCCGCCCTACAGCCATGGAATCCGGACAGCCGATTGAGGAGACGAGGAAGGGCTCTTTCACCATGATACACCGCACGCAGGCACGAGCATCTGCTTCCCGCTGGATCCAGCGGACGATGCTCTTGCCGTTCATGATCGTTCCGTTGACCGGGGCCTTTTCGGCCGCCGCGGCTGTCGAGACCGACACTGCCGAGCAGTTCGATGCGTTGCCCGCAGCGGCGGAGGCTGCTGCACCGCGGCCTCGGCGGGCGGCACGCTTGATCGCATTGGTCGGCGTCGACACACCCGGCGATCCTGGCGCCGCGTCGGACTCGGCCGGCGACTCACCCGCAAAATCGTCCGGTCCCTTTGACGGGATGCGGGACGATCTCGGCGAAGACGACGATCTCTCCGCGCAGGGACGTCGCCGCGCCCGGCAGCGGCGTGCCTTCGACAACCCAGTCGCAGTCGAAAAGATCCCCGATCCACTCACCGGCACGCAGCAGATCAGCCCGGAACAAACGGGCCGAGAGGCCTCGGCGGTGCTGAAAAAGATGCTCAAGCCGCGCAGCGACTCCTGGGCCGATTGGACCGCGCCGCTGGAATCGCTGCACGAGTGCGGTGAACCGCGCGCGCTGGCGCCGTGCGTGCCGCCACCGCCGTGCCATCCGAGCCTGCCTCCGGTCCCCTACGATCTGATCGGCGTGCGCGGCGTGCCATCGAGCGGGCCGATCTACGACGGCCCGTGCGAGCCGCGCACTGGCACGCACGACCACTGTCCCCATCCGCATCGATACTGGCTCCACGACCGCTTCTTTGACTGGTTCTATCAGTGGAAGTAGATGTGGTCTGAGTTGCGGTACGACGCGCACGGCAGATCTCTTCACGCCCCATGCAGATGGGAGCGAGGTAGCCTGGGATCGGCTCTTTCTTCCTATTCCATCTCTCCCTCCCCGTGGCGACAAGGTTCCATCTTGTCTCTTGTGGCGACAAGATTTCATCTTGTCGAATCAGCAAGTTGAAAACTCGCTGCCACAAAAGGCTGGAACCGACTCTTTCTTCCTATCCCATCTCTCCCTTCCCGTGGTGACAAGATCTCCATCGTGTCTCTTGTGGCGACAAGATTTCATCGTGTCGAATCAGCAAGTTGAAAACTCGCTGCCACAAAAGAGCATCGTGTCGAATCAGCAAGTTGAAAACTTGCTGCCACATGGGAAAACTTGCAGCCACAAGCGGGCCGTCTGATAAAAAAATGGCGGGCGACTTCGTCATGAAATCCACAGTGGTCGCCTGGAGCGGCCCCTCGAGATTCCATGTGGGAAATCCCGGTTTGAAAACGTCAACCTGCCGGGCGTATGACCAGGGCCGACACGCCCAAGACGGGCCACCCCAAAAATAGGTCGCCACGGGCAGTTTGCGGCGTTGAGTGTGGGCACGGCCGGGTTTTGGATATGCTCTTCGGGCCTTCGGGGATAACACCGCCGAAATGTCGCGAGAAGCAAGGAACACCCTTCATGGCCGAACTGCCTCATTTTGAATCTTCCGGCTCCACTTCCCACGATGATTCAGCGGACGGCCCCTGGTATCGCGGCCTGACACGCTACCACTGGTTCGTGCTGATCGTGGCGGCACTCGGCTGGCTCTTCGACTGCCTCGATCAACAGCTCTTCAATCTGGCGCGGAAGCCCGCGATGCAAACACTCCTCGCCACGGCGGATACCGTGGCCAGCCCGAAGGATGTGGATTTTTACGGCGGTCTTTCTACCTGCATCTTCATGTTGGGCTGGGCGACGGGTGGCCTGATCTTCGGCGTGGTGGGCGACCGACTCGGCCGCGCCAAGACGATGATGATCACGATCGTCATCTATTCGCTCTGCACTGGCCTGTCGGCCCTCTCGCAGGGCTTCTGGGATTTTGCCTTCTATCGATTCATCACGGGACTGGGCGTGGGGGGCGAGTTCGCGGTGGGCGTGGCGTTGGTGGCCGAGGTGATGCCCGATCGGGCGCGGCCCTATGCGCTCGGCCTGCTGCAGGCGCTCTCGGCGGTCGGCAACTTCGCGGCCGCCCTCATTGGCATCGGTCTCGGGCAGGCGCAGCTCCACATGGGCAGCAAGCTCTTCGGCTGGGAGCCGTGGCGGTGGAAGTTCGTGATCGGTGCTCTGCCGGCCCTACTGGCCTTGGCGATCCGGGCCGGCCTCAAGGAGCCAGAACGCTGGCAGGAGATGAAGACGCGGGCCGCGGCGACCGGCGAGAAGCTTGGTGGCTACGGTGCGCTCTTTGCCGATCCCCGCTGGCGCAAAAATGCGATCCTCGGCATGCTGCTGGCCTGTTCTGGGGTGATCGGCCTGTGGGGCATCGGCTTCTTCGCAATCGACCTGCAGCGAAGCGTGTTTGAGAAGACGTTCAAGGCGCAGGGCTTCACCGGCCAGGAGCTCGCCGGGCGGCTCACGATCTGGTCGGGCGTGTCGATGATGATGATCCAGGTCGGCGCCTTTGCCGGGATGATGCTGGCGGCGCGGATCTGCCAGCGTCTCGGACGCAAGCCGTTCTTCGCGATCGCCTTCACCGCGTCCATGCTTTCGACGGCAATGGTCTTCCGCTATCTCGACGACATCTCCGACATCTGGTGGATGCTGCCGATCATGGGCTTCTGTCAGCTCTCGCTGTTCGCGGGGTACGCCATCTACTTCCCGGAGCTCTTTCCCACACGGCTCCGCAGCACGGGCACGAGCTTTTGCTACAACGTCGGCCGCTTCGTGGCCGCCGGCGGGCCTTTTCTGCTGGGGCAGTTGTCGAGCACGGTTTTTGCCGGCTCGGCCGAGCCGATGCGACCGGCGGGTATCGCGATGTGCTCGGCCTTCCTGCTGGGCCTCGCCGTGCTGCCTTTTCTCCCAGAAACCAAGGGCCGGCCCCTGCCCGAGTGAGCATGCCGGCACGCAAAGCCCCGGCCTCATGCCGACCCTTGCGCCATCACTTTCGGGGGCTGGGTCGCGCATCATCTCCCGCCCCTGCCGTTTGGCTTGCATGGCCGAAAACAGGCTTCCAGGCCTGTCCGCGGTGAACCACCGTGGTACATTGACCAGCAGTGTTTCTCAGTCTCTCGGAGAACAGTGTCTATGCGTTGGGAAGGCCGTCGGCAGAGCACCAATGTCGAGGATCGTCGGAGCATAGGGGCGCCCGTGCTGGTGGGCGGCGGATTGCTCACGCTGCTCATCATGGTGGCGATGATGTTCCTGGGCGTCGACCCGCAGATGATCGCACAGCTCGCCCCCGACTTGGGCGCTGCGCCGGCCCAGCAGGCCCCCGCCAAACCGATCAACGACAATCTCACGCAGTTTGTGAAGGTGGTCCTCGCCGATAACGAGGACGTCTGGGGAAAGCTCTTCCCCGAGCACTTCCGCCGCCGGTATGCCCCGCCCACGCTCGTGCTCTTTACGGGGCAGGTGAAAAGCGCCTGCGGGCTCGCTGGCGCCGCGGCTGGGCCATTTTACTGCCCGCTCGACAAGAAGGTTTACATCGACCTCGCCTTTTACGACGACCTCAAGCGTCGCTTCGGCGCGCCGGGTGATTTCGCACAGGCGTACGTGATCGCACACGAAATCGGCCATCACGTGCAAAACCAGCTCGGCATCAGCGAAAACGTGCAGTCGATGCGGCCTCGGCTGTCCGACCGCGACTACAACAAGATGTCGGTTCGCATGGAATTGCAGGCCGACTTCCTCGCCGGTGTCTGGGCGCATCACGTGGCCCGCTACGCGGGCACCGTCGACGAGGAGGACATCCGCGAAGCGGTCAACGCCGCTGCGGCCATTGGTGACGACCGCATTCAGAAGCAGTCGCAAGGCTACGTCGTGCCCGATGCGTTCACGCACGGCACGAGCGAACAGCGGGTGCGATGGTTTCTGTACGGCCTGAAAACTGGCGATCCCGAACTGATGGACCGCGCCTTCGAAGTCGACGAGCCGTAAGAAGAAGACGGTGTCACACAGCCGCTCCTCGCTGCCTGGCTCACGCAGTGAGGGCGAATGTCCGCCACGTCGGAGCCGAGCCCGGCGTACAAGAGCCTGCCAGGCCCCCCATGCATATCCTTCTCACCGGCGCGACTGGGTACGTGGGCGGCGTTCTGCTCAAAGAGCTCGAGGCGCGTGGCCACGCCGTGCGGTGCCTGGCTCGACGGCCCGACAAACTTGCCGGTCTGATCGCGGCGACGACCACGGTGCTCGCCGGCGATGCTTCCAGCCCAGAGACACTGGCCCGCGCGTGTGAAGGCGTCGACACCGCCTACTGGCTGGTCCACTCCATGGAGAGCGGGGTCGACTTCGAGCGGACCGACCGGCTCGCGGCGGAACGGTTTGCCGCTGCCGCCAAGTCTGCCGGCGTCCGGAGGATCATCTACCTGGGCGGTCTTGGCGCTGAAGACGACACGCTCTCCGCCCACCTGCGCAGCCGGCACGAGGTGGGGGCGATCCTGCGGGCCAGCGGCCTCGATGTCGTCGAGTTTCGGGCCTCGATCGTGATCGGTGCCGGAAGTTTTTCGTTTGATCTGGTGCGCACGCTCGTGGAGCGACTGCCGGTCATGATCTGTCCGGCATGGCTTGCCACGCCCACCCAGCCGATCGCCATCGCCGACGTGGTGGCCTACCTCGCGGCCGCGATCGACCTGCCCCCTGGGGAATCGCGAATTTTCGAGATTGGCGGGCCGGACAGGGTCTCCTACGGCGCCATCATGCAGGAGTATGCCCGGCAACGCGGCCTCAGGCGGTTCATGATCCCGGTGCCGGTGCTCACGCCGCGGCTGTCGAGCCTGTGGCTGAAGCTGGTCACTCCGCAGTATTCCAAGGTGGGCCGAAAACTGATCGACGGCTTGAAGAATCCGACGGTGGTGACGAGCGACGCGGCCCTGCGCGAGTTTTCCATGAGGCCCCGCTCGCTGGAAACGGCAGTGCATGAAGCGATGCTGCAGGAGGATACCGCCTTCGCCGGCAAACGCTGGGCCGACCTTGCCGATCTCGAGGATCTTCCCAGCCGCTACGGCGGCAAGGCCGAGGGCACACGGCTGGTGGACCATCGTCATGCCGTCGTGGCCGTCACGCCCGAGCAAGCCTTCGCGGCGATCGAGCGGATCGGAGGCACCCACGGCTGGTATGCGTGCAACTGGCTGTGGACGTTTCGCGGCTGGCTCGACCGCCTGATCGGCGGTCCGGGAATGTCGCGAGGCCGGCGTGATCCGGAAAAGCTGCGCACGGGCGACACACTCGATTGTTGGCGGGTGGAAGTCTGCTCTCCGCCGCGTCGGCTGCGGTTGGCGGCCGAGATGAAGATGCCAGGACGGGGCTGGCTGGAGTTTGAGGTGGTGCCGCGGGACGGCGACGTCACGATTCACCAGACGGCGGTTTTCGATCCGCGCGGACTCGGTGGCATCGCCTACTGGTATGCCATCTGGCCGCTGCACGAACTGGTGTTCCACCGGATGCTTGCAGGCATCGTGCAAGCGGCCATTCGCGGGCAGTAGCCGGCGGCCTGGGGCAGGGTGCTCAGAGCACGTCAGCCGGCCGTTGAAGACAACTCTGGGACGCGTCCTCCCGCTCGATCTGGATCGTGGTGTGGGCGATGCGAAAGCGGTCGCGGAGCAGGTTGGTGGCGGCAGCCAAGGCCGTCGCGTGGGCTGCTGTCTCAGGCACGACCAGATGCACCGTGACCGCAATTTCCGACGTGCTCGCACCCCAGACGTGCAGATCATGCACCTCGACAACGCCCGGAATCGCCGTCAACGCCGCCGCGATCGAGTCTGGATCGACGCCGCGGGGCACCGCATCGAGTGCGAGGTCAACGCTCTCCCGGAACAGATCCCAGGTGCCTGCCACAATCGCCACGGTGATCGCGATGCTCACCGCTGGGTCGATCCATGTCCGGCCCGTGAGCATGATCGCAATGCCCGCCACCACCACTCCCACCGACACGACCGCGTCGGCCGCCATGTGCAGAAAGGCACCCCGCACGTTGGCATCCCGATCCCGGCCCCGCATGAATAGCATCGCGGTGAGCGTATTGATCAACACCCCCAGTGCCGCCACGGCGATCATCATCGGCCCCGCGACCGGCTCCGGCGACTGTAGCCGATGCCACGCCTCCCAGAGAATCGCCCCGCACGCCGTGAGCAGGAGCACGGCGTTGCCCAGGGCCGCGTAGATCGTCGTGCGGCGGAAGCCCCAGGTATAGCGGCGTGTGGGCGGCCGCCGCGCGAGCCTACTCGCACCCCACGCCAGCAGCAGGCCGACCACGTCGCCGGCATTGTGGCCTGCATCGGCCACGAGCGCCAGCGATCCGGCCCAGAAACCGCAGGCCACCTCGACGCCGACAAACACCGCGTTGAGCGACACGCCCACCGCCATGGCCCAGTCGAGTTGATCGGGCGACAGTCCGTGGGCATGGCCGTGCGAATGCCCGTGCCCGTGATGATCCTGATCGTGATCGGGGTGGTCGCACGGCATGCTAGGATCATACCAATGACCACCTTTTCTGCGGTGATCCTGTTCCTGGGTGCCGGGCTCAGCGATTTTCTCGGTAAAAACTGGATCACGGCCTTCCAGCGGCTGATGGGCTCTGGTGCTGACGGCCTCGGCCGTGCAGATGTTGCTCGACGGCGCGACAACGCTGATGCACCGCTGACGTATTCAACGGACACAACTTCTCAAGGAGTAGACCGATGGCGAGATTCACGACGACGCCACTGACCGCGTCTCTGAAGGTGGCGGTGATCGGGCGGACGGGACGCGGCGATTGGGGCCACGCGATCGATGAGCTGTGGAGCGGCCTTGAGGGCGTGCAGATCGCAGCGGTGGCAGACGACACCGCAGAAGGGCTCGCGAAGGCCGTTCAGCGCAACACGCTCGGCGGGACGCAGCCGCCAGCCGCCTACCGAGACTGGAAGGCAATGCTGGGCGAAGTGAAGCCCGATATCGTCGCCATCTGCATGCGGCACATCGACTCTCATGCGGAGATGGCGGTCGCCGCGGCGCAGGCCGGAGCGAGGGGCATCTTCATGGAGAAACCGTTCGTTCGCACGCTCGTCGAGGCCGATGCCGTCATTCAGGCCTGTCGCGCCGCCAACACAAAGCTCACACTGGCCTTCGTCAACCGCCATGCGCCCGCGTATGCGGCGGCTCGCGACCTGATCGAAGACGGCAGGATCGGCACGGTGCTCGAAATCCGGGGCCGCGGCAAGGAGGATACGCGGGGCGGGGGCGAGGATCTATGGGTGCTTGGCTGCCACATTCTCGACATGATGGTCGATCTGGGTGGCAATCCGCTGTGGTGCGAGGCGGCTGTCACGCAGGGCGGCAGATCGATCACGAAGGCCGACGCGACGGCGGGCCCCGAGGGAATCGGCCTGATCGCTGGGGATTCGATCAGTGCGATGTTTGGTCTCGCGGACGGGCCGCTCGGGTATTTTGCGAGCGTCCGCGACGCCGGGCTCAAGCAGCCGAATTTCGGACTGACGGTCCTTGGAACGAAGGGTGCGATTCATATTCGTCCCGATCAAATCCCCCAGGCGTACCTCCGCGAGGCGCCGTTATGGCGGGTTGACAAGGACTTTCCATGGAGGCCCATCGGGGCGGAGGGGCTCGACTCACCGCCAACGCCGGATGCTGCTACAGACCGTGCTGCCGAACGGTTGGCTTGGGGGCGGCGCGCTGCGGTGGATCTGATCGATGCCTGCGTGGAAGATCGCGAACCGGAAACCGGCATGTATTCAGGCCGGACCGTGCTGGAGATGACCGCGGCGATCTACGAGGCGGCGTTGGCCGGCAGGCGAGTGACGTGGCCGATGGTGGCTCGCGGCAATCCGCTGGAGTAATGGCGGTGATGCTGGAGTAATGGCCGGGTTCTTGTGGCGACAAGATTGCATCGTGTCGATTCTGGCCCGTACCACTCTCGCCACCACGACGCTGGCAGGCACCACCTCGATCTTGTGGCGACAAGATTGCATCGTGTCGATTCTGGCACGTACCACTCTCGCCACCCTCGATTCCCCCATCAACGAGCACGGCCAGCCTGGGGCTTCTGCCCCCGGCTGGCCGTCAACTCGCAAGCGTCATCGCCATCTCCCCGCAGGAGCCATCACTGCGGCGGCATGCCCTTGCCGTCGTTGCGGCACGACAGCTGCCCATGCAGCGTGGTGTCGATGTCGAAGCTCACCGTCCGAACCATGCCATCGGCATAGACCACGTTCCAGCCGCCCGGATGGCCGCTGCCAAAGGCCTGTGGATTCGACACGCCCTTGGCATCCCGAGCCGGCGGTGTCATCCCCCACCGAGCCGTGTCACTGGAATATCCCGCCATCATCGAGCCACAGTCACCCTTGTCCGTGCCACGGTAGTAGGTGTCGGCTGCCACACACTTCTCGCCGATCAGATACGTGTTTGACAGACCGTCACGCACGCTCGCCGCCTGCAGCCGGCACATGCGGCCGGACATGCCGTTTTGCACGTCGGGAACGCCCATGTCGGGGAGTTTGGTCAGCTTGTCGGCAATCGACATCTTCCTCCAGCTATCCCCCTCGGCAATGTTCTTCGGATGCGACATCATCGCCTCCACCGGCTGAGCACAGGAATCGCAGGACCCAAGGCGAGTTACAGTGCTGCCCTTGTCGTCGTCGTCGTCGCGACCCCCATCTCGATCGTCGTCTTTGCCTTCGTGATCATCGCCATCGTCGCTGCGATCACACGAACTGCTGCGGGACTTACCGCAGGCCCAGCTCAGAAAAGAGCTCAACGACCAACTGCCGGATGAGTCGTCGTCTTTGCAGCCTTCGCGGTCGTCATCGCTTTCGTGATCATCATCGTCCTCGTCATCGCGATCGATTTCCCCGCCGAGCCCAGCAATGGTGACTTTCACCGTGCTGCCTTTCGAGAATCCTCCCTGACAGATCGACACGCTCTTCGACTTGTTCGCCGTCGCGGCGGCCGCGGCCGCCGCAGGCGCATAGAGCGCCAGATCCGGGCACGACCCCACTGTGCCACTATTCATGGCAAAATCACTCCTTGTGGCCTTTGAGAGCGTGACGGCTCCACCCTGAAACGACGTGGAGGAAAGCGCCAGCGTCTGCGATCCCCGCCGCGATGGGCAGGAAAACATCGGCAGCGGAGCGGTCACGAGCTTTGCATACGCGGCGGTCGCACCGCCGGCAGGCACGTTCACCACGATGTTGCGCACGCCCATCTCCTCGATATAGGGCAGCACTCCGAATGCCCAACCACCCGGCTGGGACGAGTCGCTCGGCCGCTCTGCCATCCCAAGCCACTGCGGGCTCCAGCCCCCCGACGGAAATGCGCTGTGAAACGCCTCGTACTGAACCATCCCCTTCGCCAACTGCGAGACGTTGCTCCGACAACTCGTCAGCCGGGCCGCTTCGCGGGACGACTGCACTGCCGGCAATAAAACTCCAGACAAGATCACGATGATCGAAAAGACGACCAACAGCTCAACCAGGGTAAATGCTGCACGATACTTCCTAACCATGGCACTATCCTGCCTTTCTTGGCAAAGATGGCAGCCGCGCAGGGCTGTCAGGAAAAGAACGATCTCTGGAACCAGAAATTGGAGACCAAAGGCGAAAGAGCGGGGTGGTGAGCGAGACCCCGAAAATGCCACGACCGCAGAGATGCGATACGGCGGCCGGAGCAAAAGGTTCGATCGGAAAACCACTGCGAGTGCAGGGTCGATCGGAAGGGGGCGGGGAGAATCGCGAGGCGGTTCTGCCAGACGCTGGTTTTGTGAGGTTTTCCCTGCGACTCATCGTCGCCCCCTATTCACTCAGCCGAAGCAATTCTGTCGAAGCATTTTTGCCCCTTCAGCACCGCCAGTGCGAACATTTTAGGGGGGTTTCAAAAACATTGGCCCGGCAGCGGTCGCCATGCCGTAAAAACAGGCTCCAGGCCAATGAGACACTTGGTAATTGGAGCTGCGGGCCGCTGCTGCTGGGCGCGTCCACGGTGCACGGGGGCTTGAGCGTGAACGCCGCAAGCATCGCCCAGTCGGGCCCGCTCGTGGTGAGCGGCGTCCTCGGCCTGGCGGTGACGGCGGCGGGCGGCGACATCGATCTCTCGACGCAGGCCAACAGCTTCTCATCCCACGGTGACCGTTACGCCGGACTCGGAGTCGTGATCGAAGGCGATCCCGCCAAAGTCCGCGACTTCAAGCTTCGTAATACGAGTGCCGCGGCCGGGGCGATCGGCATGCTCGGCTACGGCTACAAGGGCAACAACATCGTCGCGGTCACAAATCTGCGAGACCTGACCATTCACTACGACCACGCGGCCTACGTGGTGCCCAACCTCACCATGCCGTCGCTGCGAAACGTGAACATTGTTGCCACCGCCATCAGCCAGCTGGCCGGTGCCAGCATGACGGTTCTGGGCACGGCGACCTTCCATGCGACCGCGGGGGCGATCCTGCTGCCCAGTGCCGGCAACGACTTCCGTGGCGCCGTGAGCCTCATTAGCACGGGCAACGCCTCCATCACCGACGCAAACTCGCTGGTCCTGGGCAAATCGTCGATCGGCGGCAACCTGGTCGTGACGATGGGCGCCGCCGGCAATTACTACTGGCTCTACGACGAGCTGAACCAAACCGGGGACGTGACCGTGTTCGGCGCGACCACGATCACGCCCCGTTCCGCCGGCACCGCTATCGATCTCTCGACTTAGCCCAGCAACCTGCACGGCATCGTTCAGGTCTGTCTTTTGACAGAAGAGTATACGGGCGTATAGCCTGCGTGGGCATGCGGCCAGCAAATCTGGTTGTTGCCCAGTGTATTGCAATGGTTATAATCGACTGTGCGGGCGAGGTGATCGTGGGAGTCAGGCAGGCCTGCTGATCGCCTTCGGAGAAACTTCCACGGGGCGGTTGATCGCAGTCGTCTTTGAAGAGATCGGTGACGATTCTGTGTACCCCGTGACGGCGTATGAAATTGATTGATCGAGTTGCTTGTGATGCCACGAAACGGTGCCATCGATGATGAAACGCATCACCCGTGAACGACGACTCACGGCGGTCGAGGCCGCGAAATACGACGCCTTACGGCGGCAGATCGATCTCGAGAAGCCGGAGATCGAAGCAAGCATCCGCGGCCGCCTGGCAGCAAGGCGAAAAGCCGCGGCCGCGCGAGCGGGCGTTCCGACGCTGGGGCAAAAACTCCGCAGCGCACGAGAAGCCCGTCACCAGACACAGGTGCAGCTGGCGGCGGTTGCCGGCATCTCGCAGGGCTATCTATCCCAGCTCGAGCAGGATGAACGCGAACCGACGTTATCGGTAGCTGCCAGGCTGGCGGGCGCTCTCGGTGTGTCACTGGATGACTTGGCCACCGGCGCGGCGTGAAAAACGGTGCCCAGACAAATTTGGCAAAAAGCCCCCGGCAGAAACTGGGGGACACCGCGTGGTCGGCGGTGACTGCTTTTCCTGCGGAGCGAGCGGGGGACGACGAAAAGAGCTGCGTCCCCTTTTTCGCTCCCGAGCAGGCCGCTTGCCGGTGAAACCTCAGGCCAAGCTCTTTCAGCCGTTTCACGATCTCGCGATAACGGTAGCCAGCGAGCCGTCCCATCACGTCG
>Ga0209829_10003416_pt1 | contig 11599 bp, 5 predicted proteins | sample C_140205_EF_Meta_FD_187311 | JGI IMG/M metagenome (GOLD analysis project Ga0209829, IMG submission 187311) | Freshwater microbial communities from Lake Croche, Canada to study carbon cycling - C_140205_EF_MetaG (SPAdes) (version 2) | ecosystem: Environmental > Aquatic > Freshwater > Lake... | reverse complement strand
CCTGGCATATTGTAAAATGTTTTAGCGGTAATTTTTCCAGTTGTAGAAAGGTTTCCAATAAATTGTAAAAATGGCATATGCATTTCAGATAGATTGGTGTTTTCGGCTAGCCAATAATTTTCTTCTGCATTAATGTTGATGGTATAATTGCTCGACCAAGGTGGTTGAATATAAGGATTCCACAAGCCTTGTAAGTTAGCAGGTACCCCTGGTGTGCGTGAACTAGAAATTAATAAGTACCGACCATATTGAAAATATAAGGTTTCTAAATAAGGATCTGATTCGCCTTTGGCATAACGTTTTAAACGCTCATCGGTGGGTAAATTAACCAAGTCTTTATCGGCTAGTTTTAATTCAACACGTTTAAAATAAGTTTGATAATCTTTAACATGTTGTTTTTTAATCTCCCCCCATCCTGTTTGTTTGGCATGATTTAATTGTGCTTCAGCCATCGCAACATTATTTAAACCTTTGGTAGCAGGATCCTTATCAAAGCCATTGAAACTAGTTGCCATAGAAATATAAATAGTGGCTTCTGTTGCCCCAATCAAACTTAAAGAAGAATCGGTTTTTTTAATTTCGCCCGAAGTAGATTGTATTTGAATATTGGTACTAAAACGAGTTCCTCTTTTAGCATCAAACATGATAGCATTTCGAGATTTTTGTACATAACTCGGGTCTGCTTTTACTGGCGCAATGCCGTTTATTTGGATGGTATTATTGTTATTAGTAGTGGTATGTTGTAATAAAGATTGAAAATAAACAGTGAAGCCCAATGCGCCTGCTTTTTTACTGGTTAAATGAATGGCTACTATTTTATCAGGATTAGAAACCAAGTATTCTCTTTCTATAATATTATTATTAGACGTTGTTTTTACTTTTGCAATGGCTTGATCAATATCTAATTCGCGGTAATAATCTGTAATATAGGGGTCGTCATTGATTTCTAAAAATAAAGTGCCTAGGGGTGCATAAGATTCCGAAAATTTACCTTGTAATTTTTTTATTAACTCTGAGGCTTTTTTATAATTTTTTTCTTGTAATGCTTTTCTTACGGCAGGCAAATTTTTATAGGCTTGCGGATTCATATTGGCATTGACAGGTTCGCCCGACCATAAAGTAAGATCATTTAAATATATTTTATCTGTGGCTATACCTCCAAATACAGTAGCTCCTTGATGCCCATTGCCTAATACCAATGCTTCTTCAAAATACTTAGCAGGTTGATCGTACCAAAGTTTAAGTGGTTGTTGAATAGAAGCTACCGGAACATTGGCGGTAGTTTGTTTAGGCGCTTCCTTTTTTTTACTTTGTTTTTTCTGTGCAAACAAAATAACAGGGCTGCAAATTAGAATTAGAAATAATTTATGAAATTTCATAGTTACTAGATTAAAATACAATTTTATGGTTTTTTCTTTTATTTTTTGGCTTTAATAGACGTTAAAACAGTATCTAAATGATTTAATTCGATGGCCAATTCGGCTTTTAGTTCTTCAAAAACCTTGTAAGAACCTGCTGTTGGTTTATAATCTCCCGACTCCACCACACGCATTAAGGCAGCCAATTTATTATCTAATTTAATAGGAAAATTCAATGGGTCTTGTGCACTTTGATTTTTTACTTGATATAAATTTTCTTCAATGGCAGAAAGTTGTTGGAGAAGTATTTTTATTTCGTTCAAACGTTTTGGTTTTGAAGTAAACATTTCTGTTTTAAGTTTTTCCTTAATAGCCCTAATATTGATAACAGCGTCATTGGCTTTGCTTACTTCATCTCTAATTTGAATGGATAATTTAAATTTTTCTTCTACCTCTGCCATGCTAATATCAGTAGCTCTTGGATCTAACTTAATTTCAAATGATTCAGTTACCGACTTCCCACCCGCTGTCATTCGAACTTGATACATACCTGGAACAGCCATTGGGCCTGTGTATACGGGAGCACTCCAAAAAATCATGCCTTTAAAATAACTAGCGCCAGGATATTTTAAATCCCATTCAAATTTATTTAATCCAGGCTTAATCACTGGTGCCACTGGCTTTCTATCCTCCTCATCCTCTTCCAAGATAGTGCTGTCTTTTTTATCTTTTGGAACCGCTCCTATAAATGTTTGAATGGCCCTCCCTTCCTTATTTAGAATTTCTACTTTTAAATCTTTTACTTCTTTGTCTAAATAATATTGGAATACTGCTTTTTGAACATTTCTAACAGCATAATAAGGTTTAAATAAATGAAGCCCTGCTTGTATACCTTGGTCCTTGGTTCTTACTGGCGAAATATCATCTAACACATATATAGAACGGCCATGGGTGGCAATAACAATATCTTTCTCTGTAACCCTAATATCAGAAACTTGCACATCAGGTAAATTCAAACTCAAAGATTCCCAATTTTCACCATCATTATAAGAAACCCAAATGCCATGCTCGGAACCTGCATACAATAAACCTGGTCTTGTACTATCTTCTCTAATGGCATGTACATAATCATCTGCGCGAATGCCCTTAATAATTTTTTTCCAGCTAGCTCCAAAGTTCGTGGTCTTCCAAATGTAAGGAGTTCGATCATCCATTTGATAACGTTTAGCTGCAATATAAGCGGTGCCTGCATTAAAACGAGAGGCTTCTATAATACTTACTCTCGTATTTTTTGGCATGTCCGTTGGTGTAATATTTATCCAATGCTTACCCCCATCTTTTGTAAGATGTACTAAGCCATCATCCGAACCTGCCCATATAATATTTACATCTTGATAAGAGGGTGCTAATGCAAATACGGTACCATAAATTTCTGGACCATTCATGTCCCTTGTAATCACACCACCACTTACCCCCAAAGTAGTAGAATCATTGTACGTTAAATCGGGACTAATTTGTTCCCAGCTTTGTCCTTCATTGGTTGTTTTCCAAACATGTTGAGAACAAGTAAATAAAACGTTGGGGTCAACTGGAGAAAAAACAATTGGATAAGTCCATTGCCATCTTTCAGGTAAGGTTTTAGCTTCTTCTCCCGAAAAAAATCTTGGATATACTTGTACATCACGTCCTTGACCAGTCATTCTATTAATACGAGTAAGCAATGCGCCCTGACTACCTGCATAAAAAATATCTGGATTCTTTGGATCTTGTGTGATGTAGCCGCTTTCGCCACCGCCCACTTCATACGCAAACCCAATGCCCGCTTTGGTAGTATTGGTTCTTACCGCCCTGTGTTTATAATCTTCACTGGGTAATGCTATGGTGGAATTGTCTTGTTGTGCTGCTGCTACTTGATAAGGAAAATCGCTGGTAGTTGTGATATGATACAATTGAGCCGTTGGAAAATCTTCATCTGTCCAACTTAAACCACCGTTAATTGAAACAGTTCCACCACCATCATTAGAAGTAGCCATTCGCATTGGATCGGTAGGGTCAATCCATAAATCATGATTGTCTCCATGAGGTACTGTTATTTCTGTTTTAAAGCTTACACCGCCATCGGTAGATTTATAAAAATTTACATTCAATCCGTAAACGGTGTTTTTATCTTTTGGATCCGCCACTATTCTTGAATAATAAAATGCACGTTGACGTAATTTTCTTTCATTGTTGACCATTTTCCAGTTAGCTCCACCATCATCAGATCGGTACAATCCACCATCCGGTGATTCTACGATGGCCCACACTCTATTGCCATCAACAGGGGAAACCGTTACACCAATTTTTCCAACTACTTTAGGCATACCAGGATTTTTAGAAAGTATTTGCCAACTAGTACCTCCATTCGTAGATTTATACAATGCAGAAGTGCCCACATCAGCCCACATTTTATAAGGAGTTCTGTAAACTTCCCAAATGCTGGTATAGATAGTTTCTGGATTTTGTGGATCGATTACTAAATCCTCTGCGCCTGCTTTATCATTCACATATAAAACCTTCGTCCAAGTTTTACCACCATCAATGGTTTTAAAAACACCACGATCTTCATTTGGACCAAATGCATGACCCAATGCAGATACATATACTATATCTGGATTGGTAGGATGTACGCGAACTCTAGAAATGGTTTGTGTATTTTTTAATCCTACATTTTTCCATGTTAGTCCGCCATCGATGGATTTATAAACACCATCCCCCTGCATTATATTTCCTCTAAATTCTGTTTCTCCTGTTCCTATATAAATAATGTCAGGATTCGTGGGAGATACGGCCACAGCACCTACCGAAGAACTAGTTAATTGTCCGTCTGTAACGGGTTTCCAGTTGAGACCCCCATCGGTTGTTTTCCAAAGACCTCCACCTACTGCTCCAAAATAATATTCATTTTTACGACTCGGGCTACCAGAAATACCCAAAGAACGACCCCCGCGATTGGGTCCAATATTTCTCCAAGTCATTCCTTTTAATACACTAGTTGAATCTTGTTGTGCGAGTAGGGTGGTGCTAAAAAGCAAAGCCACTTTTAAAAAAAATAAACCAGGAGTACTACATTTCATACTGTAAAATTTTATTATTTTTTAGTCCAAGTATTGTTGGAAGGATTAAAATCGGGCATTAATTTATCTGGGTCATAAGTAACCGATTCAATCGCTTCTTTGCAATTGTATTTAAATGTCCAGGAAATATTTCTTTCCCAAATTTCAACAGGCAATTTGATGCGATCTATTTTTCCACTGCTTAATTTAATTTCTAAAACTACGGGCATCACCATTTGCTCTAAATTATCTAAAGTAATCAATGCGCCTTTGGATAGATCATTACTATCCACATACTTCACTTCAGTTACAGCCACATCTAATCTCCAATTATTGACAAACCACCCTCTCCAAAACCATTGTAAACTTTCACCAGCTACATTTTCAATAGTTCTAAAAAAATCATCGGGTGTAGGATGTTTATAAGCCCACCTTTCAATATAAGTTGTAAAAGCGCGATCAAAACGCTCTTTACCCAAAATTTGTTCACGCAATAAAGTAAGTCCTTCACCTGGTTTACTATAAGACAATGTTCCATTGTTTCTTTCTTTATAATTGTCCACATAAGTTAAAATAGGTTCCAATCCAATCGCCGTATATCTATTGGCAATATCATGTTTATCAACTGGTCTTTTGGATCTATATTCTCCATTATTAAAATCAGCAGTTGATAGCGTATTGATAAAAGTATTAAATCCTTCATCCATCCAACCATACAATCTTTCGTTGGATCCAACAATCATTGGAAACCAAGTGTGTCCAAATTCATGATCGTTCACATGCATAAGTCCAGCAGTTTTTGCACGAGCGCCACAAAATACAATGCCCGGATATTCCATTCCTCCCACATTACCCGCAACACAGGTAGCAACAGGATAAGGATAGGTATACCATTTAGCAGAATTGTATTCAATTGATTTTTTTACATATTCGGTAGAACGTCCCCAAGCGGTATCACCATTGCTTTCTATAGGATAGGCAGATACAGCGATTGATTTTTTTCCACCTGGTAAATTTATTTTTGCAGCATCTACGATAAATGAAGAGGAGGCCGCCCAAGCAGCATCGCGCGCATTATTAATTTTAAAATGCCAGGTGCGTTCTTTATTTAATACTATATTAGAATTTTCTTTTTCTACTTCTTCTGCTGTTCTAATTAAAATGGTTTTATCAGATGCTGCTGCTTCATTCCATCGCTTTAATTGTTCTGTGGTATACACTTCTTTCGGATTCATTAATTCGCCAGAACCAACCACAACAATATTGGAAGCAGCGGTGATGGCTATATCAAAGTCGCCATACTCCAAATAAAATTCACCAGGTCCAGTATAAGGATGTGTATTCCATCCAAGCACATCATCAAATACACAGATTCTAGGATACCACTGTGCAACCGTAAATATTTTTCCATTTTTGGTGGGCAATATCCCCATTCTGTCAGATCCATAGTCAGGTGAAATAAAAGAATAATCAATTTTAATTTTTAGGTTTCCGCCATGTGCAACTATTGCTTTCTGCAAAAAGATTTGCATACGCGTATCTTCAATCATGTACTTTACCTCTGTAGTAATTTCATTTTTTGATCCAGATAAAATACTCACCGATTTTATTTTATACCCCGCATCAAATTTCTGTGCACGACCGGCATTCCTACTTCCACTCAATGGAACGATGGCATTACCTCTGGAATCTTCTTTAAATAAATTTTGATCCAACTGCATCCAAATAAAATTCAAATTTTGTGGGCTATTGTTGGTATAAGACAATATTTCTGTACCGCTTATTTCGTTATTGGCTACATTGAGCTTAACAGCTAATTTGTAATCTGCTTTATTTTGCCAATATTTTGGACCAGGTTCGCCAGAAGCAGCCCTATATTCGTTACCATTATGCGTATAAAAGAATGGTGCAAAGGCCTCATGATAATTGTATTTAGAAGAAGGCGCCCCTGTGGTTTGCGCATCAACAGAATATTGAAAGCTTGCAAGAAGCAAAAAGAAGCTGAAAAAGAAAGATATTTTTTTAATATTATATAAATTGAGACTAACAATTTACAACAAATAATGCTGTGAATAGGGAGAACCTATATAAATGGCAGGCGTACAAAAAGGTTGACAATTAATGATTTATAAAGTAAAAACTACAATTTGTATTATCTTTGTAGTATAAAAAATAAAATATGAGTCAAAATATAATCATCGCTGTTTGGATATTATCTGCTATCTATTGTATTTATAAATTAAATAAAAGATCTAAAAGTATTTCATTAGATGGTATTATTGGCTATACCCCTGGATTAGAAGTTATTATGGTGGTAGTATTGGGCCCATTATTGGCTGTAATTGATATATCACTTACCTGGATTAGAATTTACAAAGAAGCAGAAGAAGCTAGAAGAAGAGCGAAATAATAGACAAAATGAATTTTCTATAGAATGAATAGAAAATTTTAAAGAATATCTATTCAAAATACATTTGATATTAATTTAATTTCAAAAGGCTCCCGAAAAATTGGGGGCCTTTTGTGTTATAGGGAATAATATTAAATCTTGCTGAAATATATTTATAAAATCAGTACATTTAAAGTATTCAATTATTAACTAATAATGCATAAAATAAAAGCCATGAAGCTAAACAAAATTTTACTTTCTTTAGGGTTACTCCTTATCTCCCTTTCTTCTATTCACGCACAACCCACTGCAAAAATTATTGCAGGTATTGCTGTAGACAGATTAAAACCTTATGATAATTTCATACAAAATGAAATTGAACAACACAAAATTTCTGGTGCTGTTTCTCTTATTATGAGAAATGGGGTGGTTGTTCAAAATAAAGTTTTTGGTTATAAAGATATCGACAATAAAGTGCCCATGAAAACAGATGATCTATTTTATATACAATCCATGACCAAGCCCATTATTACTGTTGCATTTATGATGTTATTTGAAGAAGGACATTTTTTATTAACCGACCCGGTTTCTAAATATATTCCAGAATTTAAAAATATGCGTGTAATTAAAAATATTGAGGATGGCATACATGGAGAAACAGAAGCATTAAAAAGTGAAATAACCATCGCTCAATTATTAAGTCACTCTGCAGGTTTAACACATGGTATTAGTGGAAACAAATTTGATAGCGAATGGATAAAAGAAGTTTATGGCAAGCAATGGAATAATATTAAAGAAAGAACCTTAAGCTTTACATCATTGCCCATGATAGGACAGCCCGGAAAGCAATGGTACTATAGTGCTGCGCCCGATTTACTTTCTACTTTGATAGAAAAATTTTCAGGAAAAACAACTGATGAGTTTTTAAAAGAAAGAATTTTTAAACCATTGGGGATGAGCAATACTGGATACAATTTAACAGAAGAACAAATTGCCCGTGTAGTAAAAGTATATAATGTAGAAACCAATGGTACACTTAGTTTGGCACCAAGACAACCTCAATCCAAAGGCAATAAAGTTTGGAGCGGTATGAATGGTTTATTTTCTACCCCCGAAGATTATTTAAAATTTTGCCAAATGCTTATGAACAATGGCAGCTGGAAAGGTAAACAATACTTAAGTCGTAAAACTATAGATATCATGACAAAAAATCATGTGGGCGACTTGTATGTGAAAACCAACGCAGATAGACAAGGTGAAGGTTTTGGTTATGGATTTGCGGTTATTGAAGATGTTGCAAAAACCAATCAGTTGGGTTCCAATGGTTTGTTTTATTGGTCTGGTGCATTTAATACGCACTTTTTTATTGACCCTAAAGAAAAATTGATTTCAATATTTTTTACACAATCTAATCCGCATGATATTTATTATCATATGAAAATGAGACAGTTTGTTTATCAGGCTATTGTTGATTAAACTTTTTAGGTGGATTATTAAAATTAAAGAATGAATAAATATATTTTATATCTGTCTTGCCTCATTATTTTATTTTCTTACAAAACAGCAAGTGCTCAAAAACTTACAGAAAATATTAAATTGAATCAAGTTGGATTCTATACGAATGCCCCTAAAAAAGCAATCCTTACAGGCGGCAGCACCGAAAAATATTTTTACATTACCTCGACCAATCTAAGAGATACTTTTTTCACTGGGCCATTAGGAGCAATAGATACATCAGCTTATTCTTCTACACTTACGCAGTTGGCTGATTTCTCAGCTTTTCAAAAAAAAGGAATTTACGTTATCAATATCAATAAGCTAGGACATTCTTATGTGTTTACCATTGGTGACGACCTACTTAAAAACACATTGAATGCTTCACTCAAAGCCTTTTATTATCAAAGGGCCTCCATGCCGCTAGAGGAAAAATTTGCAGGAAAATGGGCTAGGGGGGCTGGGCATCCTGATAATCAAGTATATGTGCATCCATCTGCCGCTTCCAAAGAAAGGCCTGCAGGATTTGTGCTTGCTAGTCCTGGTGGTTGGTATGATGCTGGGGATTATAATAAATACATCGTTAACTCTGGTATTACCATGGGCACATTACTATCTGCTTATGAAGATTTTCCCGAAGCTAGTTTATTAGTAAACCCTAACATACCTATTACAAAAGGAGTTCCAGCCATCATAGAAGAAAGCGTTTATAATTTAAGGTGGATGTTAACCATGCAAGATCCAAATGACGGTGGAGTGTATTCAAAATGTACCAATGCAAGTTTTGATGGTATGATTCTTCCTGGCGTTACGACTGCGCCAAGATATGTTGTTCAAAAAAGCACAGCTGCTGCTTTAGACTTTGTAGCGGTAACAGCACAAGCAGGTCGAATTTTAAAAAAATTCAAACAAGCTTTTCCTGGTTTGGCAGACAGTTGTGTGGCCGCTTCACTAAAAGCATGGCAATGGGCATTAGTCAATAAAAATCTGGCATACAATCAAGAGGCTAATAATAAAATGTATACTCCAGCTATAACCACTGGAGGCTATGGCGATAGTCATTTTGAAGACGAATGGTTTTGGGCAGCTGCTGAAATGTATTGTTCCAATCCCAAAATTGAATATCAAAAAATTATCGAAGAAAATCAAATAGCTGTCAAAATGCAAGTGCCTAGTTGGAATCAAGTGGCAATGCTAGGTTATTATTCTTTGCTTAGAAAGCAAAAAAATATTTCGTCTTTATTGAATGTACAAACGATGAATAAAAATTTATTAAACCTGGCGGACGACTTTTTACAAAAAATGAATGTCAATGCGTTCAAAACTATTATGGGGCAAAATGCAAAAGATTTTATTTGGGGAAGTAATTCAGTAGCTGCCAATCAGGGTATACTTTTAATCAATGCTTATTTGATTTCAAAAAATAAAAAATATTTAGACGCAGCATTAACCAATGTGGATTATATATTAGGTAGAAATGCTACTGGCTATAGTTTTATAACAGGCATGGGCAGTAAAACACCTATGCATCCACATCATAGACCCTCCATTGCAGATGGAGTGATAGAGCCGGTTCCGGGATTATTGGCAGGCGGACCTAATCCAGGAAGACAAGATGGTTGTGTTTACGAATTCACTGAAACAGAAACAGCCTACACGGATGTAGACTGTTCTTATGCAAGCAATGAAATTGCGATCAACTGGAATGCACCGCTGGTTTATTTATTAAATGCAATTAATGCATTAAAAAAAGAAGCCGGCTATGTAAAAAAATAGATTACTGATTCAAGCTATTTATTTTTATATATTTTGTCTAATAATTCATAACGCGCATCGTTCACCGCTTTTTCTGTTCTTGATTTAACATCAATTATCATTACAGGTGGCGTAGGATCATTAGCGGTGGCTACTTTCCATTCTGGCAAATTATTACCATTGGGATTATAGGTTTTAATAAAATTTGCAAAATAATTATTCATGGTTTCAGATACTTGGTAGTCATCTGCAGTCCATGCAAATTCTTTAATTAAACGTAGGTTGCCCATGCAGTATTCGATGTCAGCAGCATGGGGTGCTCCAACAGCATGTGCTGGAGCTGAGGCACCTACCAAAGCAGGACGAAGTTTGCTATACAAATATCGATACACCGGTTGACTGCTATTTTTACGATGTAAGTCAAACCACTTCCATGTAGAAAATCCAATAAATTTATCTCCAGCCATAGCGGTTGCAGAAAGTTCAACTTCTTTTTCAGAGTGCGCTGAATACACTGCTAAAAATTCATTCGCATCATTAGGATAGGCTTCCTTCACTTTATTAATATAATTTTCAACGGTGAAAGGCTGACCAGCCAATATTGCATTAGCAGACCCTTCGGCCGAATTCCAACCAACTAATAATGGAATTTGAGCTTGTTCCTTGGCAGTATAAATTTCATTCAAGTACTTAGGTAAAAAATAGCCATCTAAAACTACAGGGAAACGACCTTCGCCCTTTGATTCTGCATAAATTTCATATACTTCACGGCTAGTTAATGCCTTTAATGCTTTTAAAGAAGTAACACCTGCTTTATCAGCCAAATTTTTGCCTATTTTTTCTGCTTCCTGTAATGGAACTGGCGCCATAGTAGGAGCTATTCCAGCACCACTTTCGCCAATAGCGGCATTCACTAATCCTTTGGCTAATGGGGAACTCATTTGATAACTTACTGCTACAGAACCAGCAGATTCGCCAGCAATGGTTACATGATTGGGATCGCCCCCAAATGCAGCAATATTGTTTTTAACCCATTGTAATGCAGCCAATTGATCATAGTAACCATAATTACCTGAAGATTTATGAGGAGATTCGGCACTCAATTCTGGGTGCGCAAAATTTCCAAAAATATTTAAACGATAATTACAAGTGATAACAACAATTCCTTTTTTTGCCATGGTTTCTCCATCGTATCTAGGTTCAGAACCATCTCCAGCAACATTACCTCCCCCATAAAAATAAACAAGTACAGGTAAATTTTTAGTATTGCGAGTGGCTGGTGTCCATACGTTTAGGTAAAGACAATCCTCACTTACCCCATTGGATCTTGAATTCATGTCATTCCAAATAAGCACCTGCATAGGTCTTGGTCCAAAGTGTTTTGTTTCTTTAACCCCTTTCCATGAAGCAATGGGTTGAGGATCTTTCCAACGTAAGTCTCCTACAGGTGGTTTTGCAAAGGGAACTCCAAAATATGTTTGGATACCCGATTTAGTATCATAATTACC
>Ga0209829_10003413_pt1 | contig 11602 bp, 9 predicted proteins | sample C_140205_EF_Meta_FD_187311 | JGI IMG/M metagenome (GOLD analysis project Ga0209829, IMG submission 187311) | Freshwater microbial communities from Lake Croche, Canada to study carbon cycling - C_140205_EF_MetaG (SPAdes) (version 2) | ecosystem: Environmental > Aquatic > Freshwater > Lake... | reverse complement strand
ATGGCATTAACGCCAGAGGTTAAAAAGGAAATCATTACCAAGTACGGCTCATCTGCAACTGACACAGGCAGCCCAGAAGCACAGGTAGCACTTCTTTCAAAGCGTATTGATGAGATAACACAACATTTGCAGACAAATAAAAAGGATCATCACAACCGTCGTGGTTTGTTATTGATGGTCGGTAAGCGTCGTCGGATTTTGCAGTACCTCGCCAAGACAGATATTGAGCGCTATAGAGCGATTATCGAAAAGCTCGATCTTCGCCGTTAATTAAAAATCAGCAAAAACTTTATCTAAGGCAGATTTGGTCCTCGGTAGTGGTTTCCGGAAAATGATTTTCCGTGAACTTCGATCGAAGATCCATTCTCTTTATATAAAGTGTTGAGAAATGGAGATGACCCATGGAGGGTCAAGATGTGCAATCAGCCGTTGCAAAAATAGACAACGGTAAATTCGGAAAGCGGGAGATCCGCTTTGAAACTGGGCGATTAGCTCGGCAAGCAGCAGGAACCGCTGTTGTTTATTTAGATGATGACAGCATGTTGCTATCTGCAACTACTGCATCAAAAAATCCTAAGGATCAATTTGATTTCTTCCCACTAACTGTAGATGTGGAAGAGCGGATGTATGCCGCTGGCAAAATTCCTGGATCATTTTTCCGCAGAGAAGGTCGTCCTTCTGAGGATGCAATTCTTACCTGTCGCTTAATTGATCGTCCACTACGTCCATCCTTTATTAAAGGCTTACGTAATGAGATTCAAATCGTTGTAACTGTGATGGCTTTAAATCCAGATCATATGTATGACGTAATTGCGATCAACGCAGCATCAATGTCAACTCAATTAGCTGGCTTGCCATTCTCTGGCCCAATCGGTGGTGTACGTGTTGCACTTATCGAAGGTCAATGGGTTGCTTTCCCAAATCACTCTGATTTAGAAAAAGCCGTCTTTGACATGGTAGTCGCCGGTCGAATTTCAGATAGTGATGTTGCCATCATGATGGTTGAAGCAGAGGCCACAACAAAGACCATTGATCTAATTAAGGGTGGCGCAACTGTGCCAACTGAAGAGATTGTTGGCCAAGGATTAGAGGCATCAAAGCCATTTATTCGCATACTTTGTGAAGCACAGATGGCACTAGCCAAGTTAGCTGCAAAGCCAACTGGTGAGTTCCCAGTATTCCTTGATTACCAAGATGATATTTATGCAGTTGTTGAAAAGGCTGCAAAGGATGATCTAGCAAAGGCGTTAACAATTGCCGGTAAGCAAGAGCGTGAAACAAAGCTTAATGAGATTAATAAGGCTGTTACTGAGAAGATCACAGTTGATTTTCCAGAACGAGTTAAAGAAATCTCAGCCTCACTTCGCTCAGTTACTAAGAAATTAGTACGTCAACGCGTATTACGCGACAAGATCCGTATTGATGGCCGAGGTCTTCGCGATATTCGTGCCCTTACTGCTGAGGTTGAGGTAATTCCTCGCGTTCATGGTTCGGCAATATTTGAAAGAGGTGAGACTCAGATTCTGGGTGTCACAACTTTAAATATGCTTAAGATGGAGCAACAGCTAGACACTCTTTCACCAGAAGATCACAAGCGTTATATGCATAACTACAACTTCCCGCCTTACTCTGTTGGTGAGACTGGTCGAGTTGGTTCTCCTAAGCGTCGTGAAATTGGACATGGTGCGCTCGCAGAGCGTGCGTTACTTCCAGTTCTGCCAACCCGCGAAGAGTTTCCTTATGCAATTCGTCAGGTTTCAGAAGCCTTAGGTTCAAATGGATCAACATCTATGGGATCTGTTTGTGCTTCAACAATGTCATTACTAAATGCAGGTGTGCCACTTAAGGCAGCTGTTGCTGGTATTGCAATGGGACTTATCTCTGATGATGTTGATGGTAAAACTGAGTATGTAGCACTTACCGATATCTTGGGTGCGGAAGATGCATTCGGAGATATGGACTTTAAAGTTGCTGGTACAAAAGAGTTTGTTACCGCACTTCAATTAGATACAAAGCTTGATGGTATTCCAGCATCCGTTCTTTCAGCAGCATTGCTGCAAGCAAAGGAAGCTCGTCTTGCCATCCTTGATGTTATGAATCAAGCAATTTCATCTCCAGATGAAATGTCATTGCTTGCTCCTCGCATTATTTCAATCAAGGTACCTGTTGACATGATCGGTGCAGTTATCGGGCCTAAGGGCAAGATGATTAATCAGATTCAAGATGAGACAGGCGCAGATATCACCATTGAAGATGATGGAACTATTTATATCGGCGCAACTGAAGGTTCAGCTGCTGAAGCTGCGAAGGCGCAAATTAATGCGATCGCAAATCCAGTACAGCTTTCTGTTGGCGATAAGTTCAATGGTTCTGTTGTAAAACTTGCAACATTTGGTGCATTCGTAAACCTAGCTCCAGGTAAAGATGGCTTGCTACACATCTCGCAAATTCGCAAGATGCATGGCGGAAAGCGCATTGAAAACCTTGAAGAGGTTATGAAGGTTGGAGAGAAGATTGAAGTTGTAATTAATGAGATTGATCCAAAGGGTAAATACTCATTAGTTCCAGCAAATCTTCCAGAAGAAGCAAAGAGCGAGTAATTTGGCAAGAACGGTCTTACCTAGTGGCTTGCGAATAGTCACTGAAGAGGAAAGATCTGTTCGCTCTGCAGCTTTTGGTATTTGGGTCAATGTTGGCTCCCGCGATGAATCAGTTTCAACCGCGGGAGCTTCACATTTTCTAGAGCATTTATTATTTAAAGGAACAAAAAAACGCTCATCTCTTGAAATTTCATCCGCTATTGAAGCAGTCGGTGGTGAAACAAATGCATTTACCTCCAAGGAGTACACCTGCTTCTATGCGCGGGTAATTGATAAAGATCTGCCACTTGCAGTTGATGTAATAAGTGATTTGATTACTTCATCGATAGTTAAGCCAGATGATGTTGATGCTGAGCGCAAAGTTGTTCTTGAAGAGATTGCAATGAGAGATGATGATCCAAGTGATCTTATCCATGATCTGTTTTTAGAGAAGTATTACGGTGATACACCGCTTGGCAGACCAATTTTAGGAACAGTCGAATCAATTAAAGGCATGAGCAGAAGTACGGTATTTAATTACTATCAAAATAGATACAAGCCAGAAGATTTAGTAGTGGCAGTTGCTGGAAATATTAAGCATAAAAAAGTAGTTCAAATGGTTGAAGATGCACTTTCTAAAGATGATTTTCTAGACCAACCTAAAACAGATTTTAAAGTAAGAAAATCCGCTGCTATAAAAGTTCCTGGAAAAGGTGAAGTAACACTGTTAGATCGTAAGACTGAGCAGGCACATATTGTTTATGGCGTACCAGGTGTTGCCAGGGATGATAAACGCAGATTTGCAATGAGTATTTTAGCTTCTGCTTTAGGCGGCGGAATGTCCTCTAGATTATTTCAAGAGATTAGAGAAAAGCGTGGACTTGCCTATTCAACCTATGCATATGGTCAACAATTTGCCGGCAGTGGTGTTTTATCTTTTTATGTTGGTTGCAAGCCAGATAAGGCAGAGGAATCTATAAAAATTATTCAATCAATATTAAATGATGTTGCCGAGAATGGGTTAACAACAGAGGAGATTAAAAGAGCAAAAGGAGCTGTTTCTGGGTCATTGGTATTAAGCCAAGAGGACACCGGATCTAGAATGACCAGAATTGGTAAAAGTGAGTTGGTTTATGGCCAAGTATTAAGCTTTGATGAAATTTTGCGCGAGATTTCTGATGTAACACCAGAGCAAATTAAGGAAATTGCCCGCCAAATCCTGCCAACATCTCCTACCCTTGCGGTAGTGGGACCATTTAGGTCAAGTAGTAAATTTGAAAGGTTAATCTCATGAAGGTTGCAGTTCTTGGTGCCAAAGGAAGAATGGGCGCGGAAACAGTTGCAGCTATTGAGAGTACAAACGATTTAACACTTAGCGCAGCCTTAGATCTTGGTGATTCATTAGATCAGCTAATTAAATCTGGTACAGAGGTTGTTGTTGATTTCACTCACCCGGATTCAGTTATGAAAAATCTTGAGTTTGCTATAAATAATGGTATTCATGTTGTAGTTGGTACTACTGGATTTGATGATAAGAAGCTTTCTGAATTAAAAAATTTACTCTCAAAAAACTCAAAGGTTGGCGCTTTAATTGCCCCAAATTTTGGGCTGGGCGCAGTTCTTATGATGCAGTTTTCTCAAAAGGCTGCCCAGTACTTTGAAAGTGTTGAAATAATCGAACTTCACCATGCAAATAAAGTTGATGCACCATCTGGAACTGCAATTAGAACTGCTGAGCTAATTACCGATGCTAGAAAGCAAAGTAAAAAAGGTGCAATGCCGGACGCCAGTAAAACAATTATTCCAGGGGCTAGAGGAGCAAAGGTTGGCGATGTTCCAATTCACTCCATTCGCTCTCATGGATATGTTGCGCATCAAGAGGTTATTTTTGGTGATGCCGGTGAAACACTAAGTATTAGACATGATTCAATTAATCGAGCCGGATTTATGCCAGGGGTATTAATTGGTGTTAGAAATGTTGCAAAACATCCAGGGCTAACAATTGGCCTTGAAAATTATATGGAGGGTATGAAATGAGCGATATAACAATGTATGGTGCTGAATGGTGTGGAGATTGTCGACGTTCTAAAAGATTTTTAGATGCAAACAATGTCAAGTACAACTACATTGATGTTGAAGCGGATGCAGCGGCAAGTAATAAAGTAATTGAAATTAATGGTGGTCAACGCTCAATTCCGGTAATTATTTTCTCAGATGGTACGCACTTAACTGAACCATCAGATACAGCTCTTAAAGAGAAATTAGAGTCTTTAAAAGTTCTTTAAAACCAGTTATAAATTGCAGCCGAAGTTATGGCTGCTGATATAACTACAACTGGAAATGGTGCTTTAAACTTTAAAGCAATAAGTGCTACGCCGACTCCAGCTAAACGTTGATCTATTACTAACTCTTTTTTATGGGCAAATGTCTGTACTCCAACTAGAGCACTGAGTAGAACAATTGGAACAAGAGTATTAATTCTTTTAAATCTTGGCCTATCCAGCCATTTTTCTGGAACGCTATGACCAATATATTTATTTAAAAATGCAGTAACACTTGCACCGATAACGGCAATCCAGATTTGGGTCATTTTTTCCACCCAAATATCACGGCTAGAAGCACTGTTGTAATAATCGGTACACCTGCTGGTGTTAGTGGTGTAAGTACTAAAGCCAATGCGATTGCAGCCGCTGAAACTATAAATTGAGTTTTATTTTTAAGTCTTGGCCAAACTAGGCCGCAAAATGCGGCAGGAACTGCTGCATCTAATCCCCAAACCGATGGATTACCGATTGCACTTGCTCCTAGTGCGCCTAGAAAAGTAAAAAGGTTCCAAAATACATAAACGCCAATACCGGTGATATAAAAACCACGTTTTCTATCTGCATCATTTTCCTGCAAAGTTGAAACTGCAGTTGACTCATCGATTGTTATTTGGGCAGAGAGAATTCTCTTAAATCCTTTAACCTTTAAAATCGGTGCCATCTGAAGTCCATAAAGTGCGTTACGAAATCCAAGCAAGGTTGCAGTGGCAATTGCGCTGATAGCTGCGCCACCAGCTCCCATAATTCCAACAACGGCAAATTGTGATGCACCAGAGAATAGAAGCAATGAAAGTAAACAGGTTTGAAGAATTGAAAAGCCTGCCGTCACACCAGCGGCACCAAAGGCAGCGCCATAAAGCCCAACAGTGAAAGCAACGCTAAGGGCGGTGCGATCTACCGGGTTTGACCGTGGATTTATTGACACGCCGACACTTTAATCCAGCCAATCATCAATTACCAAAGATAGGGTCGCAGCCATGAGCGAAGAGATCATTTTTCGAGAGGATATGTCGGTTGAGTTAGTTAAATCTAGCGCAAGCGATGCAGATGTAATTTGGGCAGCTCGAGTTTCAACTACAGGTGATAAATCACTTGAAGATGTTGGAGGTGATGCCTCTAAATCCGAAGGACTTATTAATTACTTAGCAAGAGAGCGTCATGGTTCACCATTTGAACACACTTCGATGACTTTCTTTATCTCTGCTCCAATTTTTGTATTTAGAGAGTTTATGCGTCATCGAATTGCTTCATACAATGAAGAGAGTGGTAGGTATCGGGAGTTAAAACCAGTCTTCTACATTCCTAGCAAAGAACGAAAGTTAGTGCAGATTGGCAAAGCAGGCTCCTATACATTTGTTGATGGCACACCAGAACAGTATGAGATTACCGTTAAATCAATCAAAGAAACTTGCGTCTTGGCATATGAAAATTATCAGAAGATGTTAGATGCTGGTGTTGCTAGAGAAGTTGCTAGAGCGGTATTACCAGTAACTTTGTATTCATCAATGTATGTAACTATGAATGCTCGGGCATTAATGAATTTTCTTTCCCTTCGAACTTCACGTGATGGTTCTCATTTCCCTTCATACCCACAACGGGAGATTGAGATGGTGGCGGAGAAGATGGAAGCTGAGTTCGCCAAACTTATGCCGATTACCTACGGAGCATTCCAAAAATCTGGCCGCATAGCGCCGTAAATAAGCGGTAGCCTTAAGCCATGCAAATCACTCCACCATTTGGCAGATTAATAACTGCGATGGTTACTCCCTTTACAAAAAGCGGGGAGATTGATTGGGCGGGAGTTGAAAAAATTGCCGCACACCTTGTCGCAACCGGCCATGATGGAATTGCAGTTAATGGCACAACCGGCGAGGCACCAACTACCTCTGATGATGAAAAAGATCAGATAATAAAGGTCGTACGAAAAGTTGTTGGCGATAAGATAAAAATTATTGCTGGAGCTGGAAATAATGAAACCTCTCACTCGGTAGAGCAGGCGCAACAAGCTGCTAAAGCTGGAGCTGATGGTTTGTTAGTTGTTACTCCTTATTACAACAAACCACCACAAGCTGGAATTGAAGCGCATTTTCGCGCAATGGCTGATGCAACAGAACTTCCAGTAATGATGTATGACATTCCAGGAAGAACTGGAGTTGAAATTGAGTCAGATACGATTGTTAAATTAGCAGAGCATAAGAATATTGCAGCGTTAAAAGATGCTAAAGGAAATCCAGCAGCAACATCTTGGGTGATAAAAAGGTCATCAATTCCAGTTTATTCTGGTGATGATATTTTGAATCTGCCACTACTTTCAGTTGGTGCGGTCGGTTTTGTCTCAGTTTGTGGCCACACAGTTGGTTTAGAGTTGAAAGCAATGTTAGATGCCTGGTTTTCTGGAAATTCAAATAAAGCTCTAGAGATTCACCAGAAACTACTTCCAGTATTTACTGGAACATTCCGCACGCAAGGTGCGATTCTTACTAAAGCAGCTTTAAATTTAATGGGTCTTCCGGGCGGGTTTACGAGATTGCCACTTGTTGATGCAACTGATGCGCAAATTGCGCAGTTAAAAGTTGATCTACAAGCTGGTGGCGTAAAATTAAAGTAAATTAATGAATCATCCCCATCCTGGTCTGCCATATCCTTCAAAGTTAGCTAAAAAAACACTTCGAATTGTTGCCTTAGGTGGCTTAGGTGAGATCGGTCGAAATATGACCGTATTTGAATATGAGGGAAGATTATTAATTGTTGATTGCGGAGTTTTATTTCCTGGTGATGATCAACCCGGAATTGATCTAATTCTGCCAGATTTTTCTTATCTTAAAGATCGCATGAATGATATTGAGGCTATCTTTTTAACTCATGGCCATGAAGATCACATTGGAGCAGTGCCATATCTACTTAGAGAGCGAAGTGATATTCGCATTATTGGCTCTCAATTAACACTTGCATTTGTAACACCAAAATTAAAGGAGCGGAGAATTACTGCGCCAATGACACAGGTTAAAGCTGGACAGATAGAAAAAGTTGGTCCTTTTATTCTTGAGTTTGTAACTGTTAATCACTCAATTCCGGATTCACTTGCGGTTGCAATTAAAACTGATGCTGGAGTTGTTTTACACACTGGTGATTTTAAAATGGACAAGATGCCACTTGATGGAAAAGTTACCGATCTAGAGACCTTTGCTAGGTTGGGTAAAGAGGGTGTGGATCTATTTTTAGTTGATTCAACTAATGCTGATGTGCCTGGACTTACTGTGGCTGAGAAGGATATTTATCCAGCTCTTAAAGAGGCGATTTCTAGGACTCCACGCCGAGTAGTTGTTACATCATTTGCTTCCCATGTTCACCGAATTCAGCAGGTATTAAATGCTGCACAAGAGGCTAATCGTAAAGTTGCATACGTTGGCAGATCAATGGTTAGAAATATGAAGTTGGCAGAAGATCTAGGTTACTTAAAAGTTCCAACTGGATTAGTGGTTGATTATAAAGATATTGATAGTTTTGGAGACAAGATTGTATTAGTTTGCACTGGCTCACAAGGTGAACCATTAGCTGCACTCTCTCGAATTGCAAATGGTGATCATGAGATCCAGGTAGGTAAAGGTGACACGGTAGTACTTGCATCATCATTAATCCCTGGCAATGAGAAATCGGTATACAGAGTAATTAATGAGTTAACCAGATTTGGTGCACATGTAGTTCATAAAGGAAATGCAATGGTGCATGTATCTGGTCATGCCTCTGCTGGAGAGTTATTACATTGCTATGAAGTAGTAAAGCCAAAAAATGTTCTACCAGTTCATGGTGAGTGGCGACATATGAGAGCAAATGCTGATCTTGCAATGAAATCTGGATTATCTGAACACAACGTTGTTATTGCTGAAAATGGAATTACTATTGATGTGGCAAATGGTCATGCTGATATATCTGGTTCAATCCCATGTGGTTATGTATATGTAGATGGGCAAAGTGTTGGTGAGATAACTGAAAGTTCTCTTAAAGATCGAAGAATTCTAGGTGATGAAGGATTTATTTCTGTTGTGGTTGTAATTGATTCGCAAAGCGGAAAAATTGTTGCTGGTCCTGATATTCATGCCAGAGGCTTTACTGAAGATAAAACTTTATTTGATGATGTAAAAGGAGATATTGAAAAGGCGTTGAGTAAGGCAGTTGCCGGTGGATTTAATGGCACACATCAACTTTCTCAAGTTGTTCGCCGAACAATTGGCAGCTGGGTTGGGGAGGAGCATCGTCGTAAGCCGATGATCATTCCGCTAGTAATTGAGGTTTAAGAAAACAATTTAAGTTAACTTTTTCAGTAAAGTGCGTGCCGATTAGGCCAAGTATTTAACTTATTCTTTAGGCTTGTCTTCTTATGGCTAAGAAGAAAAAAAACACAAAAAGTGCATTTGTGTTTGCCCCAATTTTAAGAGCCATCGCTTGGCTTTGGCGTTTTATTGCAAAAATTCTTGGCAATATCACTCGGTTCATTTTTAGATCATCGAAAGAGTTAGATCCTGCCCATCAAAGAGATGGAATAGGTTTCTTTGTATTTATCTTGGCATTAATAGCTGCAGCCGGTACTTGGTTTAATTTAGATAATGTCTTAGGTAGATCGGTATATTCATTTTTATTTGGGTCGGTAGGAAGGCTTGCATATCTTGTACCAATAATTTTTGTTTACTTTGCATTTCGTTTATTTAAAACGCCAGATGAGTCAAATGAAATTGGTCGAATAACTATTGGTACATTACTTTTGCTAATAAGTTCTACTGCCTTAATGCATGTTATAAATGGCTCAACTGGAACTGGGGCAACTGCGATTCGACAAGGTGGTGGTTGGGTAGGTTATGTAACCTCAACCGGGCTGATAGCTTTAGTAACAGAGATTTTGGCAATTCCAATCTTGATTATATTTTTTATCTTTGGTCTTTTGGTTATTACTAAAACCCCATTTTCAAAAGTAATTGGACAAATTGGTAATTTATTCAAAATGGGTGGCGCTGGCATAAGTAGTGCCAGAGCGCGCAGAGCTGAGCGGTTAGTTGATGAGGATTTTGAAGTTAGCGAGAGTCCGCCATTTGAAACTCCATTAGTTAAGGATCTTGTTCAAGAGTTTGAACCACAGCAATTAGATTATGAAGTTGAGTTAGAGGATTTTGAAGAGGTCACTCAAGCAGTTCCAACAGTTACTAGACCGAGCAAGAGTGAACACACTAGACCTCAGCAACTACTTCTAACCTCAGATTCAAAGTATGAATTGCCTCCTGCAGATTTATTAAGAACAGGACCTGCGGCAAAAGGTAAATCAAAGGTAAATGAAACTGTTGTAGCAGCACTTAAACAAGTATTTGAACAATTTGATGTTGACGCACAGGTTACTGGGTTTATGCGTGGACCAACTGTTACCAGGTATGAAGTGGAATTAGGAAATGGTGTAAAAGTAGAGGCTATTTCAGCGCTTTCTAAAAATATTGCATACGCGGTTGCAAGTGGTGAGATCAGAATTCTCTCGCCAATTCCCGGTAAATCTGCGGTAGGAATTGAGATTCCAAACTCAGATCGAGAGATTGTGGCGTTAGGAGATGTGCTTAGATCATCTGTTTCTTCAAGTGATCCACATCCGATGTTAATTGCATTAGGCAAAGATGTTGAAGGCTCATTCTTGTGTGCAAATTTAGCAAAGATGCCACACCTACTTGTTGCTGGCGCAACTGGTGCTGGTAAATCCTCAATGATCAACTCATTGGTTGTTTCAATTTTAATGAGAGCAACCCCAGATGAAGTTCGTTTAGTAATGATTGATCCAAAACGTGTGGAGTTAACTAATTATGAAGGCGTACCCCATTTAATTGCGCCAATTATCACTAACCCTAAAAAGGCCGCAGATGTTTTAGCTTGGGTAGTACGTGAAATGGAAATGCGTTATGACGATCTTTCAGTCTTTGGGTTTAGGCATATTGATGATTTTAATAAAGCAGTAAAGGCTGGAAAGGTAAATCCTCCGACTGGTAGTGATCGAACGTTAGAGCCGTACCCATATTTACTCGTAATAGTTGATGAGTTAGCAGATTTAATGATGGTGGCAGCTCGTGAGGTTGAAGAATCGATTGTTCGAATTACTCAATTAGCAAGAGCAGCTGGTATTCACTTAGTGCTTGCAACTCAAAGGCCGAGCGTTGATATTGTTACTGGTTTAATCAAAGCGAATGTGCCATCAAGGTTATCTTTTGCTACTAGTAGTCTTGCTGACTCAAGAGTTATTCTAGATACTCCAGGGGCAGAAAAATTAGTTGGCCAAGGAGATGGATTGTTCTTGCCTATGGGAGCAAGCAAGGCAGTTCGAATTCAAGGCGCTTATGTTTCAGAGCGTGAGATTGAAGCAGTTGTTAATCATGTTAAGGGCCAACTGCAGCCTGTTTATAGAATTGATTTAAATGCGCCAATAAACTCAAAAGTTGTGACAGATGATGTTGGTGATGATCTAGACCTACTACTTGAAGCAATTCAATTAGTAGTTTCTACTCAATTTGGCTCTACTTCAATGTTGCAACGTAAATTACGAATTGGTTTTGCAAAAGCTGGTCGGCTTATGGATTTAATGGAAAATCGCGGCATTGTTGGTCCAACCGAAGGATCTAAAGCTCGGGCAGTTTTGATTAACGCTGAGCAAATGCCAGATGTCTTGGAATCACT
>Ga0209829_10003411_pt1 | contig 11603 bp, 10 predicted proteins | sample C_140205_EF_Meta_FD_187311 | JGI IMG/M metagenome (GOLD analysis project Ga0209829, IMG submission 187311) | Freshwater microbial communities from Lake Croche, Canada to study carbon cycling - C_140205_EF_MetaG (SPAdes) (version 2) | ecosystem: Environmental > Aquatic > Freshwater > Lake... | reverse complement strand
ATCGGTATAACCTTCTACTAATAAACATTCATTTAATTTATCAATAGCAGTTCTTGCAAAATAAGAACCATATAAAATTCTACTTTTTACATAAATATCATTTTCGGGAGAGTTAATGTATTTAGGCGACTTATCGTTTTTCGCAATTTGCCTAGCACCAAATCCAATAATTTTTCCAGTGGTATTGTGAATGGGAAAAATAATACGGTCTCTGTAATTATCCTGCCATTCGCCATTTCGTTCAACGACCAATCCTGTTTTGGCAAAAAGTTCAGGATTGAATTGATTTTGCAATAAGGCTTTCGCCAAACTATCTTTATCCGAAGGGTTGTAACCAATTTTAAATTTCTCCACAATAGGTTTTAAAAAACCTCTGTGTTGCATATAGCTTTGAGCAATTGTTTCACCTGCTTCTGTTTCCCAATATTGTTTGGCAAAAAAGTCCATGGCAAAATGATTGATCGCATATAAGCTTTCGGCCACTTGCTGAGCCATTTTTTGGGCAGGGCTGGTTTCGGTTTCTTCTACTTCAATATTATATCTTGCCGCTAACCATCTCAAAGACTCCACATAACTATACTTTTCATGCTCCATTAAAAAAGTAATCGTATTACCACTTTTGCCACAACCAAAACATTTGTAAATTTCTTTGGCAGGGGAAACGGTAAAGGAAGGAGATTTTTCGTTGTGAAAAGGGCAATTGCCTATATAGTTGGTTCCTCTCTTTTTTAGTTTAACAAATTCACCTACGACATCAATAATGTCGATTCGGCTGGTGATTTGTTGTATGGTTTGAGAGGTAATCATGACGGCGAAAATAACTAATCTTAAGGGATAATCTAGGGATAAAAGGCCTATTCTTGGGTCGAAAACTCCATGTCGTCACTGTCCAATAGTTCTCGCTCAATTTCTTCCATCTGGACAATATCCCAGGCCTCCGATTCGGTGGGGGTGATATTCATGAGTTCGGCATATTCGGTCAAATCTAGCAGTTCTTGGAGGCTATTTGACAGGCAACAAATGACAAATGAGGTATTATTATCATAAAAGGCTTGCTGGGCATTGGCCAATAGCTCAATGATGGGCAATTCCCATCTAACTACCTTGGCAAAGTTAAGTACCAGGTTTTTAGGAGATTCGGCGCCAATTTTAGTGGTTAATTCGGCCAATTCTGGCACGAGATTTGAACTAAGACTATTTTCAAGAAGGGTGACGACCGTAAACTTCTCCTTTTGTTCGGTTTGGTATTGCATAAGTGTTAATAATAAATGGTTAATAACAAGTAATACTTAACATACTTTAGGTCAAAAATATTCGTTATTCTTGTAACAGCTCCAATTAATTATATGGATAATAATTTTTCAACACAAGTTAAGGAAATCATCTCTTATAGTCGTGAAGAGGCATTGAGATTAGGAAATGACTTTATAGGGGCCGAGCATTTAATGCTTGGACTTATTAGAGATCAAGAAAATACAGCCATCAAGGTCCTAAAGCAATTAAATGTCAATTTAAGCGAATTAAGAAAAGAGATTGAATTAGCCGTAAAGGATAAGTCAGGTAAAAATGTAGCCAACATCAATAGTTTGCCATTAACCAAACAAGCCGAAAAGGTAATTCGAGTAACGGTACTAGAAGCAAAGGCATTGAAAAGCCCGATGGTAGAAACAGAACATTTGCTTTTAAGTATCTTAAAAAATAAAGAAAACATAGCTACTCAAATTTTAAATCAATTTGATATTGACTATGATTTGTTTAGAACCGAATTGGGAATTGTAGGATCTAATCCAACAGCCCCCATGAATCCGCCAAGTGCAGAATTCCCAGAAGAAGGGGAAGATGAATTTGAAGAAGAAAAAAGAGGTGGATCAGGTGCCTATGGTGCTGCTTCAAAAGCGAAACCAGCAACGCCTAATAAATCAAAAACACCGGTATTAGATAATTTTGGAAGAGACATTACTAAATTAGCCGAAATGGATTCTTTGGATCCTATTGTTGGTCGTGAAGCAGAAATTGAAAGAGTAAGTCAAATTTTAAGTAGACGTAAAAAGAACAATCCTATTTTAATTGGAGAACCAGGTGTGGGTAAAACCGCTATTGTGGAAGGCTTGGCTTTGCGCATTGTGCAAAGAAAAGTAAGTCGTGTGCTATTTGATAAAAGAGTGATATCCTTAGATTTGGCAGCATTGGTAGCAGGTACAAAATATAGAGGTCAGTTTGAAGAGCGTATGAAAGCCATCATGACCGAGTTGGAAAAAAACAGAGACGTTATTTTATTTATTGACGAAATACACACCATTGTTGGTGCGGGAGGAGCAAGTGGGTCTTTAGATGCCTCTAATATATTCAAGCCGGCTTTGGCGCGTGGCGAATTACAATGTATCGGTGCTTCTACTTTAGATGAATACAGAATGCACATTGAAAAAGATGGTGCATTGGATAGACGTTTCCAAAAAGTAATTATAGAACCGCCAAGTGTTGCCGACACTATTATTATCTTAAACAATATCAAATCTAAATACGAGGATTATCACAGTGTGGTGTACGATCAAGAAGCCATTGAAGCTTGTGTAAAATTGAGCGACCGTTATATGACCGACCGTTTGTTGCCAGACAAAGCAATTGACGTATTAGATGAAGTAGGCGCAAGAGTGCATTTGAAAAATATCAATGTGCCTTTGGATATTGTTGATTTAGAAAAGCAAATCGAAGAAGTTAAGAACGAAAAAAATAGGGTGGTGAAAAGTCAACGTTTCGAAGAAGCCGCTAGCTTAAGAGATACGGAGAAAAAATTAGGAGAAGCTTTAGAAAAAGCAAAAACCAATTGGGAGGAAGAAAGTAAAAATAAGCGTTTCCCTATTAATGAAGAAAATATTGCCGAAGTAGTGAGTATGATGACTGGTATTCCTGTGAAGAGAATGGTAGAAGCGGAAACCACCAAGTTGAAAAAGATGATGGAGGAAATGAAGTCTGAAGTTATTGGTCAAGATGAAGCCTTAGGGAAAGTCGTAAAAGCCATTCAAAGAAATAGAGTAGGTTTAAAAGATCCTAAAAAACCAATCGGTACTTTTATTTTCTTAGGTCCAACGGGCGTAGGTAAAACAGAGTTGGCTAGAGCATTGGCAAGAAATTTATTTGACTCAGAAGATTCTTTAATTAGAATTGACATGAGTGAGTATATGGAAAAATTCTCTGTAAGTAGATTAATAGGAGCGCCTCCAGGCTATGTGGGATATGAAGAAGGCGGACAATTAACAGAAAAAGTGCGCCGTAAGCCTTATTGCGTAATACTTTTAGACGAAATAGAAAAAGCACATCCAGATATTTATAATATTTTATTGCAAGTATTGGACGATGGTATTTTAACGGATGGCTTAGGACGAAAAGTAAATTTCAAAAATACTTTAATCATCATGACTTCTAATATAGGAGCCCGTCAATTAAAGGAATTTGGAGATGGTGTTGGATTTGCCACCGCAACGCGTGTGCAACAAACCGATGAAAACAATAGATCTGTAATTGAAAAAGCATTGAAGAGAACCTTCTCTCCTGAGTTTTTAAATAGAGTAGACGATGTGGTGGTGTTTAATTCATTGACCAAAGAAAATATTTTCTTAATCATCGACATCATTATGAAAAATGTGTTGAGTCGTTTGGTGACCTTGGGATTGAACTTGTCATTATCAGAGGACGCCAAAGGATTTATTGCAGACAAAGGTTATGATGTTCAATTTGGTGCAAGACCATTGCACAGAGCCATTCAAAAATACATCGAAGATCCATTGGCGGAAGAAATTCTAAACCATAGTGTTAAAGAAGGCGATACCATCATGGGCGATCTAGACAAAGAAAATGGGAAGCTTGTTTTTACTTTACAAAAAAAGGAAAAAGAAAAAGCACCCAAAGCGCCCAAAGAACCTAAAGAAGAATAGTAAGGCTATAATATTAAAAAGGCATCCCGTTTATTTGGTGATGCCTTTTTTTATGCAATCAATATTTTCTTAATTGTTTTATTTATTATTTCCCCATCGATAACTATCTGTTGGTAAACCAGCTAAGTCTAAAATTCTGTGTACTACCGTATAAGCTACTTCTTCGATGGTTTTTGGTTTACTATAAAAACTAGGTGTAGCAGGGCAAATAATGCCACCTGCTAAGGTCACTGTTTCCATATTTTTTATATGTATTAAATTATAAGGGGTCTCTCGGGCTACTAAAATTAGTTTTCTCCTTTCTTTTAAAATGACATCCGCCGCTCTGGTGACTAAATCATCACTAACCCCACTGGCTATTCTCCCTAATGTACCCATACTACAAGGAATTACAATCATGGTATTGTATTGAGCCGAACCAGATGCAAAAGGGGCATTAAAGTCGTTTTTATGGTAAAAAGTAAACGGGTATTGAGTGTAATCCTGGTGGCCTAATTCGGTTTCCCATACAGTTTTAGCATTATCACTCATCACAATGCCCACAGCCTCATATTGATGGGGCATAGTGACTAAGCAATCCAATAAAGATTTTGCATAAATGGCCCCGCTAGCACCCGTAATGGCAATTACAATTTTATTCATACAGTAATAACAAAAATAGGCACTAATTGTTGAATTCTACATAGCCCAAGTATTTGCAGCTTAAATCTTGCATAAGATGGATTTTTATAATTAATTTACAGCAACCTTTTTGCCTTTAAAGCTAAGTATGGATTCATTCCGTAGTTATTATTTAGGAGAAAGGGAAAATATATTTTTTAAACAAATAGGAGGGCCAAAACATGGATTTATTTTCAATTAAAAACAAGGTAATTATAGTTACAGGGGGTACAGGGGTACTTGGGGGCAGTTTTGTGTTGGCGCTTGCCGAACAAGGGGCGACGGTAGTGTTAATTGGTCAAAACGAAGCCATTGGAAACGAAAGAGTAGCTGCTTTAAAAAAGGAAGGTAAAGAAGCTTTATTTGTAGCTGCCAATGTATTGCAAGAAGCCGATTTAATAAAAGCTAAAAATACCATTATTGAAAAGTATGGTAAAATTGATGGCTTGGTCAATGGGGCAGGTGGAAATTTGCCGGATGGAATATTGCCACCAGGCGAAGATGTTTTTAAAATGAATATCGAGGGGATGAAAAAAACAATGGACTTGAATTTATGGGGTACCATTTTACCTGTTCAAGTTTTTGGTCCTGAAATTGCTAAAACAGGAGCGGGTAGTATTGTAAATATTTCTTCGGTGAATGCTAAAAGAACAGTCACTAGGGGATTGGGGTATAGTATGGGAAAAGCAGCGATTGATATGTACACAAAATGGTTTGCTGTAGAAATGGCCAATCGTTATGGAGATAAAGTAAGAATTAATTCCATCATGCCCGGATTTTTTCTGACCAAACAAAATAAAAATCTTTTAACCAATGAAGATGGAAGTTTAACCGAAAGAGGAAACTTAATCATCAAAAATACACCCTTTAAAAGATTTGGAAATCCAGATGAGTTAGTGGGTGCTTTAGTGTGGTTGCTAAGTGATGCATCTAAATTTGTAACTGGAATGGATATTGGTGTGGACGGAGGCTTTACCATTAATTCTGGAGTTTAATTTTTTACTTAACAATGAATAAAAAAAACTTTCCTTCCTATCAATCTGTTGGTTATACTATGGAGCAAACCATGCGCTGGTATGGTCCAAAGGATCCAGTAAGTTTAGCTGATATAAAACAAGCAGGTTGTTCGGGGGTGGTTACAGCGCTTCATCATATACCGAATGGGGAGGTTTGGACAATAGAGGAAATCAATACTAGAAAAAACTTAATTGAATCCATGGGGCTTCAATGGACTGTAGTGGAAAGTGTTCCAGTGCATGAATCTATTAAAACACAAACAGGCGATTTTAATAAGTACATTGAGCATTATAAAAAAAGCATTCAAAATTTAAGTGCTTGTGGTATATCTATTGTGACTTATAATTTTATGCCTGTAATGGATTGGACGAGAACCAATTTAGCATTTCCAATGAAAGATGGATCCTTGGCGCTGAATTTTGAAATGGCCGCTTTTATTGCATTTGATTTATTTATATTAAAAAGAAAGGATGCAGAAAAGGAATATACTAAAGAGCAAATAGTAGCCGCAAAAAATAAATTTGAAAACGCGACAGAGACTCAAAAAAATGAAATCAAATCTAATATTATCAAAGGCTTGCCGGGAAGTGAGGAAAGCTTTACCATAGAAGAATTTGCAAGTGCATTAAAAACTTATGATGGAATAGACGCAGCGGCCTTAAGAAAAAATCTAATTTATTTTTTACAAGAGGTAGTGCCTGTGGCCGAAGCCGTGGGGGTTAAAATGGTTATCCACCCCGATGACCCACCTTATCCTATTTTAGGGTTACCGAGAGTAGTGAGCACTGCAGCTGATTTAGCATTGCTATTTAATGCAGTTCCTTCCTTAAGTAATGGTTTGTGTTTTTGTACTGGTTCATTTGGCGTAAGAGCTGACAATGATTTGCCTACAATGGTTAAGCAATTTGGAAGTAGAATCAATTTTTTGCATTTAAGAAGTACCAGAAGAAATGAACTGGGTGATTTTTTTGAAGACAATCATTTAGAAGGGGATGTAGATATGTATGCAGTGATTAAAGAAGTGGTTGATATTATGCAAGAGCGTAAAATAAATATTCCCATGCGACCCGATCATGGGCATCAAATGTTAGATGATTTAAAAAAGGTAACCAATCCGGGGTATTCTGCCATTGGAAGATTAAGGGGCTTGGCAGAATTAAGGGGATTGGAATTGGGTATTTTAAGAAGTAAAAACAAGCAGTAAGCGTAATCAATAAAAAAGTAGTTATAATAAAAAGTAAAAAAAGTAGGACTCCTAAAAAATAATTCCATGGCCGTATCTAAAAACAATACTATTATTAATGATTCTTTTTTACTAGAGAGTCCATTGGCGAATCGTTTGTATCATCAATATGCTGCAGGGTTACCTATTATAGATTACCACAATCACTTATCTGCTAAAGACATTGCACAAAATAGAAATTTTAAAACCATTACGGATATTTGGCTTAAAGGGGATCATTATAAGTGGCGAGCCATGCGAGCGCTGGGGGTTTCGGAAAAATTTATTTCAGGAAAAGCCAATGAGGAACAAAAGTTTTTAGCCTGGGCAAAAGCTTTACCACAAACTTTACGTAATCCACTTTTCCATTGGTCCATCATGGAATTAAAAAACACTTTTGGAATAGACGCTTATTTAAATGAACAAAATGCTTTGTCTATTTATAAAAATGCCAATAAGCAATTACAAAAAAAAGGATTAAGTACAAGGGGTATATTAACCAATTATCAAGTGGAGATGGTGGGTACCACCGATGATCCTTGCGATGATTTAAAATACCATCAACAAATAGCCAAAGAAAAGTTTCCTATAAAAGTACTACCTACTTTTAGACCGGATAAAATTTTTAATATTCGAGATCAAGTTGCTTTTAAAAATTATTTAAAGCAATTAGAACAAGCTAGCCAGCTTAAAATTAATTCCATCGATACTTTATTGGCAGCACTTAAAAAAAGAGTAGACTATTTTCATGAACATGGTTGTAAAATTGCCGACCATGGCTTGATCCATATGCCTGGTAACTTAAATAGAACAAAAGATTTGGATGCAGCTTTTGCAAACTTTCTTCAAAATAAAAAAGCTTCCAATTTTGAAAAAGCCGATCAATTTATAGGGGTAGTATTAGTGGCATTGTCTAAAATGTATTGTAAGCAAGGATGGGTGCAACAATTTCATTTAGGTGCCATTAGAAATAACAATGAATTTTTACAACAGCAAATTGGCTTAGATGCAGGAGCCGATTCGATGGGTGATTATCCTCAAGCAGTGAATTTGTCTAATTTTTTAAATACAGTAGAAAAATCGGGGCAATTAGCGAAAACTATTTTATACAATTCTAATTCGGCAGACAATGAAGTTTTTGCCACCATGTGTGGTAATTTTAATGAAGCCGGCGTTAAAGGAAAAGTTCAATTTGGATCTGGCTGGTGGTTCTTAGATCAAAAAGATGGAATAGAAAAACAACTCAATGCTTTATCCACAATGGGAGTATTGTCTACTTTTATTGGCATGACCACCGATAGTAGAAGCTTTTTATCTTATTCGAGACATGAATATTTTAGACGAATCCTATGTAATTTATTCGCCAAAGAAATGGAAGCAGGCTTATTGCCTAAAGAGGAAGCTTGGGTAGGAAAAATCATACAAGACATTTGTTATTACAATGCAAAAAAATATTTTAATGTGTAACTATGGATAAAGTATTTTGTTTTGGAGAAATTTTATTGCATTATTCACCCAAGGTTAACTCCGATTTTATAGCCAATCAAAATATGCCATTTTGTTTAGGCGGGGCAGAATTAAATGTGGCCACTGCCTTAGCCAATTGGGAGGTTCCTGTTGCTTATTGTACGGCCATGCCGGATAATTTTTTATCCAAAGCTATTATTACTAACTTATCTTCTAAACACATTGATACATCAGCTATAAATTTTTCAGGCAATAGAATGGGTGTTTTTTATTTGGCCCAAGGCATGGATATGAAAAATGCGGCGGTTGTTTTTGATCGAGCAAATTCTTCTTTTGCCAATTTACAAAAAGGGATGATTGATTGGGAAAAACAATTACAAGGTATTGGATGGTTTCACATCACTGCCATATCTGCCTCTTTAACCACATCGGCTACGGAGGTTTGTTTAGAAGCATTGAAAACTGCTTCTGCAATGGGAATTCCTATATCCATTGATTTAAATTATCGTCCAAAATTATGGCAATATGGAAAAACGCCTTTAGAAGTGATGCCTGAATTGGTTCAATATGCCAATGTAATTATGGGAAATTTATGGGCGGTTGAAAAAATGTTAGGGGTACAATCTACCATCAAAGAAAGTGCTGGTTGTTCGGCAGACCAATTAAATAAAGCGGCAAAAGAGAGTATGAAGGAACTAACTGTGCTTTATCCTAAAGCGCAACATATTGCCTATACTTTTAGATTAGCGGATGAATATCATGGGGTATTAAAACAGGAGGATCAATGCTACATTTCCCAATTACATACTTTAGATAATATTATTAATATTGTAGGTAGTGGGGATTGTTTTATGGCGGGATTAATTTTTGCCATTCAACAAAATAAAACGCCACAGGATAAAATAAATTTTGCAGCTGCGGCGGGGGTAGGTAAATTGTATGAATTAGGTGATGCTACCCATCAAACCATTGAACAAATTAAAAAAAGGATGTCATGAAAACAGAAAATCAAATGATCGATTTTGTAAAATCATTAGGGGTATTGCCTTTGTTTTACCATCAGGATGCTAATGTTTGTGTGGAGGTAGTAAAAGCATTGTATCAAGCAGGGGTAAGATGTGTTGAATTTACCAATAGGGGCGCCGCTGCATTCGAAAATTTTAAAATCATATTAGAAAATAGAAAACAATATTATCCTGATTTAATATTGGCCATTGGAACCATTCATACGCAACAAGATGCCCAAAAATATATTGATGCAGGTGCCGATTTTTTAATCAGTCCATTTTTTGATCAGGCGGTTGCAGATACTGCTTATTTACACAAAAAATTATGGATTCCAGGATGTATGACGCCCACTGAAATTCATATTGCAGAAGCGGCGGGTTGTAATTTGGTTAAATTATTTCCAGGCAATGTATTAGGACCTGGTTTTGTTTCGGCCATCAAGCCTTTATTTCCTAATATGCATTTTTTAGTAACCGGAGGCGTTGATACTTCTAAAGAAAATTTGGAAGCTTGGTTTAAAGCCGGTGTCATTGGAGTAGGGATGGGCAGTAAATTAATTACAACAGCTATCCTAGATTCCAAAAATTACGAGCTTATTGAAAAAGAAACTTCAAAATTGCTCAGCCTGGTTAGTTCCCTAAAATAATATACATGTCAAATAAACCCATAGGAAATTATCGTTGGACAATCTGTGCATTGCTTTTTTTTGCTACCACCGTTAATTATTTAGATCGACAAGTATTAAGTTTACTCAAACCTGTATTAGAAAAAGAATTTGATTGGAGCAATAGCGATTATGCCAATATAGCTTCTGTATTTCAATTTGTGTATGCCATTTGTATGTTATTCGCTGGCCGCATCGTAGACAAATTAGGAACTAAGTGGGGGTATGCTTGGGCCATCATCATTTGGTCATTTGGCGCCATTTTACATGCTTTTTCGGTACCCATGGGGACAGGAATAGCTACTATACTTGGTTGGATGGGTATTGTAGCGGTTCCAGTTTCAATTGCAGGATTTATGTTGTCCAGAGCAGTGCTAGGTTTTGGAGAAGCAGGGAATTTTCCTGCGGCTATCAAAGCTACGGCCGAATATTTTCCAAAAAAAGAGCGGGCTTTTGCAACTGGCATATTTAACTCAGGGACAAATGTGGGTGCAATTTTAGCACCCTTATCTGTTCCATGGATAGCTAAAAATTGGGGTTGGGAATCGGCTTTTATAATTATTGGGGCGGTAGGTTTTTTATGGTTAATTTTTTGGTTTATTTTTTATGATAAACCCAATGAACAAAAAAGAATTTCGGCAGCTGAGTTAACATACATCAATGCCGATCTGGAAACAGACAATAAAATCTCTAAGGATAAGCCTGTCCATAAAATAACTTGGACTACTTTATTAAAGTATAAACAAACCTGGGCATTTGCCATTGGTAAATTTTTAACGGATGGGGTTTGGTGGTTTTTCTTATTTTGGTTGCCTAGTTATTTAAAAGATCAATACAATATGGAAGGCACGCAAATCATACTGCCCTTATCTGTATTGTATAGTCTAACAATGATAGGAAGTATTGGGGGTGGATGGTTCCCTACCTATTTCATCAATAAAGGAGAGAAACCCTACGAAGGCCGAATGAAAGCCATGTTGCTTATTGCCTTTATACCATTAGTAGTTTTAGCGGTTCAACCATTGGGCTATCTTAGTTTTTGGATTCCAGTGCTTTTTATTGGCATTGGGGCATCTGCACATCAAGCTTGGTCGGCTAATATTTATACAACGGTTTCTGATATGTTTCCAAAACGTTCTATTGCAACGGTCATTGGAATGGGCGGAATGGCTGGGGGTATGGGTGGCGTAGTGGTTTCTAAAATTGGAGGCTGGTTATTTGATGCCCATAAATTAAAAGGAATTCATCATGCGCTTACTATGGCTTCTGATAAGGGGCTTACTCTTTATTTGCAAAAAGTAAATGCGTTCAATAGTATAGATGCTAAAGGAGTTGCGATAAAGCTTTCCGAAAAAGAGTGGTCTCATTTGTCAGATAAAATACTACAACCTATACAAGCAATGGATCCCCTGCATTTTGAACAATTTAGTATACTTCAAAAGCAAATGATACAACAGGAGATGGCAACGGCTTATGGGTATATGTTTGTTTTTTGTGCTACTGCCTACTTATTGGCTTGGCGCATCATGAAATGGTTGGTGCCCCAAGAAAAATTAATTAACTTACCTTAATATATTAAATGACAATAATTGATTCATTATGAAAAAATGTGCTTGGTTTATTATTGAATTTT
>Ga0209829_10003410_pt1 | contig 11613 bp, 11 predicted proteins | sample C_140205_EF_Meta_FD_187311 | JGI IMG/M metagenome (GOLD analysis project Ga0209829, IMG submission 187311) | Freshwater microbial communities from Lake Croche, Canada to study carbon cycling - C_140205_EF_MetaG (SPAdes) (version 2) | ecosystem: Environmental > Aquatic > Freshwater > Lake... | reverse complement strand
AAAATTCATGTCGTGGCTTGAACACAGAAAAGACGTGCCTTTGATTCGCGAATTGAATTTACAAGCAGACGCGTGGCGACAAGCCGAATTAAGCAAAGCACGAAAACAAATTGAAAAGGGCCACGATTTAGACGCAGTTTTGGAATCTCTGTCCATGGGCTTGATGAAAAAAATGTTGAACGGGCCCTTGCGAGAACTTCACCATGCACAAAGTGGGCAGATCGATGTCACCCATGAAGCCATACGGCACTTGTTTTTGAAGGCCTAACAGAATTCGCATATGCAACGCCCAGAACTTTCTACGGTCGCTGAGCTTTTAAAGCCCATCACATGGTTTCCACCGATGTGGGCGTTTTCATGTGGTGTTGTGTCCTCTGGAAAGTCTCTTACCGATAATTGGGTTTTGATTGTCTGGGGCGTATTGTTGGCAGGCCCATTGGTGTGTGCCAGTAGCCAGGCCGTGAACGATTGGTTTGACCGACACGTCGATGCCATCAATGAACCCAATAGACCCATCCCTTCGGGACGCATGCCAGGTCGCTGGGGGTTTTATATTGCAGTGCTGTGGACCTTGTTGTCCATTTTTTGGGCGTGGCCACTAGGGCCTTGGGGTTTTGCCGCTACAGCCTTAGGTTTATTGCTGTCATGGGCATACAGCACGCCTCCGATTCGTTTGAAAAACAATGGGTGGTGGGGTAATTCAGCATGTGCTCTTAGTTACGAGGGCTTAGCGTGGGTGACCGGCGCTGCCGTCATGCTGGGCGGCGAGATGCCTTCTGAGAAGGCCATCGTGTTGGCCTTGCTGTATAGCTTTGGGGCCCATGGCATCATGACTTTGAACGACTTCAAAGCGGTAGAGGGCGATGCGCAGATGGGCGTGCGCTCTTTGCCTGTTCAACTCGGTGTGATCAAGGCGGCCTGCACCGCTTGCGGATTTATGTTGTTTGCGCAATGGGCGGTCGCGATCTTATTGTTGGAGTGGGGTTCACCCAACTCCGCCCTTGCTGTGCTGTTGTTAAGCATGTGCCAACTGCCTTTGATGCTGCGATTTATAAAAAATCCCGTCGAAAAAGCGTTGAGTGTCAGTGCCTTCGGCGTACCTTTGTTTGTGAGCGGCATGATGGTGAGTGCTTGGTCATTAAGAGGACTTCAGGAGGCTGCGCTATGAACACATCACAGCCATTCACTTGGTTGCATATCGCACGCTTAGGCCTAATTCAAGCTTGTATGGGAGCGGTGGTGGTGGTTACCACTTCGACACTCAACCGCATCATGGTGGTTGAGTTGGCGCTTCCTGCTTTGATTCCTGGTTTTTTGGTTGGCTTTCACTACCTCGTTCAAATGGTGCGCCCCCGCATGGGGTTTGGTGCTGATCAAGGCAGACGCTGCACGCCTTGGATGCTTGGGGGCATGGTTGTCTTAGCGTTGGGTGGTTTTTTGGCAAGCCTTGCAACCGTTTGGATGGCGCAGGAGTTGAGCCAAGGTATTGGCTTATCCATCTTTGCATTCATGTTGATTGGATTTGGTGTCAGCGCATGCGGCACTTCCTTGTTAGTTTTAATGTCTAAGCGCGTGGATGATTCGCGCCGTGCACCAGCTGCCACTGCTGTGTGGATGATGATGATTGTTGGCTTTGCCGTCACAGCCATCACCGTCGGCAAGTTGCTGGAACCCTATTCACCCGAGCGTTTGCTCGAGATCAGTGGTGGCCTCAGCTTGGTAGTAGTACTTCTCACATGTTTATGTCTATGGAAATTAGAAGGGCATGTGGTAGCCGAGGTAGCCCATGTGAATCAGCCAGATAAGAAGCAAGGGTTTAAGAAAACTTTGCACTTGGTTTGGTCAGAGCCACAAGCCAAGGCTTTCTCTGTGTTTGTTTTCTTATCGATGCTGGCCTACAGCTCACAAGACCTGATCTTGGAGCCCTTTGCCGGCGCCTTGTTCGGCCTCACCCCTGGTGAAACTACGCAGCTTTCAGGCTTACACCACAGTGCTGTTTTGTGTGGCATGTTGGCTGTTGCCGTGGCTGGAAGTGGTCGTGTGGCGGGACGCTTGGGATCTATACAAAGTTGGATGGTAGGTGGTTGCTTGGTGTCCGGCGTGGCGATGTTGGGGTTGTGCATGGCGGCGGCTTATGGTCCACCTTGGCCATTGAAACACAATGTTTTTTTGCTCGGCGTTGCTAATGGCAGTTTTTCAATTGCCGCGATTGCAACCATGATGCGTTTAGCAACATTGGGTGGCGATCAACACGCCGGTACGCGCATGGGTCTATGGGGCGCTTCGCAAGCTATTGCGTTTGGCCTCGGCGGTTTGTTGGGCACTGCTGCTAGCGACTTAGCGCATTACCTCTTGGGCGCGCAAGGTACAGCGTATGCCAGTGTGTTCGGGTTTGAAACTGTCATGTTTGTGTTAGCTGCAGCGTGTGCTGTTTGGGTGGGTCGCTATGACGTCAAAAGTGCAGAGCATCACCACCCCAATTTGGTTGTTAGTCATAGAAAGGGTTTGAGTCATGAGTACTGAAACATATGATGTTGTCGTGATTGGTGGCGGGCCATCTGGATCTACTGCTGCAGATGATCTCGCAAGTCGAGGATGGAATGTCTTGTTGTTAGACCGTCAAGGTCGAACCAAGCCCTGTGGCGGAGCGATACCACCGCGTTTGATCAAAGACTTTGAGATACCAGACCATTTGTTGGTAGCTAAAGCGCGATGCGCAAGAATGATTTCACCCCGAGACAACCAAGTGGATATTCCGATCGAGAACGGGTTCGTCGGTATGGTCAACCGCGATGAGTTCGATGAGTGGTTAAGAGAAAGAGCGCGATCGCACGGGGCGCAAAGATTACGTGGCTCATTCGAAAAACTCACCCGTGATGACGATGGCGTGTCACGCATTCACATCGCATTGCAATCACCGTCTCAACCTAGCAATTATTCATTTACCTCGGAAACCAAGAGTGTTCGGGCGCGTTTTGTCATTGGTGCGGATGGTGCCAAGTCTGAGGTGGCACGCCAATCTATCAAAGGCGCTGAACGCACCAAGTATGTATTTGCGTATCACGAGATCGTGCGTGCCCCAACGCAGCAAGCGAATTACGACGCTGACCGATGTGATGTTTACTACCGTGGCTCTTTGTCGCCAGATTTTTACGGCTGGGTATTTCCCCACGGCGACACCATGAGTATTGGCACTGGCAGCGCAGACAAAGGATTTTCTTTGCGAAGTGCAGTGAAACGGTTGCGTGAAACGGCGGGCTTAGAGAAAGCCGAAACGCTGCGTCGCGAAGGTGCGCCAATACCTATGAAGCCTTTACCTCATTGGGACAACGGTAAAGATATTGTTTTGGCAGGTGATGCTGCAGGTGTTGTAGCGCCTGCTTCTGGCGAGGGCATTTACTATGCAATGGCATGCGGTCGGATGGCTGCTGATGCAGTGGAAGAAACCTTAAAAACTGGCAACGTGTCTTGCCTCAAGAAAGCACGAAAAACATTTATGAAACAACACGGCACGGTGTTTTGGGTGCTGGGCATCATGCAATATTTTTGGTATCAGAACGACAAGCGCCGTGAAAAATTCGTCACGATCTGCGAAGACAAGGACGTGCAACAACTCACTTTTGAGTCTTATATGAACAAAGTGCTGGTCAGAAAAAAACCCATGGCGCATGTGCGTATCTTCTTCAAAGATTTGGCGCACCTATTTGGTATGGCTAAAGCATGAGCATTTTTGACCGATTTGTTGGTTTGGCGATCGCATTCGGCTGCACTTTAATTGTTTCATCTATTGGCGCTTGGCTTACAGATATTGGGCCGTGGTACTTGTCGCTGAAGCAACCAGAATGGAAGCCGCCTGATGCTGCTTTTGGCATCATTTGGTCGACGATTTTTTGTTTGTGTGCTTTCAGCGGCTGGGGCGCATGGCGAGTTTCTAAAACTAGCGCACATAAGTTTCGTATTGCATTTTTGTTTGGCCTCAATGGCTTGCTGAATATTTTCTGGAGTTGGTTGTACTTCAATCAGCATCGGCCTGATTGGGCCATGACGGAGTTGTATTTTTTGTGGGCCTCAGTATTACTGCTTATCATTGGTTTGTGGCGTTTGTCCAAGTTGTCTAGTCTCATGTTGTTGCCCTATTTGGTTTGGGTCACGACGGCCGGTTTTTTAAATGCTGCCACTATTGAACTCAACGGACCATTTGGTTAGCCTTGCAGTCGATAGTTAGCCCTTCCATGCGTGTACTTTTACTGGGCGCAACTGGGACGATTGGCTTGGCCACGGCACGCTCGCTCATTACGTCTGGGCATGACCTTGTTTGTTTTGTTCGCCCTCGCCAAGATGCAAAGGGAGGCGGGTCAGAAAACCAAGTCACGTCCGCTCTGAAGGGGGCCACCATTCGTTCTGGTGACCTTACTGATCCTGTATCTATCGCACGCGATGGTTTTGCGAATGAATCTTTTGATGCAGTGATTTCCTGCATGGCTTCTAGAACCGGTAGCCCGAGGGATGCTTGGCGCATAGACCACCAAGCCCACATGGATGCATTGGAGGCGGCTCAAGCCCATGGGGTTAAGCACTTTATCTTGCTCTCGGCAATTTGCGTGCAAAAGCCAATCCTTGCTTTTCAGCATGCCAAGCTTGCATTTGAAAAAGCTTTGATGGCGTCAGGACTGACCTATTCCATTGTGCGACCGACAGCTTTCTTTAAATCTTTATCTGGCCAATTGGAAAGAGTCAAAAAAAGCAAGCCTTTTTTAATTTTTGGAGATGGCAAACTCACCGCTTGCAAACCGATTAGTGATGAAGATCTCGGCGATTTCATAGCGGGTTGCTTAAGTAATCAGGGTATGCATAACCAGATCTTGCCTATTGGCGGCCCCGGCCCTGCCATCACCCCGCGTCAACAAGGAGAGTACCTGTTTCACCTGCTGGGAAAAGAGCCGCGTTTCAAAAGCGTTCCAGTGGTTTTTCTGGATGTCATCATTGGCGTTTTAAATTTGGTTGGCAAACTCCTACCAGTCGTTGCGGACAAAGCAGAACTCGCCCGTATCGGGCGTTATTACGCAACCGAGTCCATGCTGGTGTGGAATGCGCAGACGAATCGCTATGACGAGGAACTCACGCCATCTCATGGCACACAAACTTTATTTGCGTCGTACGAGATGTGGATGAATGGTCAAGATGTACCAGACTTAGGCGAGCATGCAGTCTTTTAAGGACTTACTTAGAACTTGCTCTTTGGGCGCGTGAATAACTATGCACCGCCTCCACCAATACGCCAACACTTTCTGGAGGAGTGAACTGGCTGATACCGTGGCCTAAGTTAAAAATATGGGTAGGGCCTGTGGTGCTCTGATCTGTGTGTGGCTTTCCAAAGCTATCAAGTACTTTATGCGCTTCTTTTTCAATCGCAGATGCATGGGCAAACAACACATTCGGGTCTACATTGCCTTGCAGTGCTTTGCCAGGTTTTCCGGCTGTTCCACCTACTGCTTTTCTAGCCTTGCCAAGATTGACGGTCCAATCTAAGCCTAAGACATTGCAGTCGAGGGTGTTCATTTCTTCTAGCCACAACCCACCACCTTTGGTAAACACAATGCTTGGAATGGTCTGGCCGTCATGGCTGCGAATCAACTGGTCTAGCACCCGCTTGGTATAAGCCAAGCTGAACTCTTGGAATGCACCGTCCGCCAGCACGCCGCCCCAGCTGTCAAACACCATCACAGCTTGCGCGCCTGCTTTGATTTGCGTGTTCAAGTAAAGCGCGACCGCATCAGCATTGATTTGCAAAATGCGGTGCATCAAGTCTGGGCGGCTATACATCAGGCTTTTGACATGGCGGTAATCGTCTGAGCCCGCGCCCTCGACCATATAGCAAGCCAATGTCCAAGGGCTGCCAGAAAACCCAATCAATGGCACGCGTCCGTGCAAGGCCTTGCGAATAGATGTGACTGCGTCAAACACATAGCGCAGTTTGTCCATATCGGGCACTGCGAGTTCGGCAACGGCGGCTTCGTCGCGCACATTTTTTGCAAAGCGCGGGCCTTCACCCAGCGCAAAGCTCAACCCCAAGCCCATGGCATCAGGCACGGTCAAGATGTCGCTGAACAAAATTGCGGCGTCCAGTGGGAAGCGATCTAAAGGCTGGAGCGTGACTTCGGTGGCGTAGTCCACATTGGTAGCCAGTCCCATAAAACTGCCGGCCTTGGCGCGTGTGGCGCAGTATTCAGGTAAATAGCGTCCCGCTTGGCGCATCAACCACACCGGCGTGTGGTCTGTCGCTTGGCGAAGGCAAGCTTTTAGAAAGGTGTCGTTTTGAATGGGAGCGTACATGCGTATTTAAAAATTAGTGGGGTGGTGCGTTGAGCGGTACGTTGGTTTGCGTGCTGGGAACAGCGCCTTGTGCAATCAGTTTGCGAGCGACGGAGTCGCCTAATGCGCTGGCAACTGTGAGTGCGTTGGGGTCTTGCAAGTCGATTGGCTTTTGGTCATGGGCATGAATCAACGCAGTGCCGGCTTTCAGGTGATCACCCCATGCCGCATGGATAGACAAAGTGCCTTGGTGGATAGTGGCGTGCGCAGCCAAAGGCATAGAGCAACTACCGCCCATAGCGCGACTCACGCCGCGCTCTGCATACACGGCGACAGCTGTGGTGATGTCGTTCAAGCTTGCCAAGGCTTGCACCAAGTCCATGCGGTTCGAACTGATCTCAATACCAATCGCACCTTGACCTGCAGCAGGAACCATGGTGTTGAGATCAAAGATATGGCGGATGCGGTCTTTCAAGCCAAGTCGCTTCAAGCCAGCCGCTGCGAGAACGATGCCCGCGTATTGGCCATCATCGAGTTTCTTCAAACGCGTATCTAAATTGCCACGCAAAGGTTCTATTTTTAAATCTGGTCGCAGCGCTTGCAACAAAACAGTTCTTCTCAAACTAGACGTTCCCACCACTGCGCCGTGGGGCAGGTTCTCCAGGCTATCGAAGTTCGGGGACACCCAAGCGTCTCGCGGGTCTTCACGCGACAAGATGCAGGCCAAATGAAAACCTTCGGGTAAATCCATAGGCACGTCTTTGAGCGAATGCACAGCGATATGCGCAGAGCCATTGGCGAGCGCAACTTCTAATTCTTTGATGAACAAACCTTTACCACCGACTTTGCTCAATGGCTGGTCCAAAATTTGGTCACCCATGGTGGTCATGCCCATCAAAGTAATTTGATGGCCAAGGTCCTCCAGTAACTGCTTGACGTGGTTGGCTTGCCAAAGGGCTAGACGGCTTTCACGTGTAGCGATGGTTAATTGTTGTGACATAAACAATAGTTGCTATAAAAAATTTTTTACTGATGCGCTAATGAAGTAGCTGTCAAGGATTGAATTTGAAAACGCATCATTGTTTCAACTTCTTAGCTGCATCTATAGCAAAGTAAGTCAATATCCCGTCCGCCCCAGCCCGTTTGAAAGCAAGCAGACTTTCCATCATCACCGCATCATGGTCCAACCAACCGTTTTGCGCGGCGGCTTTGAGCATGGCGTATTCACCAGAGACTTGGTAGGCAAAAGTCGGGACTTTGAATTCATCTTTGACGCGGCGCACTATATCTAAATAGGGCATGCCAGGTTTGACCATCACCATGTCGGCACCTTCGGCAATGTCAAGCCCAACTTCGCGCAGTGCCTCATCGGTGTTGCCAGGGTCCATTTGGTAAGTTTTTTTGTCGCTTTTGCCGAGGTTGGCGGCAGAGCCAACCGCATCGCGGAAAGGCCCGTAAAACGCGCTGGCATATTTGGCGCTGTAGGCCATGATGCGCGTGTGGATGTGGCCGTGCTCTTCGAGCGCGTGACGAATCGCGCCGATGCGCCCGTCCATCATGTCGCTTGGAGCCACAATGTCTACGCCCGCGTTGGCTTGCGTGAGGGCTTGTTGGGTCAATACCTCAACCGTTACGTCATTGAGGATGTAGCCCGTCTCATCTAACAAACCATCTTGTCCGTGGCTGGTGTAAGGGTCGAGAGCGACGTCGGTCATGATGCCCAAAGTGGGGAAGTGCTTTTTGAGCGTTGAGACCACATGCGGAATCAAACCTATGGGGTTCGTCGCTTCTTTGCCATCGGGTGTTTTTAAATTTGCACTGATAACAGGAAAGAGCGCCATGACAGGAATGCCGAGTTGCACACATTCTTCGGCGACGTGCAGCAACAAGTCCAAACTCACACGATCAACCCCAGGCATTGACGCCACCGATTCACGGCGTTTCTCACCTTCGAGCACAAAGACGGGGTAAATCAAATCGTTCACGCTCAAGGCATGTTCACGTACCAAGCGGCGGGTGAAGTCATCGCGACGAAGACGGCGAGGGCGGCTTAGCGGAAATGGTGTCGTCATGAAATGTCTCTTATAAATAAGTTGTTATTCAAATGGTTGGGCTACTCACAGCCATTCTCGTCGGACGATAAAGCGTTGCATCAAATCGTGCTCAGGCGTGCCGGCCTCGGCTTGGTGTTGGTAAGACCAACTCACCATAGGCGGCATAGACAACAAAATAGATTCTGTCCGCCCGCCCGATTGCAAGCCAAAGTGCGTGCCGCGGTCCCACACCAAGTTGAACTCCACATAGCGACCCCGGCGGTACAACTGGTGCGCGCGTTCGCGCTCGCCGTAAGGGGTGTTCATGCGTCTTTCCACAATCGGCAGATAGGCTTTCAGCAAGGCATCGCCCACGCTTTGCACCATGGCAAAGCTTTGTTCACTGCCGAGTTCTGAAAAATCGTCAAAGAAGATACCGCCAATGCCACGCTGTTCGTTGCGGTGCTTGAGGCAAAAATAGTCATCGCACCAAGTTTTGAAACGGGGATACAAATGCTCACCGAAAGGGTTCAAAGCGTCGCGGCAAGTTGCGTGGAAATGCACCGCATCTTCTTCAAAGCCGTAATACGGTGTTAAGTCCATGCCGCCGCCAAACCACGCCACGGTTTGGCCGTCTGCTGTTTTGGCAGACAGCATGCGCACATTCATATGGACCGTGGGGGCATATGGGTTGCGCGGATGAAAAACTAGCGAGACACCCATAGCTTCAAAAGGCGCGCCAGACAACTCAGGCCGGTCATGGGTGGCAGAGGGGGGCAGTTTGGGACCCGTCACATGTGAAAAGCCGCAGCCGGCGCGTTCAAACACCTTGCCGTTTTCCAAAATTTGGGTGATGCCATTGCCTTGGAGAGCCTCACCTGAAGGCTTTTTCCACGCATCCGAAATAAAACTGCCGCCGTCTAACTGCGCAATAGCACCAGTGATGCGATTTTGTAATGTTTTTAAATAGTCTTTGACTTTGTCCAGATACATGCTTTAGCTGGTGTTTATTCAGTTTTAAAGGGGCGATCAAGTAAATTTGTTACTTTTGAAACAATCCCCAATCTTACCGCGCGCTCAGTGCGTGTCATGTAATGCGCGGGATTGTGGAGATAATCAAAAGGTATGAAGTCTTCTCCCAAATCGCTCTCTGGTCTGTTCCCGTTTATTCGTCCTTACCGCATCCAAGTTGCTTGTGCGGGTCTTTTTTTAACGCTTGCTGCCGCAACCACTTTGGCCTTCCCTTGGGCGCTGCGCACCTTAATAGACCAAGGCTTGGGCGACCAATCCACAACCGACCTTTTAGCTACCAAATTCTTTGAGCTTTTCTTGGTAGCAGCAGCCTTGGCTTTCTTTTCAGCTGCGCGGTTCTACACGGTCAGTTGGTTGGGCGAAAAAATCACCTCTGATGTCAAAAACAAAGTCTATGCGCATGTTTTAAGGCAAAGCCCCACTTTTTTTGAAACCACCCAATCGGGAGAAGTGCTGTCGCGTTTGACCAGCGATACCACTCTGGTCCAAACCGTGGTCGGTTCATCTTTGTCCATGGGCCTTCGCAATATGGTCATGGGTATCGGTGCAATGGGTATGTTGGTATGGACCAACCCCTTGCTGATGTTGCAAGTAATCGGTGTGCTGGCGGTAGTAGTTTTTCCGAGTGTGTATTTAGGCCGAAGAGTGCGTCGCTTGTCGCGTGCCAGCCAAGACCGGGTTGCAGACTCGAGTGCTATTGCTTCTGAAGTGCTTAACGCTATCCCAGTTGTGCAAAGTTACACCGCTGAAACACGTGAAGCTGAACGTTTCACTACATCCACTGCGCAAGCACTTGGTACTGCATTGCGTCGCATACGTGCCCGTTCTATCTTGGTGGGTTTCATCATCATGACCTCCAGCGCTGCACTGCTATGGGGCTTGTATTTAGGAACCTTGTCGGTACGAGCAGGCACTACAACAGCAGGTGAATTGGGCCAAACCATTGTCTATGTGATTTTGTTAGCCAGTGCATTTGCTGTGTTAGGTGAGGTCTATGGTGACATCTTGCGAGCAGCGGGTGCCACAGAGCGTTTGATGGAATTGCTGCACAGCCAATCGGATGTGCAATCTCCTGCGCATCCACAGCGTGCGCCTTGGCCAGAAAAAGGTTCGAGCTTGGTGCTGCGTGATGTGAATTTCAATTACCCCTCACGACCTACGCAACGGGCATTGAATGGATTGACCGGTGAAGTACACGCAGGTCAGACCGTTGCTGTTGTCGGTCCAAGTGGCGCTGGTAAAACCACCTTATTTTCTTTACTGATGCGCTTCCATGCTCCCCAAAACGGCGACGTTCTATTAGATGGAGTGGCAGTAGACCAAATGGATTTGACCGATTTGCGCCAACGTATTGGTGTGGTGCCACAAGAAGCGGTTGTGTTCTCTGGCACGGTGATGGAGAACATTCGTTACGGTAAACCAGAAGCAACCGACCAAGAAGTGCAAGCGGCCGCCGAGGCTGCGTTTGCACAAGAATTCATCGCTGACTTACCGCACGGTTATGACACCTATTTAGGTGACCGCGGTGTGCGTTTGTCTGGTGGACAGCGCCAACGCATTGCCATTGCCCGCGCTATTTTGAAGAACCCACCTTTGTTACTGCTAGATGAAGCCACCAGCGCCTTAGATGCACACAGCGAGCGCATGGTGCAAGCAGCGCTTGAAAAAGCCATGCAAGGGCGTACCACCTTGGTTATTGCGCACCGCTTGGCAACTGTGCAACGCGCAGACTGCATTTGGGTGCTAGACAAAGGAAAACTGGTAGAGCAGGGCACGCACAAAGAGCTCATAGCCAAAGCCGGTTTGTACGCCAGCTTGGCGGCATTACAGTTCGCTTAAATCACTTCAAGACCCAAAGGCCACCTATGCACCTTTCGTCATTTCAAAAATTGGCTTTGCTCTTCGCATCATTGATGCTGGCGTCTTGCTCAGGTTTGCCTGCCAAAAATTACGACTCCAGAAAAAATAACGCTAAGCAATATGATTTTGACAGCAGCCAATGCGAATTAGCCATCGCGCAGCAATACGGAAGTCCGTTGACTACGCCTGCTAACTATTTCCAGTCGTGCATGAAGGCGCAGGGCTGGCATTTTTAAATTTAGACAGGCAGTTTGATTTTGAATGTTGATCCCACTCCTAAAACGCTCACTACTGTCAACGAACCCTTGTGGTCCTGAATAATTTTTTGTGAAACAGATAGACCTAGGCCAGTCCCTTTGCCAGGATCTTTGGTTGT
>Ga0209829_10003407_pt1 | contig 11618 bp, 6 predicted proteins | sample C_140205_EF_Meta_FD_187311 | JGI IMG/M metagenome (GOLD analysis project Ga0209829, IMG submission 187311) | Freshwater microbial communities from Lake Croche, Canada to study carbon cycling - C_140205_EF_MetaG (SPAdes) (version 2) | ecosystem: Environmental > Aquatic > Freshwater > Lake... | reverse complement strand
AGAAAGCTGCAAAAAAAGCTGCTCCTAAGAAGAAAGCTGCAAAAAAAGCTGCTAAGAAAGCTGCTCCTAAAAAGAAAGCTGCTCCTAAGAAGAAAGCTGCTAAAAAGAAATAATTATCGCAAGATAATTAAATCGTCTTTTTTGCTTTCAGCAAAAATAGATTTGAAGTCCTCCCAGTTTACTGGGGGGATTTTTTTTTGAATAATTTTTTATACTTTACACCCCTCATGCACAATTCAGAAATAGCAGAATACTTTTCATTACTAAGTAAACTCATGGACATTCATGGCGAAAATGAATTCAAAATAAAGTCCTATTCCAATGCTGCCTATACCCTTGATAAACTAACAGCACCTGTTGCAGAGATGTCGTCCAGTGAACTTTTTACCATCAGAGGAATTGGTGAAGCTATTGGTCAAAAAATTATACAACTCGTTGATAATAAGGAACTTAGCATACTTAATGCGTACTTAGAAAAAACACCTCCAGGCATTATCGAATTACTAAAAATAAAAGGATTAGGTCCAAAAAAAATTAGAACCATCTGGAAAGAATTAGAAATTGAAAGCATTGGAGAACTACTTTATGCTTGTCAAGAAAACAGATTAATTAACTACAAAGGTTTTGGTGCTAAGACACAACATAACATTCAAGAGAGCTTGGAATATTTTCTTCAGCATCAAGGAAGTTACTTGTACCAACAAGTAGAAAATTTAGTTTTAACATGGAAAGAAGCCCTACAAAATAATTTTCCAAATGACTTGCATGAAGTATCAGGTGCTTACAAAAGACAAATGGAAAGTTTAGAATTTTTAGAAATTGTAACCACCGCTTCTGAAAATATATTAACCGATTGGTTGTTAGAAAAAGAATTTACGATATCAAAAAAGGATGATTTTATAAGTTGTAAAGGTGCTGATAATTTTGAAATTAGGTGGTGGTTGGCCACCACTGAATCCTTCCATTGGATCGATTTTAGTTTGGCCTGTTCCCCCGAATTTTTAAAAAAATGGGTCGAAAACCCCCTTTTTAATAAAAATTTTAAATTTATTTATCCACAGTCCTTATTTGAGCAAGTAGGGATTCCTTTTATCCCCCCTGCTCAAAGAGAAGATCCGGCCATTATTGAACAAGTTAAAATACAAGCACTCAAATCTCCCATTCAAATAGAAGACATCAAAGGAATCATTCATGCTCATAGTACTTGGAGTGATGGCGTGCATTCGATAGAACAAATGGCATTGGCTGCCATCGAAAAAGGCTTTGAATATTTAGTCATTAGCGACCATTCTAAATCGGCCTTTTATGCCAATGGCTTGCAAGTAGAAAGAATAAGGGCGCAACACAAAGAAATAGACCTACTCAATAAAAAGTTAGCCCCCTTTGTTATTTTTAAAAGTATTGAGTCTGATATCTTAAATGATGGCAGTTTAGATTACCCCGATGAGGTATTAGAAAGCTTTGATATCGTCATCGCATCTATACATTCCAATTTAAAAATGACAGAAGAAAAAGCCATGATGCGTTTATTAAATGCCATCAACAACCCCTTCACAAGTATATTAGGCCATTTAACAAGCAGATTGCTTTTAAGTAGAAAAGGATACCCTGTGAATCATACTGCCATCATAGAAGCATGTGCTAATAACGATGTCGTGATAGAACTAAACGCACACCCTAGAAGGTTAGACATGGATTGGCGTTTTATTCCTGAAGCATTAAAAAGTGATGTCCTTATTTCCATCAATCCAGATGCCCATGCGGTGGAAGGATATGATGATTGTAAATATGGCGTATTGGTGGCTCAAAAGGCTGGTTTAACAGCAGCTCAAAATTTAAGTAGCTTTTCCCTAGAGGAAATGATAGAGTTTGTGGCATTTCAACAAGCCAAAAGGAACTAGGCTTTCACATAAACAAAATAGTCTCCCGGCATTAATTCGAATGCCACTTCTTTATTAAATGTAAAGCTCAATCCGGAGAAAGCATTTTTAAACTCCCCTACCAGCAATGCATGGTCAAAATTTATTTTTTGTACTTGGTCTCCTAAATTAAGTACCACTAAAATTACTTCCTTGGTACTTCCATGTTCATCATACCGCAAATAAGCCATGGTTTTTTCTGCTTGGCTGGGTAAGTTATAAATGTTCCCCTTGGAAAGGCAAGTATGTGACTTTCTTAACCCAATGAGGATTTTATAAAATTCATGTAGTTTAGGCGAAGCGGTCCATTCAATAACATCTTTGTCAAAAAAAGCCAATCGTTTTTGATTGGGCAATTCCTGACCACTGTAGATCAATGGAATTCCACTCCAAGTAAATGTAAATACCGCCCATGGCTTTGCAGCCGGACCAAATTTTTCATACTCCGTTCCATTCCATGAATTTTCATCATGATTGGAAGTAAAAAATAACTTCTTAGCACCTACTGGATAGGTAGGATAACTATGAAGCACATTGTAAATGTCGTTGATGGTAGCATTCCCTTTGGCTAATTTTTCGGTCTCATGCATCCATGCCCAAGCATAACTTGCATCAAAAGTTGGATGATATTGAGGCGCTTCGCATTCTGCCAACCAAAATAATGGCTTAATAATTTCACAAGCCTTTCTTGCAGCCACCCAAAAATCTAAGGGAACCAAATGTGCCATATCACATCTAAATCCATCTATTTTAAAATCTCGAACCCAATATTGCATTGCCCCTATTAAGGCGGCACGCATTTCATTGTTATGGTAATTTAAATCCACTACGTCTTCCCAACCATTGCGTTCTGTAAAATGGCCCTGTTCATCTCTACTAAACCAATCGGGATGATCCTGCATCCATTCGTGTTGCCTACCTGTATGGTTGGCTACCCAATCTATAATTACTTTCATACCCAATTGGTGGGCCTTGGAAATGAGATCGATTAAATCTTGCTCCTTCCCAAATTCAGTATTGATTTTTGTATAACTACTACATGCATAATAACTGCCCAATGCACCTTTACGTATTTTTTCACTGATACTGGTAATGGGCATCAACCAAAGTACCTCTACACCCATTTCTTGTAAACGAGGGAGGTGTTTTTGAAAAGCTTTAAAAGTTCCCTCTGGAGTATATTGCCTAATATTTACTTCATAAATAGAAATAGTATCCGCCCATTGCACCGTCTTAAAATTCGCATCCATTTTATACTATTTTTATTATCTTGTCCAACATCTATATGAGTCAAACACCCAATTTAGAACGCAAATTAAGTCTTTTACATGCTACCGCCATCAACATGATTGATATGGTGGGTATTGGACCTTTTGTGGTATTAAGTGTCGTGGCACAAATTATGGCGGGCCCTTATTTTTTATATGCTTGGATCGCCGGAGCCCTACTCTCTTATTTAGATGCCATGGTATGGAGCCAATTAGGTGCAGCTTTGCCTAGAGCAGGTGGCAGTTTTCATTTCTTAAAAGAAGGCTACGGAGAAAAAGCAGGATCCTTGATGAGTTTCTTATTTGTTTGGCAAACCATGATTCAAGCACCCTTAGTGATTGCATCTGCAGCCATTGGATTTTCTCAATACGCCAATTATTTTTTCCATTTATCTTTTATACAAGAAAAGGCATTGAGTGGATTGGTAGTTATATTAGTCATTATTTTATTGTACCGAAAAATAGAATCGATAGGAAAAATTTCTGTTTTTTTATGGGTGATTGTATTAGGCACCATGGCGTGGATCATTGGAGGAGGCATCCTGCATGGCCACTTTATGGAACCCATCAGACATATTAATGATGGATTTAGCATGCAACATGGTTTTGTAGCAGCCTTGGGATTTGCCAGTGTAAAAACCATCTATAGTTATTTAGGCTATTATAATGTGTGTCATTTGGGCGGAGAAATTAAAAACCCCAGCAAAAACATTCCTAGAAGCATGTTTATTTCAATTACGGGTATTGCCATATTGTATTTGGCCATGAACATTAGTGTTGCCAGTGTACTTCCCTTTCAGACCATTGTTAATAGTAAATTTGTAGTAAGCGATTATATTCAAACCTTGTATGGACCAACGGCAGGCGCTTTTGCCACCATCTTAATATTATTGGTGGCATTTTCTTCTTTATTTTCTGCGACTTTGGGATACAGTAGAATCCCTTATGCTGCAGCACAAGACAACTCTTTTTTCCCCTTTTTTAAAAAAGTTCATCCTACTTTGCATTTCCCGCATCGATCCTTATTAGTGTTAGGAGGAATTGCATTTGTATTTAGTTTACTATTTAGATTAAAAGAAGTCATTGATGGCATATTAGCCATGCGCATTCTAATTCAATTTATTGGGCAAGCCTTTGGACTGTTATTATTATTTAAACGAAAAGGAAAAACGTTTTTCCCCTGGAAGATGCCACTTTATCCACTCCCTTTATTTTTAGCCATTCTTATTTGGGGAGGTATCTTTTTCTCGACGGGCACTAAAATGATGTTGAGTGGATTAACCGTAATTAGCCTAGGATTGATTGCTTATTTCGTTGCTAAAAAAATGAAATGGATTGGCAAAAATTCTACGACGGATGAGAAAGGAACCCTTTCTTAAATACAGCGTTTAAGCTTATTTGCTCTTGGTTCCAATACCACTGATGAGCAAACCAAAAATCAGTCCAATAATAAGTCCAATTTTGACATTCTTAATCATCCAGCCTAAGGCCAAACCAATGATTAACAAAGTAAATATGCTCACATTGCGTCTCATCTTTTAATGCTTAGGTAAAGAAATTAAATTGGACAATAACTTATATGCACCTGGATTCCCAGCAGGAAGTTGTCTAAACAATACCAAACTCAAATATACCATATTGCCTTTTCCAAAAGGGGCAATCAATAAACTACCATTGGAAACGGGCTCTCCTTTATCACTCATGGCCAAGGGTGCTTCAAAATGAGTGTCTACATTTTCTGCTTGATAGGTACTTCTCTCCTGCACCCAATTTTCGAAATCGACAGTGGTTATTTTATTAGGAAAGTTAAGTACAGCATGCGTAGGTAAAATAAATTGAACGGGTACCTCTTCCTGGGTAACTCTTCTTCCAGCATTAACAGAAAAAGAATAGGGACCCACTTTTACTTTTTTCAACCCCACTTGATTGCTCTTTAAATATTGTACCACCCAGTTGCCTCCTTGTTCGATGTATGCATTTACGATATCGTTCTTATCCGTCAAATAATCCAACATATTATAGGCACGAATTCCAACCACCACTGCATCAAATTGTTTTAGTTTATCTAAATTAATATCTGATTCTTTCAGCAGGGTCACTTGATAACCCAATTCCGCCAATGCCTCAGGTAATTTATCACCAGCACCATCAATATAGCCCACTTTGGCTGTCTTAGCAATTACATTCGCCTCCATTATTTTAGTAGTGGCAGTCGGGAAATAAGTCAAACTAGGAATGTGATCATACTGAATGGTCTTGGCGTAGACATCACTCAGTGAAGTGGGTAATGCATCATTCGCTGATTGCATTGTTACTTTCAACTGCTTGGCCATGCCTTCATGTAAATCTTGATAGCCAATAGCAATAGATTTACCTATGGGCTTTAAATAAACTTCCTTATTATATCTAATTTCATGATGAGGCGCTACAACAATGGGTTGGTAAACATCCCCTTTGGTAGGATCGGTTACTTTATATTGAACTGGAATAGTAAAATTAAAAGTTTGTTCATTCATTTTTATAGCTACCCCAAGTTTAAAAGCAGGTTCATTTTCGGCATCCCCAATTAATTTTTGATCGGTCACTACAAACATTCCTTCTGTTTTAGGATGCACCAACCAATAAGGTTGTGAAATGGGAAAATTGGATGGAACTTTAAAAGAATAATCCAATGGAATATTCTGATTGTAAGTAAGTGTTTTATTAAATACAGAATCTACCCCATCTGGCAAATGAACCATTATTAAAGTAGCATTGGAATTAGATCTTTGATTCAATAAAAATTGAAGCTTTACATTTTCCCCTTGCAACACCTGTTGCTGTTGCGTGGTTGCTTCAAAAAATAAACCAGCACAATCCTTAATGATATTTTTTAGTTCCTCTAATTTATAATCGCGCCATTTGGTCATGGGCAATAGTCCTATTTGCTTGTACAAATTCACCAACGCCACCATCGAAGCAGAAGGATCTTCTGGTTTAAATTGGCTGGTAATAATATGTATTTCATTTTCAATCGCAGTGGCTTGCTTTTCATTATTGGTAATTTTGCTCCAACTCAAGTTTACACCATCCATGATATCATTCTTGGCAACATCACCTCCTGTTAGTTCAAAATATTCAAAGATAGAACCTCTGCGTCGAGGTCTTCCTTCGCCCTGACTTTTATGCATGGTTCTGGCTTCTGCCCCAATTTCACCATAACTTTTCCCTAACACTGCATTGTAGCCCCCTACTTCTAATTTTAATTGATTGTCGCTGGTGGTATTTACAGTCCCAAAATTAAAAGTATTCCATAAAATTCTTTTGGCTTTCCAAGGAACCAACCCCAATTTAAATTGTTCTGGAAATTTTGTAGGATCTGCCGCTTCAAGGTAGGCTTCATTGGCAATAATCGCAGAAGCAGAATGATGTCCATGACCCGCACGAGCATCTCTAGGGAAACGCGTAATAATAATATCTGGTTGAAATTTACGTATTACCAAAACAGCATCGCTTAACACTTTGTCATGATCCCATATGCGCAGTGCTTCCTCAGAAGATTTGCTAAAACCAAATTCATAGGCCGTTGAAAAATATTGTTCGGCTCCATCAATTCTTCGAGCTGCCAACAATTCTTGTGTTCTTATCATCCCCAATTCTATGCCTTGTTCTTTTCCAATTAAATTCTGCCCTCCATCTCCTCTTGTTAAACTTAAATAAGCAGTTCGAAAATTTCTATGTTTGGTCAAATAAGGTAAAAAACTATTGTTTTCATCATCTGGATGCGCTGCAATGTATAAGACACTCCCAACGGTAGAAAGCTTATTAATTTGAGCTAAAATTTCAGCGCTGGGTTTTTGTGCTTTCCCTGTGTTTGCTAAAAATAAAATGGCCAATAAAATACTATAAAATAGACGCATACTCCTTGATTTCTAGGGTGGTTATATGTTTATAAAAATAAGAAAATTTAAGGTGAATTGAGACGTAATTACAAGTAGTTTTGCACAAAATAAAGCCCTAATTTGTTGAATCCTAAATAATTAAGTAATTTACTGCTCCAATCTATTTCAATATGAGAAAAAGAACCAATCAATCAAGTGTTATTGTTTTAATGGGTTTATTCCTACTCCCATTATTTGCCAATCATAGTTATGGTCAAGCCTTTTTTAAATCCCATCCTGGCATCAATCCTTATCAATATGAAATTGCCAAGGAAAAAACTTTTGAGCATGCTGCAGTAGCTTCGGCACATGCCTTAGCAAGTATGGTGGGTGCCGCAATCATGCAAGAAGGTGGAAATGCTTTTGACGCAGCCATTGCAGTTCAATTAAGTTTAGCTGTGGTACATCCACAGGCAGGTAATATTGGCGGTGGAGGATTTATGTTGGCTAGAAAAGCAAATGGAGAATTGATTGGCATAGATTATAGAGAAGCAGCTCCTGCAAAAGCGTCTAGAGATATGTATTTGGATGAGAAAGGAGATCCTATTCCTTTAAAATCTACCAGAGGTGCTTCGGCTTCTGGAATACCAGGCAGTGTGGCAGGTATGATAAGCACCCATGCTTATGCAAAATTACCCTTTGCTCAATTAATTGAACCCGCAATTGAATTGGCTGAATTTGGTTATGTCATTTCTGAAAATGAGGCCAAGGGTTTAAATGCCAATAGAATTAATTTTATAAAGTACAGTAGTGCTCCGAGCGCTTTTACTAAAAAAGAAAATTGGAAAGCAGGAGATACTTTAATACAAACCGAACTAGCCCTTACTTTAAAAAGAATTCAAGAAAAAGGCGCGGCTGGTTTTTACGAAGGTCCTACAGCAGCTCTTATTGTAAAAGAAATGGCCAACAGTGCTGGCATTGTTACTTTAGAAGATTTAAAAAAATACCAACCAAAATTTAGAAAGCCACTCGAATTTGATTACAAAGGAAATCACATCATCAGTTTTGCACCTCCTTCTAGCGGTGGAATATTGATTGCACAAATGATGAAGATGATTGCGCCTTTTGATATTGCAAAAATGGGACACAATACCGTAGCGTCGGTGAGTTTAATGGTGGAAGCGCAACGCAGAGCTTATGCCGATCGTGCCGAACATATGGGTGATCCAGATTTTTGGAAAGTGCCCGCCAAAACTTTAATCAGTGATGGATATGCTAAACAAAGAATGAGCGATTATCAACCAGGTATTAAAGGCAGCAGTATCACTACTGTGGCTGGACAAATTCATGAGAGTGAACAAACCACCCATTTTAGTGTGATTGACAAAGAAGGCAATATGGTAGCCATTACGACTACCTTGAATGATTCTTATGGAAACAAGACCATTGTTGCTGGCGCTGGATTTATATTGAACAATGAAATGGATGATTTTAGCATCAAGCCAGGAGTTCCAAATATGTATGGTGCCATAGGGGGTGAAGCCAATTCCATTCAACCAGGGAAAAGAATGTTAAGTTCCATGACCCCTACTTTAGTAACCGTAAACAATCAACCTTATTTAAGCATTGGCACTCCAGGTGGTACAACCATACCCAATCAAGTATATGAAGGATTGGTAGACATCATCGATTTTAAAATGTCATTGAAACAAGCCATTGACGGTCCCAGGTTTCATCACCAATGGATTCCTGATATTATTGGAATAGAAAACGGCTTTCCAGAAGCTACAGAAAATGCATTAAAAGCAATGGGATACAGCATTATGAAAAGAGGCTATTTTGGAAGAATGGATGGGGTTCAAATTTCTCCCAATGGCAATCGAATAGCGGCTGGAGACAAAAGAGGAGATGACAGTGTTGCAGGGTACTAAAGGAAGGCTGTTTCATATAAAATAAATTACTTTCAACCTAAGTAACTGATCAGTTTTAGGGCCATTTTGCCCCTATTATTCGAATGCATTTTTGTATTTTTACAAAAACCCATTTCTTGTTAAAAAATAAGCTTGCCTTACTTCGAATGATAGCTGCTAGTATAGTAGGATTATTCCTGCTCGCTTATTTATTACTACTCGTCCCCGCCATACAAAACAAGTTGGCTTCTACCCTTGCGAAACAATTTTCCAATGCCATTGGAACCGAGGTACAACTTGGTCAGGTTCGATTTTCGTTTTTTGATAAATTAGACATTCAAGAAATACTTATTAGAGATCAAAACAAAGATACCCTCTTTTATACCGGTTCATTAAAATTACGATTAAGCGATTTGGTATTTTCAACTACCAGCCCTGTTATTAAATTCTTAGGGTTGTCAAATACTAAAATTCATATTCGTCGAACCAATAGCAGATGGAATTATGCATTTATTCAAGATTATTTGAATGCCCACTCCAGCCCTTCCAAAAAAGAAACCAGTTTTGATATTAAAAAAATAGATTTTTCAAACTTGCAATTTAAGCAAGAAGATCAATGGACAGGGGGAAATATGGATTTTGCAGCAAAAAATGTACTCGCCAACCTACGCAGTTTTACACATGATAGTATTTTGATAGACCAAATTATTGTCAACCAGCCCAACTATTTAATTCAATCCTATACTGGAAAGGAGCCTTTGATTAAAAAAACAACTTCACAAAGAAAAAAAGGAGAACGCTATTTCAATCCAAATAATGTATACGTATGGGCCAATGAGATACAAGTGTTGCAAGGAAAATTTTGGATAGAGGATGGATACAATAAGCCTACCAGTTATTTTGATGGTGCGCACATTCGCATGCACGACCTCAACGCAAGTTTGCAAAACATATCTTTTAATAAAGATACAATTCAAGCCAAAGTGAATTTAAGTGTACGCGAACAATCTGGTTTTGAAATTAAAAAACTGCTTACCAATTTCAAATTGACGCCTGAAATCATGGAGTTTAGTGCACTTCATTTAGTGACCAATAATAGTACCATTGAAAACTATTATGCCATGCAATTTCATGATTTTACAGATGATTTTAAAAATTACGTGCAAAAGGTAACCATGAAGGCGCATTTGGTCAATGCTGCAGTAGCAACGGATGACATCGCTTATTTTACGCCCACCATGTCCTCCTTTCACAAGAAACTAACCACGAGCTTTCATTTTACAGGTACCGTAGCCAATTTTGAAACCAAAGATTTTAGTGCTAAATACAATAACTCAGTGGTTTCATGTGGCTTAACTATGAAGGGTATTCCTGAGATGAGAAGCACCCTTATTGACTTTAGCAATGTGATTGCAAATACCAATTACAACGACTTAGCCAACTGGTTACCCAGTTTAAAACAAACAAAGAATATTAATATTGATAGTATTAACAACCTTCATTTTATCGGAGATTTTAAGGGTACGTTTTATGATTTTGTCACAAAGGGTCAAATTGAATTTCCCCTGGGCTCCCTGGCTACAGAACTAAGATTGAAATTTCCAGAAAATGCAGAACCCAATTACGAAGGCTCGCTTAATACCCATCACTTAAATATTGGGAAAATACTTAACCTAAATACATTGGGGTTATTGAACTTTAATGGAAAAATTGCAGGAAGTTCTTTTAATATTGATAATTTAAAAACGACCATCAAAGGAACCATCGACTCTATACAATTTAATAAATACAATTATACAAATATTAGTACCAATGGGGTATTTCAAAAAAGATCCTTCAATGGAATGCTTAGTATAAAAGACCCCAATATTAGCCTTATAAGCAATGTAGAATTAATTTTTAATAAAGGGAAGCCAAAAATTAATGCGATAGGAGATTTATTGAATGCAAACTTAGAAAAATTAAATATTGCCAATAACAACACCCAGCTCACTGGCTTAATCGATATTAATTTCGAGGGAGATAGCATTGATAATTTCATTGGCTATGCTAAATTTTACAATGGAAAACTACAGTCTCCATCCACCGCTGTTAATTTCGATTCCTTAACCATCCAATCTAGCATGGTTAACGGGCAAAAAAAATTAAGCATTTTAAGTGATGACCTTCAGGCCAGTATCATTGGTAAATTTAATATTTTAAACCTGCCTGCCAGTATTCAATCTTTTATGCAGCGCTATTTGCCTACTTATATACCCGCACCAAAAAGTACTGCCAGTAACCAAGTTTTTAAGATACAAGTAAAAACCAATTACTTTGAACCTTATATACGTCTCTTTGACAAATCATTTTCCGGCTTCAACAATATTTCACTTACCGGCTCTATCAATACCGAAAAACAAACCATCGATGTTGCAGGTAAATTCCCTTATGCAAGTTGGAATGCTTACACCATCAAAGGAGGAGATCTTTCAGGTAATGGCAGTAAGGATTCTTTACATTTATTTTTAAACGCCGACGCCTTTCATTTATCTGATAGCACTATTTACACAAGTACCAAAATATCCATCAATAGCAGCAAAGACATTTCCGCTATCCATATCGCTGGAGAAAGCAAAAATGCCTTAGAAAAAGTAGATCTAAATTCCATTGTTCATACCT
>Ga0209829_10003403_pt1 | contig 11622 bp, 8 predicted proteins | sample C_140205_EF_Meta_FD_187311 | JGI IMG/M metagenome (GOLD analysis project Ga0209829, IMG submission 187311) | Freshwater microbial communities from Lake Croche, Canada to study carbon cycling - C_140205_EF_MetaG (SPAdes) (version 2) | ecosystem: Environmental > Aquatic > Freshwater > Lake... | reverse complement strand
TCGCTCCCGCTCGGCTCGCCCTGTCGGGTTTGCCTACGGCAAATCTACCCAAACCGCTCCCGCCGCTCCGTGTTGCCCAGCGCTCGCGCTTTCAAAAATCAGCAACTGCCATTCAGCGGCCATCATGGGATTAAATCAGTGATTCCCTAAGATCTCCCGCAATGATTGGGCTTCGCCCCCTATTCCCGCAGTGACATTGCGTTGCAGGAGATAAAGTCCTCCATTCCGGTCCTGCAAGGTTGCTTCGAAGATGGAGGCGAACTATATTTACAATCAGTAATACGGACATCTATTGGAGTGCTGTCCATGGATTCTTGTACCCGCCCTAAGTCTAACCCTGCGTTGAGCGTAAAGAATCGTTCCTGAGTTGGGTTATCTATCATTAATTCGGACATCTTTGGTTGTTTTCGGGGGCTTGATCCTTGGAGTAAGCGGATTTCAGGGCCATTCGCTGGGAGCATCTCCTTAAATCTAGGAACTGGACATAGGCTCAAGTGCAGTACGCCATTTTCAGTGTTCACTAGTTTGCTTTTAAGCTTTCCCCTTTTAAGTTTTCCACTTTTCCTGTCCAGATGCCACTATCCCGCCGCAATTCCGCAGCGAAGCGATCCCTCGTCGGCGCCGTGATGTCCACTGCGCTGCTGTGTGGCATGCAGGGCGTCATGGCGCAGGGAGTTCCCACAGTGCAGGGGACCCAGTTCCGCTCGCAGTGGGTAGGAGAGCAAGTTGACCAGATTCCTCTTACCGGGACCATTACACCCTTGAACGGATTGGGCGCTGTGGTGGGCACCCTTCAGACACCTGATCAAGTCCAGCGGGAAGTGGATGCTTCCATGGCAGGTGTCCAGGCCAAGTCTCCCTTTGCGATTCACCCTGCACTCGGTGTCGGCTGGCAGATTTCTAACCAAGGCCTTACTAACAGCACCTCGGCAGGCCAAAACTCAGGCAATAATTACAGTACGGGCAGCAGCCCCTTCATTGCTCCCTCCACCGCACTGATCTACGAGCGGGAGCACGGCCCCTTCTCTGTCTTGGCTGGCTACTCGGCGGGATTCAAATACTACTCCAATCAGGACTACGTCGCCAATGGCACAGGCTCCCAGCGCAACCCCCTCTCACAGACCGCTCTCTTCCGGGTCAAGGTCGAGATGAGCCGCTACATTGCCGACACAACCATGACCGCATCTTCCGGCTCCGGATACGACATTTCTTCCGCAGGCAACAACACCCAGACCTCGTTTGCCGCCAATAGTGCCTTCAAATACCTCCTCAGCAGTTCCACCGCTGTTGCCGTGAATGGCGGTTACAGCTTTATGAATTACTCCGGTTCCACGGCGACCCCGAATAACAACACGACCAGTCTCTACGGAAATCTGGCGCCGATTTACGAGGTTTCGGACAAGACCTTTCTGAGCTCTCTCCTTGGCGCAGGACTCTCCTCCCAATCGCTGCAGTCGGGCACGGCGGTCACCGGGAACGCACCCACCACAAGCCAGCAGTCCGCCTCACGCCAGTACGCCCAGCTCCTGGGTAAGGTCAAGTACGTCTTCACAGCCAAGACTGTTGCCGATATCAGCCTAGGAGCGAGGTATGTCACTTCCTCGAACATCTCTAGCGCCAAGGATGATGGCCTCCTGCCCGCATGGGCTCTGGGTCTCTCCTACACCCCGACGGAAAAGACCTCGGCGACCTTTAGTATGGGACTCCAAGGAACCGATGTCATCCCTGCGCTGAACTTTCTGCTCAATTGGAATCCCCGTGAGAAGACCAAGTTCACCCTTGGCGTCAGCCAGACCGAGGGGTTTGCGAACTCTCTCACGACCCAGTACCTTGTTACCCGCAGCCTGATCGGATCAGTCTCCCAGAAGCTCTTTACCAATGTGAACTTTCTCCTTGGAGGAGGGTATGCTCAGCAGGAGTTCATCAATCTCTCCTCCACCCAGACCACTGGACAAAACACCAGCCAACTTGCAAGTAACTACTACCTTGCCAATGCCTCACTCATCTGGAGCATCCGCGACTGGGTGAACCTCAATAATACGCTCTATTACAACACAGGCCAGAACGCCTCCGGGGCGAATGGTGCTACCCAAGCCCAGGCCTGGTATTCCATCAGCATGAACTTCGCCCTGTAGTTTTCCTCAAATGCTATTAACTTAAACGAAGATGTTTCTCCCAATCAGTCAATTATCTCTGCATCAACTCCCCATGCATCACCGCCGCTTATTCGGACTTCCACTGGCTTTTCTCCTCCTGCTGATCACTTGCATCCTGTTTCCCTCTGCGTTGTTCCCCACCGCGTGCGCTCAGAACGATCCCGCCACCCCCGTAGCTCCAGACAACAGACAGCCCACCGCCCCCGCTGGGTCCGTTGAGCAGCCTAATACACAGGCCGCTCCCTCTGCACCATCGGGCGAGCCTTCCCGTCAATCTGCAGGCACTGGTTCATCTGCTCCATCCTCGTTCGGTGCGACCAGTGGTGACTACCTACTCAAGCCCGGCGACACTCTCGAGATGGTCGTCTACCGTGAACAGGATCTCAGCATTCGCTCTAAAATCGGCAAGGACGGTATGGTGCAGTTACCCCTGCTTGGTGAGGTGAAACTTGGTGGTCTCACCGTTCGCGCTGCAACAATGCTCATCCGCGCAAAGTATAATGCGGACTACCTTGTCGAGCCCCAGATCTATCTGAATGTCGCTGGGTATACCTCCCGCAAGTTCACGATCATCGGACAGGTAGGCAAACCAGGCACCTATGAGTTCGGTGGAGGGGAGAACCTTGGCCTGCTTGAGGCCATTGGGATGGCGGGTGGATTTACCAGGATAGCCGACAGAGGACATGTCGTCGTGAAGCGCCGCGAAGGTGATGCTGTTCGCACCTTAAAGGTCAATGCAAAGAAACTCTCCGAATCCGGAGTCGACCCTTTTGCGATTGAGGCCGGCGATGTCATCACAATTGGGGAGAGCTGGTATTAAGAGAACGAAACAATACTGATCCCAAGCCCCACGTAGTCCCCGCATCACTTTTTACGATGATCCCTCACTCCCCTAATCCAGACAATGCCATGCCCGCTCATTCGGGAGCGAATGCCCGTCACCATCATGCCGAGGCCCCTTCCTTCGACTGGCGTGAGTACTACTACGCCATCAAGTCGCGGGCCTGGATTCTTATTGTTTGCCTTCTCTTGTCTACGCTGTTTGGGATCTACTCTGCATCAAAGCAAAAAGTTGCATACAGGGCGCGCTCTGTTCTCTTCATCGAGCAAAGCAAAAGCAAGGTGCTCAGCGGCAAGCTGGAAGGGGTGGGTGATGACCAGATCAAGTCAATCGACATGATCAATACCCTCGTCGATTTACTCCGCAGTTACCCCTTTGCCCTCGAAGTGGTGAAGCACATGAAACTCGCTCAAGACCGTGAGTTTCTGGATTCCCTCGGCATCAGGGGTGATGACATCACCCCCGACGTCGCGGCAGGTCGCCTCGCCGGTATGGTAAACGCGAGCTACCGCCTCAATACTCGCCTCATCGACATCTTCATCACCTCGCCGAGGGCAGACCTCTCTGTGAAGCTGGCTAATGGCTACGCGGAGGAGTACCTCCGATACGTCCACGACCAGAAGAACGAGGCCACCCAATCAGCGACTGCTTCCCTGATGGATGAAGCGGACCGCCTGCGCAAAAAGATGAGGGCTTCAGAGGAAGGGATGCAGGCTTTCCGAGAGAGAGAGAGGTCCGCCTCCATGGAGGCCATGCTCACTGAGGCGCAAAGCCAGATCACTGAGCTCTCCGCGCGCCAGAGCGCCATCCAGACGAAGCTGACCCAGATCAATGGTGATCTTGAATTGGCCCAATCCAACCAATGCAATACCGATGCACTACTAAGACTCCCAAGTGTTGCCGGAGAGACAAAGGTATCATCCTTGGTAAATCAGCTCTCCAACATTGAGAAAGAGTTGGTACTCGTCCAGCAGCGGTACCGTGCCAAGCATCCGCTCTATATCAACATCAAGACCCAGCGGGATCTGGCTCAGAAAGAGCTCAGCCAAGTGCTCGGTAATGTGGTCGAACTGATCGATGCCATCCGGATAAATCTGGTTACCCAGCAAACCTCTGCCAAGCTCCAGCGTGACGCCGCTGAGAAGCGACTCCTTGAAGTCACCAGCAAATCGATCGAGTACAATGATCTCAAGCGTGAACTTGAAACTGACAAGGCGCTCTACGAGTCCATCCTCGCACGTATCAAGGAAGTCGATGTGACCAAGGAGTTTGCCGACTCACCCGTCCAGCTTCAGGAGAAGGCAATGGGAGCATCTCCTGTGGGCAAGACCCCGCTGATGATCCTCCTTCAGTCGATCATGGGGGGTATTGCCGCCGGTCTCGCCATCATCATCGGACTCCACAAGCTCGACACGAGCATCAAGACCGTTGACCAGATCGAACAGCTCACGGGTTTACCCGTTGTTGCCGCGATTCCGAAGATCGCCTCCACCACCGTCTCAAAAAGTGGCTCCCGTGCTAAGGGGGAGAGAGATGTTGCACAAAACGAGGAACTCGTCGTTAAAGAAGATCGGAGTGGCATTGTCGCGGAAGCCTTCCGTTCACTGCGTGCTTCCGTTGCCATGAATATACGTGTGGAGAAGCAGCGTTCCTTCCTTTTCACGAGTGCCGTACCCTCCGAGGGAAAGTCCTTCTGCGGTGCGAACTTTGCTGTCGTGCTCGCCCAGCAGGGACTCAAGACCCTCCTCATCGACGCCGATCTGCGCAAGCCCTCCATTTCCTCAATGTTCTTTGATTCCAACCGGAAGCCCGGCTTGAGCGAAACCCTCCTTGGGAAGGTAATGCTCAAGGATGCTGTGCATGACTCGGGAATCGAGGGGCTGGATGTGCTCACTGCTGGTGGACAAGCATCTAACCCTTCCGAACTCCTCTCCGGATTGCCCTTTCGCAAGCTTATTGAAGAGGGGCTAAAAACTTACGACCGTATCGTCGTCGATTCTGCTCCCGTCCTTGCTGTCAGTGACACGCTTCTCATCGCTCCAAGTATCGATGTCGTATGCCTCGTGGTTCGCTCTTTCCTCACTCCACGCAAGATGGTCAGCCGCGCCATAAAGGAACTCTCCGCTGTCCGAGTCACCCCGGCCGGTGTTCTCCTGAACTTTCTCCCGTCATCAGCTGGCTCCTACGTCTACTACTACTCTCACAAGTATTATGGCACTTATGGCAGCAAGGGTGTTTACGGAAGCTGAAGCTGTGAACCTAGGGACGAGGGCCAGAAGCAGAGTTCTGTTTGGGGCTGTTTTCTTCCCGATGATTGATATTCTCCTGATTTCGACGCTCGACTCTCGTCCCTCGACTGGATAATTCTTCCTCCCATGCGCATCCTCATTACCGGCGGAGCCGGATTCCTTGGTTCCCATCTCAGTGACCGCCTGATTGAGCAGGGGCACGAAGTCATCTGCCTCGACAACTTCTTCACCGGACGCAAGGCCAATATCCAGCACCTCCTGGGCAACCCCCGCTTCGAACTCGTACGCCACGACGTCATCGACCCCTTCAAGTTCGAGGTGGACCGCATCTACAATCTAGCCTGCCCTGCTTCACCGCCGCACTACCAGTACAACCCCATCAAGACCATGAAGACCTCCGTTGTCGGGGCCATCAACTGCCTCGGCCTCGCCAAGCGGGTCAAGGCGCGTGTCTTCCAGGCCTCCACCTCCGAGGTTTACGGCGATCCTACTGTGCACCCACAGCAGGAAGCCTATTGGGGCAACGTCAACCCTATCGGCCTCCGCTCCTGCTATGACGAGGGGAAGCGCGCCGCGGAGACACTCTTTTTCGATTACCACCGAGAGAATGGCGTCGATATCCGCGTGATCCGCATCTTCAACACCTACGGTCCCCGCATGCTTGCCGATGACGGCCGCGTGGTTTCCAACTTCATCGTTCAGGCCCTCCAGGGCAAGGATCTCACCGTCTACGGCGAGGGATCCCAGACCCGCTCCTTCTGCTACGTTGACGACCTTGTTGACGGCTTCATGCGCTTCATGGAGCAGGAGAAGATCGTCGGTCCCATGAATCTCGGCAACCCCGGTGAGTTCACCATGCTTCAGCTCGCTGAACTCGTGATCAAGAAGGTCGGAGGCAAGAGCAAGATCACCCACCTCCCGCTTCCTGCTGATGATCCCAAGCAGCGCCAACCCGACATCACCCTCGCCAAGTCAACCCTCGGCTGGGAACCCAAGGTTCCCCTCGAGGCAGGCATCGAGAAGACCATTGAGTACTTCAGAGGCGCCCTCGCCAAGTAAGCGAGGCACTTCACAGATTGCCCGACGGATCGGAATTTTTTAAACCTTCACTTTACACTTTTTCCCTATGAGTCTCTCCATCTGCTGTCTCGGTGCCGGTTATGTCGGCGGTCCCACCATGGCCATGATTGCCGCCAAGTGCCCCGACATCCGCGTCACCGTCTGCGATCCCAACGAAAAGCGCATCGCCGCTTGGAATAGTGACACCCTTCCCGTCTATGAGCCCGGTCTCCAGGAGGTCGTCGAGTCAGCCCGCGGCAAGAACCTCTTCTTTTCCACCGACGTCAAGGGAGCCATCAAGGAAGCCTCCATCATCTTCGTCAGCGTCGGCACCCCGACCAAGACCTACGGCGTCGGAGCGGGCCGAGCAGCCGATCTTAAGTATATCGAGTCTGCCGCCCGCATGATCGCCGAGGTAGCCGAGGGCCCCAAGATCATCGTCGAGAAGAGCACCATTCCGGTAAAGACCGCCGAGGCCATGCTCACCATCCTCCGGTCCAACTCCAAGAAAGGCACCTTCCAAGTCCTCTCCAACCCCGAGTTCCTCGCCGAGGGAACCGCCATCGAGGATCTGAATCATCCCGACCGCGTCCTGATAGGCGGAGAGCAGACCCCCGAGGGATTGGCCGCGATCGAAGAAGTTGTCGCCATCTACGCCCGCTGGATTCCACGTGACCGCATCCTCACGACCAACCTCTGGTCCTCGGAGCTCTCCAAGCTGGTCGCCAACGCCTTCCTCGCCCAGCGCATCTCCTCCATCAACTCCATCTCCGCCCTCTGCGAGGCCACCGGAGCGGATGTGGATGAAGTCGGTCGCGCCATCGGCAAAGACTCCCGCATTGGACCCAAGTTCCTGAAGGCCTCCGTCGGTTACGGCGGCTCCTGCTTCCAGAAAGACATCCTCAATCTCACCTACCTCTGCCAGCACTTCGGTCTGCCCGAGGTTGCCGCCTACTGGGAGAGCGTCGTCAAGATCAACGACTGGCAGAAGTCCCGCTTCAGCGGCCGCATCGTCCGTGACCTCTTCAATACCGTCAATGGCAAGCATATCGGCATCTTGGGGTTTGCCTTTAAGAAGGACACCAACGACACACGCGAGACAGCGGCGATTGCCGTCTGCCGCGACCTCCTTGCGGAAGGAGCCAAGGTACATGTCTACGACCCGCAAGTCGGTGAAGAGCAGATTCGATCCGAAGTCCTCGGGACAACGGAGAATCCTAACCTCATCGTGGTGAAGAGCGCACTTGAGGCATGCAACGGAGCCCATGCCGTGGCGGTCCTCACCGAGTGGGATGAATTCAAGGATCTTGATTTCAAGAAGATCCACGAAGGCATGCTCAAGCCCGCCTTCATTTTTGATGGCCGCAATATCCTGCCGCACGCGATGCTCAAGGAGATTGGTTTTCGAGTCTTTGCCATCGGGAAGACCGTGTAGACACGTCTTCAGGTAAGTAATTTTAAGAGGCTTCTCGCTGTTTTCAGTGGGTAAGAGGGAAGACAGAGAAAGAATATGGAATTGCTTGCCTGCTAAAGCATCATAAACTCACGAAAAAGAAGCGTGACAAGATCATGGTTTAAAAACCTCAACGCTTAGCTACAAGAGGTGCTTTTTATCCTGACATCTCCAGGGTTTCTATAATCGGGGGGGACGTGGGCATCTGTCTCGTGCCTGCCCCTTACCTGAGTTCCATATTAAAAATGTCCTTCTTCCGCTTGGGATCAAGGGATTATGTGTCAGAAGATTTCTTATCCGTGGAGCCCCTAAATTGCAAAGTCGCGGTACTCGGGCTTTGCGGACTCGATAGGTGGTAGGAGCATCCCTGCAGCGATCGTCGCGTTGGTGCCCGGTTCGATGAGGATAAAGGATCCGGTGAGGCGGTTGGTTGCGTAGCCGTCGAAGATGAGCGGTTTTGCGGTCTTCAACCGGATCTCCCCGAGATCGTTCATGACGAGTTCCGTGATGCCATCCTCCTTCTCAAGGGTGGAAATGTTGATCCGGTGCTCGATGCTTGTCACCGCGGCCTTGACCGTCTGGGTCGTGTGCTTGAGGAGGTACTGCTTTCCGGGCTGCAAGGGGCGTGGATTCATCCAGCAGATCTTGGCGTGTAGCTCCGAGGAGGAGCCCGGGATGTCTTCCGCATCGACGATCACGTCGCCGCGACTGATGTCGAGATCGTGCTCGAGGAGCAGCGTCACGGACTGGGGGCTGAAGGCCTCTTCAAGAGGCCCGTCGAGTGTCCAGATCTGCTTCACCGTGGAGCTGAATCCGCTGGGGAGGACCATCACCTTCTGGCCAACCTTGACGATGCCGCCCGAGATTTGACCGCTGAGTCCACGGAAATCATGGAGTGACTGATCGGTGGGATTGTTGGGACGGTTCACCCATTGGACGGGGAGTCGGAAGTTGCTGAGGTTCCAATCGCTTGCGATGTGGACTGTCTCCAGATGTCCGAGAAGTGTCGGACCGGGATACCATGGGGTATGCTCGGAGCGGGTGACAATGTTGTCACCCTGAAGGGCGCTCACGGGGATGAACTTCACATCCTTGATGTCGAGAAGGGGGAGGAATTCCTCAAACTGGTCCTTGATCTGCAGGAAGCGCTCCTCGCTCCAGTCGACAAGGTCCATCTTGTTGATGGCGACGACAAGGTGCGGGATGCGGAGCAGGGATGCGATGATCGCGTGCCGCCTGCTCTGCTCGATGACTCCTTGACGGGCATCGATCAGGATGATCGAGAGGTTCGCCGTGGAGGCTCCCGTGACCATGTTGCGCGTGTACTGAACATGGCCGGGTGTGTCCGCGATGATGAACTTGCGGTGAGGGGTTGCGAAGTAGCGGTAGGCCACGTCGATGGTGATACCCTGCTCGCGTTCCGCACGGAGTCCGTCGGTGAGGTTGGCAAGGTTGATCTGTCCTCCGCCCGTGATGTCGGCAGATCGCTCGAGGGCCTCGATCTGGTCCTCCATGAGCGATTTGGAATCGTAGAGGAGTCGGCCAATCAGGGTTGATTTGCCATCATCGACGGATCCGCAGGTGTTGAAGCGGAGAAGGTCAACGGGGTGGGAATTCGGAGACATGGTGGGAAAGTTAGAACGTTAGAAAGTGAAAAGGTGAAAGTTAAAAAGTTGGAAGGTTAGAACGTGAAAGGGGGCAGCAAATCGGAGTCAGTCTCTCGTTGTAACTGTTTAACCTTTCACGGTTTTATCTTCCCTCTAAAAGTACCCCGCCTTCTTGCGGTCTTCCATGGCTGCCTCGGAGACCCTGTCGTCAGCGCGCGAACCGCGTTCGGTCACGCGTGCTGCGGCGATCTCGGCGATGATGTCATCGCAGTTGGCGGCGGGGGACTCGACGCAACCTGTGCTGATGATATCCCCGATGGTCCGGACGCGAACGATGAGATCCTTGACCTCTTCAGTGGCCTTTGCCGGCATGAGATCACTATCGGGAACCCACTGGCCGCCACGGCGCACGCAGCGACGCTGATGGCTGAAGTAGATGGAAGGAACCTCAAGCTTCTCGCGCTTGATGTATTCCCAGACATCCATCTCGGTCCAGTTGGAGAGGGGGAAGACACGCATGTTTTCGCCGGGATTTAGGCGGCCGTTGTAGAGATTCCAGATCTCGGGGCGCTGGTTCTTGGGATCCCACTGGCCGAAGCTGTCCCGGAAGCTGAAGAAGCGTTCCTTGGCGCGGGCCTTCTCCTCGTCACGGCGGGCACCGCCGATACAGCAGTCAAAGCGGAACTCCTCGATCGCGCCCAGGAGCACGGGAATCTGGAGTTGGTTGCGGCTGACCTGACCGGGAGCCTGCACCGCCGTTCCCTTTTCAAGGGCCTCGTCGACGGTGCGGACGATGAGCTTGGCGTTGAGTTCCTTGGCTCGGCGGTCACGGAATTCGAGGAGTTCCGGGAACTCGTGGCCGGTCGCAACATTCAGGAAGGGGAGGGGGATGTCCGAAGGACGGAAGGCCTTCTCGGCGAGACGGAGGAGGCAGATCGAATCCTTACCCCCGGAGAAGAGGATCGCCGGACGCTCAAATTCCGCCGCGACTTCACGCATGATATGGATCGCCTCGGTTTCGAGGTAATCTAGATGATCAAGATGATACGATTTCATTGGAGAAAAGTTAAAAAGTTAAAAAGTTAGAACGTTAAAAAGTTAACAAAGTGCAAATGACCAACCTGAGGCTAGACATCGAAGTCCGAGGGGAGTTCCTGAACCCGGGCGTTCTGATCAATGCGGCCACGAAGGTAGCGGATGTATCCATTGAGAATGTTGTGAACATTCCAAGCCCGGGATTTTAAATTCGCGACTTCTTCCGCGGAGAGATACGACTCGTCGAGGCAGATATTCAGTTGATCAATCAACTCTTCCAGGGATCCCCTGGAGTTGAGCATGAACTTGATCTGGTCAGGAAAATGATAGCGTCCATGTCCTTCGGCAATATTGCTGCTGAGGGAAACGGCAGCTCGACGCATCTGGTTTGCCAGGCCGAATTTCTCATGTTCGGGTAACACCTTGACCAAGGTGTAGATGTCCTTACGGAATAAACGCGACTGCTGGTAAACTTCGAGATCCTCGAACGTTCGGAAGATGCTCGCCTGCGCAGTTACGGCGGAAATCTGTTCTCTGGAAGCTGTCATGAACATTTGAACGTTCTAACCTTTTAACTTCTCCGCTCCCCAAGAGGTGTGCAGTCCGCACTCGCGCTTCTCATCCGCCTTGGCGGGGTCGAAGTAGTCCCATTCGTTCGGCAGTTTGTGCTCGCTCAAGTAGGCCTCCATCTCCTCATCGGTGAGGTAAAAGACCGGGCTGATCTTGAGTGAACCAAAGTTGGCATCAGCAGAGACGATGTCGAGTTCTGCACGGTTTGGATTCTGGACCTTGCGCAGGGCGGTGATCCAGATGGTCGGCGCAAGTTCACGCATGCCACGCTGGAATGGCTCAAGCTTCATCACAGCGCTGAATTTCTTCAGACTCTCCTCGTCCTCGGGAGTCGGAATCGGACCGTCGATCGCATCGCGGTGCGCGGGGGTGATCTTGGGGAGGTAGGCCTTGAGATTCAGAGCCAGGAGGGTTTTGACCTCCTCCGCGTGCTTGTAGGTAGCCGGCCGGTTGTAGCCGTGATCCACCCAGAGCACCGGGATGTCGGCTTGGGCCTGCGTCGCCAAATGAAGGACGACCGCCTCGTAGGGGCGGAAGTTCGTGGAGACGATAGCCTTCCCTCCGATCTCTTGCCCACGGTCAATCGCCCAGCGGGTGATCTCAAGCGGGGTTTTGTCCCGGAGTTCGGCATTCCATGCCGAGATCTGTTCAG
>Ga0209829_10003401_pt1 | contig 11627 bp, 6 predicted proteins | sample C_140205_EF_Meta_FD_187311 | JGI IMG/M metagenome (GOLD analysis project Ga0209829, IMG submission 187311) | Freshwater microbial communities from Lake Croche, Canada to study carbon cycling - C_140205_EF_MetaG (SPAdes) (version 2) | ecosystem: Environmental > Aquatic > Freshwater > Lake... | reverse complement strand
CAGCTCGAGCGTCGACGGAAACCCTGCTGCCGGATCGCTCATCCAACGATGGAGGCCCGGCGCAGCGCGGTCCGGCGGTGCGCTGGTGTAGAGCGCGGTGGTTTTTCCGGTTTCGATTTCCTTGAGCACGTTTTCCCACTGGTTCGCCGTAGTGGCGTGGGTGGTGGCCGCGGGGCCATGCACCGCGCGCGTCTGCGCCGACAGCACCAACACCGCTTCGCCGCCCAGTTGCGCGCTCGACGCACTCACGATCGCGCGCAAAGCCAGATCGTCCGCATCATTCCGCGCGACGCCCACAAGATAGGCGTCGTCGCGGAGAAGCCGCTGCTGGATCGACCGCACCAGCCCGGTCCGGCCGGCGATATCCGGCGCCGCCACGCCGGCCTGCAGGGCCAGCGCCGCCGCCGTGCCCACGCCCTGGCCGACCGCGGCGCACGTCGCCATCACGCGGGTCGAGGCGAAGGCAAGGTGCGTCGCGGAGAGGTTTCGCCCGGCGAAGAAGAGGTTCTCCAACTTCCCGGCCACGCAGCTCCGCAGCGGAATATCGTAGAGCCAGGGCAGATGATTTTGCGTGCAGGGCACCTCGTTCGGCGCGTCCACGCCTTCGGGTGGATGCGTGTCGATCGGCCAGCCGCCAAACGCGATCGCATCGGGAAACGGACGCGAGGCCGTGAGGTCGCTCTCGCTCAGAATGTATTGCCCGACGAAGCGCCGACTTTCGCGCTTGCCCGGCACCATGCCGATCCAGTCGAGCGCCCAGTGCGACACGTCGAGACCGGACTCGTTCTTGATGTGGTTCCAAATGCCGAGCGTGATCGCGAGCAGTTCGTCGCGGATGCGTTCGTTGTCCTTGAGCGTGTCGAGGCAACCGCCCCACTCGATCCACCAATAACCGTATTCGAGCCCGAGGTCGGAGCCGCGCTTGCCGAACGGCCGCAGCGCGAAGTCCGCGGGCTGAAATTTCCTGACCCACGGCGGCGCGACGTAGGGCATCGGGCGGTCGTGTTTTTTTGCCTGAAAAAGAATCGTCGAGCCCAGCGTCTTCGTGTCGCCCTGCTCAGGCGCGAGGGATTCGCCGAAGTCCGCCCGGCCCTCGCGTCCACGCATCACCGGCACGCCCGCCTCCGCCCCGAGCCGCCCGTCGCCCGTGCAATCCGCAAACATTGCCGCCGCGATGGTAAACCGGTCCTCCGTCGAGGGCCTCTCCGCCATGACCTCGACGATCCGGCGGCCCTCGACGCGTGCGCCGACCACCGTGGTGTTCAACAACAGCGTGAGCTTCGGCTCGGCCCGGCACAGCTCGTAGAGAATCAGATCGAAGATCGCCGCCGAGCGCTGTGGATTGCGCACCGCGAGCTCGAGGCGGATCTCCTCGATGATTCCGCCCTCGCGCGGTTCGAGCAGCAGCGGCAGCCCCGCGTGGAGCCCAGTCGCGCCGACGATGTGCATCCGGATCTCGCTGGAGGCGTTGCCGCCGAGCACGGCGCGATCCTGCACGAGGATGACGTTCGTGCCCAGCCGCGCTGCCGCCAGCGCACAGCACACGCCCGACATGCCGCCACCGGCGACGAGCAGATCGCAGACGAGGGCGTGTTCCGTGATGATGCTCATCGGGGTAGCGTGCGTTAACTTTCAAACAACTCCGCGCCCAAGCGCCGCACCACGCGGCGTTGATCCGCCGGAAACGCCCGCGCAAACGGCCACGTCGCGCGGTTGGCCAAGTTGCGCACGAACGGAGCCACCGCCGTCACCAGCCGTGCCAGCTCGCCGACGGACACGTTGGCCAGCGTATCGTGCCGACTGTGGTGCTGCCAGCGGCCGCCGGAGAAATTCGGCCGATAAAAACAGAGCGAGGGCACCCCTACTCGGTTAAATGGAAACGTGTCGAAAAACGGCGACACCTCCGCGCTCGTCCGCACCCCGACAACGGCCCGCGCGAGCCAACGTTCCGCCAGCGTGCCAAGCGCTGGCGGGCCCACGCGCCACAACTCCAGGTGACCGAGCGGCGAGGCCACGCTGTCGAAATTCACCACAAGACCGACCCCGCGCATCGCCGTGCGATGGGCCGCGACATAGGCGGCGGATCCGACCGACAACTGCTCTTCGCAACCAAACGAGATAAAGCGAATCGTGCGCCGTCGCGGCACCGCTGCCAGCGAGCGCGCCAGGGCCAGCAAACCGACGACCCCCGAAGCGTTGTCATCCGCACCCGGGTTGTCGCATTGCGTATCGTGATGCGCCGAGAGCACGAGCGCGGGCAAGTGCGGCGACGTGCCTGGTAATTCCGCGATCACGTTTTGCGAAAGCGCGGTGCGTTGGACAATCCGCACGCCCACCCGCAGCTGGCGCACGCCGGCCTGCCGCCATTGCCAGGCCTCGGTGTAAGGCACGGTCACCGTCGGCGGCATGCCGTGACGTTTCACCCACGCGGGATAGACGCCGTCGCTCTTCGCCCACGGAAACGGCAGTCGCTCGTCGACGTGGATCACCGCGCTGGGCTGCGCCGCGACGAGTTGGCGGTGATGCTCGACGCGCGTCGGCAACGGTCCGAACAGCACCGCAATTTTCCCGCGCAACGCCCCGCGCTTCAGCACCGCCCGGTTCTCCGGCAGCTCCAGCCAAACAATTTCCCCCTCGACCGTGCGGCCGGCCGGCGTGCCCGGAGCACCGACGAGCGTCTGGGCTTCGACTGCACGCCAACGCCCACCGGACCACGCCTGCACGCGACTGCGGGCACTCACCAAACTCGTGCAGGGAAACTCCTCGATCACCACCGACGTGAGCCCCATCTCCGCCCAACGCCGCGCCACAAACTCCGCCGCGCGCCGCTCCGCCGTCGACCCGGCCCGCCGCTCGCCAATGTCGTCGCAGAGCACCCGCCAATCGCGGAGGAGCGTTTTCTGATTCACGGGAGGAAACGGGTTCATGGGGTTGAAGGGAGCGGGATGGCGGAAGCTTTGTGAAAGAATTCCGCCGCGTCGGCGAGCACGAGCGGGATCGCCCGTTCGACGAGCGAAAATTCGTGGCCACCTTCCAGTCGGTGCACCCGCGCCGGCAGCGGCGGAGTCTGGGCCGCGAGCGCGGCGAGAAAATGCTCGTTCATCGTTCGCTCGAAGCCCTTCGTCGCCAGCACGAGCGTGAGGGCCGTCCCGCGGAGTTGATCGACGCTGTTGAGCGGATTGAGTGCCGCCCACGTCGCGGGATCAGCCGTGAATCGCGCAATCGGCACTTTGTAATTCTGCCCCTCGGGTAAAGTTTCCGCACGAGGAAAATCGAGCAGCCCGATCACACTCGCGACGAAGCCAAATTTCCCCGGATGCGTTTCCGCGCAACGCACGGCACCGTAACCGCCCATCGACCATCCGGCGATACCCCGACGGGCCGCCGTGCGCCCGACGGGCAATGTGCGCTCGGCCCAGGCCACCACCTCGGCGAGGTAGGCCGCATAACGCGCAGCAGGCTGCGCCGGCGAGTCGAGATACCAGCCGTCTTCACCCTGCGGGAGCACCACGTAAAACGCCGCCGTCAACAACGCGTCACGCGCCACGGGCGAATCGATCAGGGAACGGTGATGGCGGCCGCGGCCGTGGAGCAGAAAGAGGACGGGCGCTTCGGTGCCGGCAGGGCGTGTCTCCGGCGCGATGACGGCGACGGGCAGAGTGCGGCCGAGCGCGAGGCACGAAACCTCGGCGAAGGTGATCCGCTCGGCGGCGGGGACCATCGCTGTGGCTGCGAGCGCCAGCGAGCAGACCAAGGACAGTTTCATTTCACCTCATCCCAATGAAAACTTAGCCGGATAAGGTCAGGCGGCTGCAGGCGGAGCGACTTGTAAGTGATGACGTGCAAGCGGGTGTTGGCGCCTTCGCCGCGGAAATACACCATCGCGTAGTAGCCGTCGCCCACGTCAGCACACTCGGCATTGTCGAGCGTCGCGTACGAGGCGACGCCGAGTGACGCGAGATCCAGCCGGAAGAGACCGAGCTGCATCGGCTTTCCTTTTTCGCTCACATTGCGGCCCAGCAGATAGACCTGCCCGTCGCGCGCGAACAGCCGCGGACGCCCCACGTGGCGCGTCATGAACCCATGCTTGGCCGTCAAATCGGTTTGGCGGCGTAAACGAAACGCTCCGTCCGTCAGGTGCAGCCGCTCGCGATTGTCGTACCCGCGCGAGGTCACCAAAAAGCCATCGCCGGAACGAATGAACGCACTCTCGTTGATCGGCACGTCGCCAAACTCACGGCTGAGATTGCGCACGAAGCGCCACGTGCGGCCGTTGTCCTCGGTGCGAATCACGTCGACCGATCCGGCAGGCACACGGGCCGGCGGGGCGTGCTTGCCGCCGGGGAGATTGGCAAACGTCATCACCAGCATCCACGTGGTTTTACCCTCGGTGATCGCGTCAAACGCGTAGCCGTATTCCACCCCGTCGATCACGCCGACACGTTCCAATGCGCCAAAATTCGTCCCGCCGTCGGTGGAGCGCACGACGCGCAGCCCGGCGCGGGTGGTCGGCGAACCGGGCACCTGCGCATCGATGTAGTTCGCGATGTCGCCGTTCGGAAACCGGACCCATTCGCCCATCTGCATGATGTGGCCGTCGAGTTGGGCCAGGGCGCGACGTCCCGCCGTGCGGCCGGAGATCGGATCGAGGCGGACCAAATCGAGCGCGGCACCGGGATCTTGGGCGTGGGAGCGAGCCCGCTTGTATGAAACCAGAATCTCCTCACCCCGATCGAGCAGGGCGGGAAACGCGAGATAGGGCCAGGTGCCGGAGTCGGCGGAGGCGACGACGATCTGTTGCTCCTTGTGCACCGGCACGCGCTCCGGCACAGCGCCGACGAGCGCAAGCGTGGTGAGGAAAAAAAGGGCGATGGCACGGGGCGATGACATGGGAAAAGGCAGACAAATGGACTTTGGTATACCGAACTTGGAAGGCAAGTCACCGTGAGATGAGCGCGCTGGGAATGGGGAGCGATTGAAATTCGGCTAATCCGCCCCGGCGATCACAAAAGAAATGCTTGATTGGTATACCAGAAACTCGACGCTCATCGGATCGGTCCGCTCCCTTGCCGTTCCGCGAGTATCGTTTTCATCCTTCCCCTATGTCCACGCCGCGTCCTGCCCCATCGGGTCCGCATCTCATCGTCGCTCTCGTCACGCCGTTTACGGAGGACAGGACGCTTGATCGGTTGAGTCTGACCAGGCTCGTCGCGCATTTACGGGCCGGCGGCGTGAATGAGTTCTTTGTCGCCGGTTCGACCGGCGAGGCTCCGCTGCTCGATGAATCCGACCGGCTCGCCATCATCGAAACCGTGCGGGGCGCCGCACCCGACGGCACGATCTACGCGGGCGTCAGCGGGACGGGCCATCGCCACGCGATCCGCAATGCCTGCGCCGCCGCCCGCGCGGGTGCCGACATCGCCGTGGTGATGAGCCCGTTTTTCGTCGCGCTCGACCAGCCGCAGCTCGTCAATTTCTGCGCGGCCATCGCCGACGCGAGCCCGCTGCCGCTCGCCCTCTACCACCACCTGCGGATGCCCACGCCGTTCACCGTGGCGACCGTCGCGAAACTCGCCGCCCATCCCAATATCGTCGCCCTGAAGGACACGAACGGTGCCGACCACAATCGCTGCGCCGAAATTCTCGCGGCGACGGCCGGCACGCCGCTCCAGTTTTTCCAAGGCGTCGAAAAGCTCGTACTCCCCACGCTCGCCGCCGGCGGGCATGGCTGCGTCGTCGCTCAGGGCAATATCGCGGCCCATCTTTTCCGTGGCGTCCTCGATGCGTGGCAAGCCGGTGACACGGCGCGGGCGGAAGATTGGCAGCGGCAGATTGACGCCCTGTGGGGAATTTTCCTGCGACCCGAGATCAAACAATCCTTCGCGCACTTCCTCCACACGATGAAGCTCCCGCTGCAACGCCGTGGCGTGATCGCGACCGCCGCCGGCGCGCTCCCCGGCGTGACGTTTGCACCCGCGTTCGAGCAGCTGATCGACGATTTTATGGCCCAGCATCTCCCCTCTTTGGCTGCTGTACGGATGCCGTGAGATTTGCCTCCGTCATCGTGCCGCTCGCTCTCGCCGCCCTGCCGTCACTGCCCGGTGGGCCGGGCTGGCAAGACGAGCCGCCGCTCCCGCGCGCCATCGCGGGACATGCCGCCGCGATCCAGGCCGGCGCGATGATCGTCGCCGGTGGCAGTTATTGGTCCGGAAATGAAAAACACATCGACGATGCGGTGCAGCGGAGCGATCCGACCCAGCCGGGCGGCTGGAAAAATCTGGCGCAGCTCCCGGGCGGATTTGCGCACGGCGGTTGGGCAAGCGACGGCGAGTCGCTGTGGCTCGCCGGCGGGCTCGAGCGCAGCGGCCCGTCGCGCGCGGTGCGGCGCATCGATCTCACCACGGGTCGCGTGCAAACCGTCTCCACGCTCCCCGAGCCGCGCGCGTATTGCGGGGCCGCCGTGCTCGACGGTGCGCTGTGGGTCGTGGGCGGCGCCCCGGACGAAACGGATTTGTCCGGGGCCCGCGCAACAGTGTGGCGAATCGACCTCGCCACGCAGACCCTGCGGGTGCTGCGCGACCCCGGTCCCGCGATGATCAATCCGCTCGTGCTCAGTCTGGGCGGCGAACTGCATGTCCTGCCCGGCGGCACGTGGTCAGCCACGACCAAGCGCCTCGAACCACCTGAGGACGTATGGATTTTCTCCCCACGCACCGAGGGCTGGCGAACCTCGCGGCTTGGACTGGCCACCCGCCTGCCCCGCGGATTGTCGGGAGCCCCCCTCGAGGCCCATCGCGCACTGCTCGCCGGTGGATTTTCCAACCATGAGACGGCCGGCGCGATCGACGCACGCGCATGGATCTACGACGCGCGCGACCGCTCGCTGACGCCCCAGCCAACCCTGCCCGCGCCGCGGATTGCTGGGGCGATGATTCCCGACGGACACGGCGGCGCGATGCTGCTCGGCGGAGAGGAAAAGCCACGCGGGCGCGCGGCAACGGTGTGGCGCTGGCCCGGTGAAAACAGAGGCGTCACACCATGACGCGCCCGCCGCGCTGGTCCGAGGCTCGTTGGCGCGTCGTGGCGTTTCTCGCCTGCGCTGCTGCGCTCAACTACGCCGACCGCTCCGCGCTGTCCTCGGTGCTGCCGGCGCTGCGCACAGAATTTGCGCTCACCGATGTGCAACTCGGTTTGCTCGGCTCGCTTTTTCTCTGGGGCTACGCGCTCGGTTCGCCGCTCGCGGGCGTGTTGGCCGACCGCTGGTCGCGGCGTGTGCTCGTCGTGTGGAGTTTGGCCATCTGGAGCGCCGTGACCGCGCTCATGGGTGCCGCGAACGGCTTTCTTGCCCTCGTTCTCCTGCGGCTCGGCCTCGGCCTTGCGGAATGCCTCTACTTGCCGGCCGCCACGGCGCTGCTCGCCGATCACCACGGCCCGGAGACGCGGGGCCGCGCGATGAGCATCCACTCACTCGGACTGAATTTCGGCGTGGTCGTCGGGGGAGCGTGCGCCGGCTACCTGGCCGAACACTTTGGCTGGCGCGCCGGCTTCTGGGTGCTCGGCCTCGCCGGCATCGCACTCGCGTTGTCGGCGAAATATTTTGTGACTGATGGCCCGGCGGCCATCGCTTCCGCGGCAGCCGCTGCGCCGCGCGCTTCCTTTGCCGAAGCCGCGCGCTACCTCCTCGGCGTGCCGTCGTATCATGTGCTGCTGGCCAAGGCCATGTTGGCCGGCGTCGGCATTTGGGTTTTCTTTAACTGGCTGCCGCTCTATTTCCGCGAAGCCTTTGACCTATCGCTCGGTGCCGCCGGATTCGCCGGCACGTTTATGCTGCAAATTTCCACGATGCTGGGCCTTGGGCTCGGTGGCTGGATCTCGGACCGGGTGGCCGCGCGCGGCGTCAAACACCGGATGCTGGTGCAAGGTTTTAGCTATCTCGCGGCGGCGCCGTTTCTCCTATTGTTTTTGATCGGCCCAAGCTTCGCGACCGTCACCCTCGCCGTCTCGGCTTTTTCGCTGTTTCGCGGACTAGGTCAGGCCAACGAAAACCCGACGCTCTGCGAAATCATCCCCGTGCAATTTCGGTCCACGGCCATCGGAATCATGAACACGTGTGCGACCGCCGCGGGCGGCGTGGGCGTGTTGCTTGCGGGCGTGCTCAAAAGCACCTTCGGCCTCAACGCAATTTTCGCCGGCATCTCGCTGCTCTTCGTGATCGCCGGCGGCGCATTGGTTTATGCCTACCGCCACTGGATCACGCGCGATATCGAACGCGCCAACTCCACGGCACACGGACAAGCAGAGGCGTAAGACCAACGTCTCGTAATATTCGGCCGATAGTCGAAACACCACTCGCTCACGCTCGCAGCTACCGGCAGTCAAAAACTCAAATGACGTTGGTATAAGCGACCGAAGAAGCCACCGGCCCATCGCGGTGTGCCGCTCCGGCAATTCTACTCTGCCTAGAACGTCCCCTTCACGCCCATCGTCCAGAGGGCGCCGTAGAAATTGTAGGTGCGGGCGCGCGTGTAGGCGGGAACGTTGGGCGAGTAAGTGATGAGGGGACGCGGCTCGTTCGCGAGGTTTCGCACCGAGGCGTAAAGGGCAAATTTACGGTGGAAGCGATACTCGACGTTGGCGTCCTGCACCATGCGGGTGTCCTGCGCGTCGTAGGTGCCGGCCGGAACCGTGGGACTCACCGTCGCGAGCGAGGCGCGTTGGCGGCCGATGCGTGAGACGTTGTAGCGCAGGAGAATTTTCGCGGAGGCGTAACTCGCACCCCAATTCAAGATACGCGGGGAGTAGCCGGAGAACTCATCCGCGCCGGAGCCGCCGATGCGGAGGTGAGTGCCGTTGACCCACACTTGCAGGCCACGCGACCACTTGGGCAGCGCAGCGAAGGGCTTGAGCGACTGGCGCCAGCTCCACTCGATGCCGTCGGTGCGGACGGAGTTGGCGGAGTTGCTCCGGGTGATCACATCGTAATCGAGGTAGTCGTCGGAGAGACCCATCTCGGCGAGGAGCGGGAGAGTGGCGTCGGTGCGCGTGGAAACGAAAAATCCGGTGATGTTTTTGCGGAAGAGGCTCGCGGAGAGCGTGGCGCCTTTCACGGAGTAGGACTCGAAGCTGAGATCGTAGTTGTCGGCGGTCCAGGGCTGGAGCGCGGCGTTGGTGGTGGTGATCACGCGCGTGGCCTCGTCCGCAGCGGGATCGGTGATGGAACGTGAGGGAATGATGAAGTTGAGGTTGGGACGGCCGATGGTCGCGGCGTAGGCGGCGCGGGCGACAAAGTTTTCGGTGAACGAGTAGCTGGCGTTCATACTCGGGTAGAGATCGCCGTAATGTTTTTTCGCAAAGGCGGCGCGCTCACGGTATTGCAGACGGGCGATGGCGAGCGCGTCGGTGGAGACGCGGATCGGCTGACCAGCGGCGTTGCGGATCAGGTTGCCCTGCGCGTCCTGCTGGTAGGTGGCGCGGATGTCGTTGAGGCCGCCGGTGCCCTCGGCGCCGGTGCGTTCGTAGCGCGCGCCGGCGACGAGCCAGAGGCGGTTGTCGAAAAATTTCAGATCGGTGCGGAGGAAGCCGGCGGAGACGGTCTCTGCGAGTTTTTGTGAGCCGTTCACGCGCGAAATGTGGTAGGCGGCTTCGTTGAGCACGAAGTAGGACGGCTGCGCTTTGGAGAGATCGTAGACCTTGCGGGGATCGATCCACTGGAAGCTCTCGCCATTGGCGAAGGAGCGCTGCGCGGAGTAGGAATAATTGATGAGATCGTAACTGCCGGCGAGGCGCTCGGGGGAGCCGGCCGCAAAGGTGGGGCGAAAATTCCACGTGCTGGTCTCGACGCGGAGGTCGCGTTCGTTGCGCGAGACATCGCCGCCGGCCATGAGGCGCGCGGTGAACGGCAGGCCCAGATCGCGGCTCGCGTGGAGCTTCAGCGTGGTGAGCGCGTTCGTCATCAGTGGCTCCTGGGGCGAAGTCGCGGTGTTGAGCGAGTAGAGGCGGCCGTCGTTGATCGCGACGGGCTGGCCGGTGCGGCTCGTGCCGCGCACGACCGGGGGCGTGCCAAAGCGTTCGCCGCCGTAGCCATCGGCGCGGAGGATGAGGTTCGGAATCGTGGCGCTGGTGGTGCCGAAATACTCGTGACCATCCCCGGCGCTGAGCGTGCGGCGGCGCGACTGGGAGCGGGCAAGCGTGGTCGCTATTTTCCAACCGCGATCCTCGAACCGGTGGCCGAGCGAGAGCGCGCCGGTATCCTTGAGTTGCTCGCGATAGGTCGTGCCGAGCGTGACGGTGCCGACGCCGGTCGCGGCGCCCTGCGTGAAGTGCTCGCCGCCAGTCGCGCCGGCGCCGTAGGCCTGCGTGGCCGTGTAGATGCGCGAGGAGACGTTGTCGTTCGTGAACGAGGCGCTGGCAAAAAACGTGTGCGCCGGGAGCGGGCGCCAATCGGCGCGCAGTGAGAGAACGGTGCGCTCGCGTGCGGCGATCTGCGCGGCGACCTGGCTCTGGGTCTGGACGAGCGCGACGCGATTCCACGTCGGCGCGAGATTGTCTTTGTCCTCCCAGCGGACGTTGTGGCCGACGCTGAGCGAGAGCGCGAGGGTGCGGTTGACGGGCCGGATGTAGTTGAGTTCGAAACCTGGCTTGAGGTGCGGGCCCCCGGTGGATTTATCGGCGCTGCCGCCGCGGAAGAGTTCGCGGCCGAGCTCGGCGAGCGGCTCCTGGGTCGTGAGCAGGCCGAAGACGCTGTAGGTGAACTGGGGGTCGCGGCGCGCGAAACCGCTCTTGCCCACGACGTTGATCATGCCACCGACCGCGTTGGCCGGCATGTCGGGCGTGGGGACTTTCGTGATCTCGATGCGATCCATGTTGGCGACGTTGGACGCGGTGAAGCTCGCGCCGCGGCCGGCGGGGCCATCACTGGAGAGTTCGACGCCGTCGACCATGAGCAGCGTGCCACTGCTAGGCATGCCACGCAGGGTGACCTCGCTGGGAATCGCGGGGGACATGGCGACTTGGATACCGGGCACGAACTTCAAAAACTCGCCTGGGTTGCCGTCGCCAAGGTCGCCGAACTCCTCGAAGGCGACCACGTTTTTGAGGTTCGGCGCGGTGCGCTGCTCTTGGAGCGCAGCGGCCTGCGCGCTCAACTCGCGCTCGGCGACGGTGAACGCGTCGAGTGTCACGACCTCGGCGCGCTGGGCCGCGGTGGAGGTGGCCGGCGCATCGCTCGCACCGAGGTCGAAATCATGGCGCGCGGTCTGGCCGGCGGCGACGCTCACGCGGGCGGTCTGCGACGCGAAGCCGGTGACCGAGGCGCGCAACGCGGCAGCGCCCGCCGGCACGCCGATGACGCGGAAATCGCCAGCCTCGTTGGTCAACGTTTCCAGCGCGGTGCCCTCGACGGTAATCCGCACCTGTTTGAGGAAAAAGCCGGCGGCGGAGTTCGCGACGCGACCCTCGATAACACCGGTGGCGACGGATTGGGCAGAGGCGGAACAGACAACCGCGGCGCTGGCGAACAACGAAAGGACGAGACGCGAAAGCAGACGGCGGGTGATCATAGCCGGCAAAGTTCGAGGCAGGAGTCCGCTGGCGGGCGAATGAGTGTGCGCATTGTTGGGAGAACCAGG
>Ga0209829_10003397_pt1 | contig 11633 bp, 8 predicted proteins | sample C_140205_EF_Meta_FD_187311 | JGI IMG/M metagenome (GOLD analysis project Ga0209829, IMG submission 187311) | Freshwater microbial communities from Lake Croche, Canada to study carbon cycling - C_140205_EF_MetaG (SPAdes) (version 2) | ecosystem: Environmental > Aquatic > Freshwater > Lake... | reverse complement strand
GAATACACCACCGATCCGACGGCCGGCGGGTGGTATTGGCAGACGACGCATCAGCAGCACACCGGCGAAAAAACCGTCGCGCAGGGCATCTACGCCGGCGACGTCGTGCACGATTTCGCGATCGATTTTATCCGCCGGAACAAGGAGCGGCCGTTTTTCTTCTACTACTCGATGCACCACGTCCACGGGCCGATCCTGCACACGCCCGACTCGAAGAAGGGCGCGGCCGATGGCGCCGAGCGCTATGATGACAACATCGCCTACATGGACAAACAGGTCGGCGCCGTCATGGCCGAGCTGGAGAAACTCGGCCTGCGCGACAATACGCTGATCCTCTTCAGCGGCGACAACGGCACTGCGCTTACCTTTCCGTCCACCATCGGCGGGCGCATGATCAATGGCAAAAAGGCCTCGATGCTCGAGGGCGGCTCGCGCGTGCCGTTCATCGCGAGCTGGCCGCGCGCGACGCCCGCCGGCCGCGTGTCGAAGGACATCGTGAGTTTCGCCGACATGCTGCCGACCTTCGTCGAACTCGGCGGCGGCAAGCTCCCCGCCGGCTTGAAATACGATGGTATCAGCCTTGCACCACAGCTCCGCGGCCAGCCCGGCAACCCGCGCAGCTACGCCTACGTGCAACTCGGCGCGAATTGGTTCGTGCGCGAGCCGGGCTGGAAAATGAACCAAGCCAGCGAACTTTTCGACATGAGCGACGCGCCGTTCGTCGAGAAACCTGTGCCCGCGTCGGCCGACACCGCCGCGAGCAAGGCCGCGCGCACCCGGCTCACGGCCACGCTGGCGGAACTGAATCCGGCGGGCGGCAAGACCGATTCGGCCGGTGGCGGGGCAAAAAAGAACAACGGTAAACGAAAAAACAAACAAGAGTGATAGGGTTAACGTGACCCCGCTGGAAATATTCTGCCACTGATGAAAACTATCCTACCGCCTCTCCTGGTTGCTTCGTTCTTTTCCCTCGTCGCCTTCGCGGCGGACCCGAAACCCAACATCGTCTTTATCCTCGCGGACGACCTCGGCTATACGGACGTCGCGGCCTACGGGAGCAAGTATTACGAGACGCCGAACATTGACCGGTTGGCGTCGCAGGGAATGAAGTTTACGAACTATCACCATTGTCAGAACTGCACGCCAACGCGGGCGGCGCTGATGAGCGGGCAATACGGGGCGCGCACGGGAGTCTACACGGTGGGGGCGATCGACCGTTTCGGTTGGCAGGGGCGTCCGTTGCGCCCCGTGGACAACGTGACGAATCTGCCGCTCGACCGCGTGATTTTGCCGCAGGCGATGAAGACCAGCGGCTACGCGACGGGCATGTTTGGCAAGTGGCACATTGGACAGCAGGGCGACTATTTGCCCGGCAAGCGCGGCTTCGACGAAGCCATCGTGAGCATGGGTGTGCATTACGATTTTCCGACGACGCCGAAGACGGAGTATCCGAAAGGGACGTATCTGGCGGATTTTCTGACGGACCAGGCGGTGGGCTTTATCGAGCGGCACAAGAGCGAACCGTTCTTCCTCTATTTGCCCCACTTCGGCGTGCATTCGCCGCATCAAGCGAAGCCGGAGTGGATTGCCAAGTTCAAGGACAAGCCGGGCGTCGGCGGACACAACAACCCGACCTACGCGGCGATGATCGCGAGTGTCGATGAGAGCGTCGGCCGGGTGATGGCGAAGCTGGAGGAGCTGAAGTTGGCGGACAACACGGTGCTGATTTTCGCGAGCGACAACGGCGGCGTCGGCGGCTACGCCCGCGAAGGTCTCACGAAGGGAGGCGCGGGCGATGTGACGGACAATGCGCCGCTGCGGAATGGCAAAGGGAGTCTTTACGAAGGAGGAACCCGCGTGCCGTTTATTGTGCGTTGGCCGGGAAAAGTGGCAGCGGGCTCGGCGTGCGAGGTACCGGCGATCCACGTGGATGTTTACCCCACTTTTGTAGCGCTGGCGGGGGGCGTAATGCCCGCGGGGCAGGTGTTTGATGGCGAGAGCCTGGTGCCACTCCTGCGGGCGAGCAGCGCGACGCTGAAGCGCGAGGCGATCTATCAACATTTTCCCGGTTACCTCGGAATTGGGGCGAACCAATGGCGCACGACGCCGGTGAGCCTCGTGCAGGCGGGCGACTGGAAGCTCATGGAGTATCTCGAAGACGGGCGGCTGGAGCTTTACAATCTACGCGAGGACATCGGGGAATCGAAGAACCTCGCGTCCGCGCTGCCCGACAAGGCCAAGGAACTGCACGCGAAGCTCGTGGCGTGGCGCGCGGCCGTGAAGGCGCCTATGCCGACGAAGAATGAGGGTGCGTCGGCCGAGGATACGGGCAAGCAGAAGGGCAAAGGAAAAAAGAAAAACGCGAAGGAGAACGAGTGAGGGGCGTCCGATTCGCAGTGGGTGATCCGCTTCGGGTGGAGACGCTTTTTCCAATTTGCTTTCAAGCTGAGCCGACTGACGCTCACCCGACTGACGCTCACGGTAGGAGCGGGTTTACCCCGCGAACGTCGGGGCGTAAAGCCCCTCCCACCGCGCCTGCAAGCTAGCCAAGCCCAGCTGGGAAACGCAGTGGAATTACTCGGTCTTGGCGGAGGCTGACTTGATGGCCGGTTTGGACTCTTCGTCCCACGTCACATTATAGAAGCCGAGGAACATTTCGTCGAATGATTGCTCGCCCCAGTGGATTGTGCGGGTCGGGTCGGGATTGGCGGGGTTCCGTTTGGAGTTGTCCCACGAGCCGCTGACCAATGCCCACGAGCCGGCAGAGATTTTTTTGGGTTGGGCGAGTTGGTAGGTGAGCTGCCAGTTGAAGTCGTAGCGCGGGACCGAGGCAATGGTTTCATGACGGCCATCGGGCGTGAGGAGTTCGAACTTCATGGAGCGGCCGCGCAAGTGCATGTGGGGCGTCACGCCGTGGAGCGTGGCGCTGCGGCGGAACGCAAAGGTGGCTTGGGCACGGGCGTCGGGATCGCCGGGGCGAATTTCAAACGTATCGTCGGTGATCGGAATGCTCTCGTAGCGCAGGGGCGGTTTCTCCTTCAGCAGGTAGAGGCCGATTTCAGTCTGATCCGTCTGCGGCGAGCCATTGGTCGTGTAGTGCATCTCGAGCTCAAAGGTGGCATTGGCCGGAAGCGGTTTGCCGGAGTTGGCGGGAAAGTTTCCCTGGGTCGCGCCAGGCGCCCAAGCGACAAACATCTCGGTCGCGCCGGAAGGGCCTTTTTCCTTTTTGTTTTTCTCGTTGAAGGCGCGAGCAATCACATGGTGAACGACCTTATTATTTCCGGGGCGGACCCAATAGGCACCGACCCAGCCGGCGGTGGCGTTGCCCGCAGCGACTTTGATGCGGCGGTAGTCGAGGATGCCCGTGGCGGGAATCTGTTCGGGAGTCGGCAGGCGCAAAATGATGTCGGGCTGACCCAACGGCCAGTCGGCTGGCGTGACCGGCGCGCGCAGCGCGAGCGGGTCATCGCCCTCGCCGCGGGGCGCGCCTTGCTGCACCCAACGGAGGAGGGTTTGGGCATCGGACGTTTTCAGCGCAGTGCTGTTGGAGAATTTTCCGATGTTTTGATCGGCGTCCCACGGAGGCATGCGCCGGGTGAGGATGACTTCCTCAATCATCGCGGCCATGCTCTTCACCTTGCGGTGCCCACTCATGGACCAAGAGCCGATGTTGCCGGGGCTGTGACACGCAACGCAGTTTTTCTCGAGGATCGGCGCGACATGTTGCGCATAAGAAACGGGAGCGGAGTCGGCGCCCTCGCCGCCGTCGTAGGAAATCACGCAACCGAGCGCGGCGGTTTTGGCCAAGGCGATCGGCTGACCGGCGAGGAACGAATCGAGGGCGGCGACGAGGTATTTTTCGGTGGCGGCGGGTTTTTGCGCTCCTGCGGAAACTTGGTCGTCGACCGCACCGCGGTAAACGATGGTCCAGTCCTTCGTGCTGATGACAACGGCCTCGCCGGTGCGGTTGACGCCGAGATGCCGGGCGACGCCCTGGGTGTCGTCTTTCAAGACAGGCAGAAAAGGCGTCTTCAGTTCGCGCATTTCCTTGGTGATGCTGGCGCGATCATCGCCGGAACTTGAGTTGACGAGGAGGATATCCACGCCGCGTGAGGCGTAGGTTTCGCGCAGGGTGTTGAGCTTCGCGGCGGATTGCCGGGCGACCGGGCAACCATTGGCCGTGAAGAACAGCACCACCGCTTGCGCGTGCGAGCGACGGAGTTCGTAGACCTCACCGCGTTGATCGAGCAGGGCGAAGTTGGAGACCTCCTTGGCGGCGGATAGCGGAAGAACGGATCCGATGAGGCAGAGTGCGCGGAGCAGGAGCACGCGGAAACTGGGGGACGTTTTCATCGGCAGAGTGCTAGCTTCGACGGTTGGGGATGGTCAAGACGCGAGCCGGGCGAACCGCGGACAAATTTTTGTCGGGAGCTGGCTCGTGATGAAATTAATGAATATTTCGGTGCGCACATGATCGGCGTTGAAGTGGGACGTGGTGCCGGCACGTTGGTCCGCGCCCCTTCGATCACGCATGCGCCACCCACTGACGTTTTGGTTCCTCTCCCTCCTGCTGGTCTCCGCCAGCGTGGCTACGCCGGAATTCCGGACGTCGCCGCAGGCCTCGGTGCTCATCTGCGGCGGAAGCATGATGAATGGTGCGCACTTTGCTGATGCGGTGGTTCCGGCGATGCGCGAGCACTATGCCGGATGCCGGCGCATTGCGCTCGTCCTGCATGCCTCCCACCCGACGGAGCGCGACGCGATGGAGCTGCGGCTGCGAACGGCGTTTATCCACGCGCTGGGCGAAGGCACGGTCGTGGAATCATTGCACCGGCGCGATGCGACGGGGGCGAAGGAATTGCTCGCGACCGCGGACGGGATTTTTGTCGGCGGCGGCGAGACGTTTGTGCTGCTGGGCGAACTGCAGCGGACAGGGCAACTCGAACTGATCCGCGCCCGCGCGCTGGCGGGCGTGCCGTATGGCGGATCAAGCGCCGGGGCGAATGTTGCGGGACTGCTCATCGGCACGACCAACGATTTTCCTACAGCGGACGTCGTAAATCGCGACGCGCTCGGGATTTTCCCCGCCGTGATCAATCCGCACCATCCGACCGCTGACGCGAAGGCCGACTACGCTGCGCGGACGGGCAAGCTCCACGGTTACTTGAAATTCAATCCGACGGAAGTGATCTGCGGGCTGTCGAACGCGTCAATCGTGCGCTTGCACGGTGGCCGTGTGACCCTCGCGACCGGGCACGCGTGGATCTACCGCGCGAGTGGCACGACCGAATTGGTGGTGGGGAAATCTTCGGACGAGCTCGCCGCGCAACGCTGAGCGCGCACGATCGGTTCGCCAGTGCAGGGTGGGGTGCATCGAGAATGCTCGTTTTTCCACGGTCGCAGCATGTCCGAGCGCACTAGCAAAGCCCTCGTCCTCAGCTACGCGCGCGATGACGCGACGGCGGCACGCCGGATCGCGGAGGCGCTGCGCAGTGCGGGGCGGAGCGCCAGGTGTGGTTCGGCGAAAACTCGCGGTTGACCAGACGCACCTGCTGGCCGAGGGCGTGCCGTTCTTCGCTCCGGTGGTAATCAACTAGACGTGGGGGGAACGGGGTCGCGGTTCCGGCGGAGTCTCTGCGAGTTCACTGGATGCGGTTGCCCGGCGCGATGCAGGCGCCGCAGTTCGTGGAGCAAATCAAACGCCTGCTTAGAGCCCCTCGGAAAGCCGCGGGCGCGACGGTGCGAACGTTGCCCGTCTGCGCGCTTGCACGGGGGCTTGGATCGTGTTTCTTGAGCCAACCCTAGGCTCCAAAACGGAGTTCCCCCATTCCCGATCATGAATGCTTTCTCACGTGCCTTGTCGCTGTGCGCGGTCGTGCCACCGCTTTTTCTGACTACGCTGACCTTGGCCCAGACGGCCCCGTCTCCTACGCCGGCCGGGAAAGAGCCGCCCGCCTCCAGCGAGGCGGTCGTGCTCTCCGTCTTCGAAGTGCGCAGTGACTCCGACACCGGCTACACCGCGTCGACTGCGATGTCCGGGACACGCACGAACGAAAAACTCGAGAACCTTCCCAACTCGATTTCCGTGATGACGAGCGAGTTTATCGCGGACTTGGCGTTCAATAATTACTTCGACGCGGTCAACTTCGCGACCAACGCGGAAAACATCGCCAACGATCTGGGCACGGTGGGCGCGGTCGTCGGCAACCGCGGTGGCAATCAGGTCAACATCCGCGGTCTCGCCTCGGTGCGCCAGTTGCGCGACGGCTTCCCGTGGTATCTCGCCACTGACTCCTTCAACACGGAGCGCATCGAGTTCAGCCGGGGCCCCGGCGGGCTGGCCTATGGCGATGTCGATGCCGGCGGCATCATCAATATCGGGAGCAAGCGCGCGACGTGGCAAAGAAGAGCCGAGGCGCAGGTGCGTTATGACAGTTTTGGCACGCAACGGTTTTCGACTGACTTCAATGTCCCCGTGGTTCCCCAGCGACTCAGCCTCCGCGTCAACGCGATCAAGTCCGAGGTGGAGCAGTGGCACCAGCGGCAAGGTCGCGATCTGGAAGGTTACGCGGGCGCTATGCGATTCGTCCCGTTTAAGAACCGCCGCACGGAAATCGATGCCGCCTACGAGACGGGCAACACGACCTATCACTTGAGCCACCTTGGACCGACGGACAGTCGCATCGCCTACGTGCGCGGCACGGGCACGAGCGCGCTCGATGCGGATCCGAACCGCGCGGGCGTGCAGACCAACGGCGTGGGCATGCTCCAGCTCCGGGTGGTCGGCAATAACCATGCCTGGGCCGATCTCGGCGGCGTGATCAACAACTGGCAGTCGACCGCGACCAATGTCTTTCGAATCAGCGGCACCATCGAGACCGCGGCGGCGACGTCTGCGACCGACCCGCAAAATCCGAACCGCTTTCCTTTTCTGCGCGCGCCGGAGAGCATTATCCCGCTCCGCGAGGACTGGGCGGGACCGGACAACAAGATGAATTCGAAATACTACGCCTACACCATCGAGCTGAAACATTCGTTCACCGACCGGCTGAGCGGGCTCATCGCCCACAACGGTCAGTTCGACGAAACCGTCCGCAAGCAAACTTACTCCAGTATCGGCGGATTCGGCGGAGCGGGCCGCAGTCTTTTCATCGACGTCAACCCGGTGCTGCCCAATCCGAATGGTTCGGGCACCACTGTGCCGAACCCGAACTACGAGCAGTACTTCACGTATCACTCGCCTTTCCTCAATCCGGACGGGCACAAAATCACCAACTGGCGAGCGCAGGGCGTCTACGACGCGCGGTTGCCGTGGGGGATCACGCAACGCGTCGTCGTGGGCGGCGCCTATCGCCACGAGGAAAACTATCAGGACAATTTTGGCTACGGCCTCGCGCCCGCAGAAATTGCGCGCCGTGGGTTCACGACGGGAGCGGCGGCATTTTATACGAACAACCTGGTTTACCCGGTGCACTACCTGAAGGACGGCAACGGCGACCAGACGCTCGGTTGGAGTGTGCGTCCGGGCCTCACCCAGCTGTTTCGCAACACGGCTGGCAGCGGAGTGAACCGCCGGCTCGACCAGAGCCTGTCCTCCGGGTCGGTCAATTTGCTCGGCGCTTACTTCAAGGAAAAAGTTCGCACCAGTATGGGGGTGAGCCGCGAACATTGGCTGCAAAGCGCGAGCGTTGCCACACGGGTGGACCCGATCACCAACGAACAGCGCTTCGTTGCCGCTGACAATACCCTCATTCCGAACGACGGTATCGCGAAAATCTCCGCGCCCGTGGTGCCCTTTGCGAATTCATGGAGCACCAACCAAACCTATGGTGGCGTGTGGCACGTGCGGCCGTGGGTGTCGGTGACTGGCGCGTATTTCGAGTCGTCCCAGTTCAGCGACAATTACGGCCTCGATCTGCTCGGGCGAGCACTCGCGCCGCTTACGGGCGAGGGATCGGACTTGAGCCTGCGTTTTCATCTGCCGAGAAAAATTGAGGCGGCCGTGACCTATTTCCGGACGAAACAAGAGAACGTGAATTCGACCCTCGATGCGACGGTGCGCGACGAACTCACTCCTCTGCTGGCGAAGCCCTTCACCAACTTGGTGGACTATCGCGACCGGACTTCGGATGGCTGGGAATTTACCGTGACGGCGAATCCGCTCCCGAACTGGACGCTGCAAGCCTCGTTTGCCCGGAGCCACGTCGAATACACCCGGTTCTTTCCGCTGCTGCAGCAATTGCTCACCGAAGCCCGGGCCACGGCCCAGTCGCGTGGCCTCAATCCCGACTCGTCCACCGTTCTCTCGCGCCAATATCTCGAGGACCAAGAGGGCGTCACTGGTCCGGACACCAAGAGCAACGCGAGCCTCGTGTCGCGCTACAGTTTTACCGAGGGAAAACTCAAGGGGGCGAGCATGGGCGTCGCGGCGCGCTACCAGCGCGGCAAACCATTGGTCAACCTCGTCATCGCGAACGTCGAGGTGCTCCCCGCGATCACGACGCCCGACTACGTGCTCGTGAATCCATTCGTGAGCTATCGCCGCAAGATTGGGCGCACGAATTGGACGTTCCAAGTGAACGTAAACAACATCACCAACGTGCACTCGAACCAGGGCAACAGCTGGCGCTGGCCGCGCTACACGGAGCCGCGGCAATTCGTTTATACGGCGACCGCGGCGTTCTGAGGCGGATGTCTCGGGTCCTTCCTGACGTCGCCGGGCGCGACGGCCAAGGACGCCGCCGGTCAGAACACTTCGTAAATCTCGAGTAACGCTTCGCCCGTTGTGTTGTTTACGCCGGACACTTGGATTGTGTAGGTGCTGCCAGCGGAGAGTGTCACCAAGAGCTCGGCGTCTCGGCTGGCCGGCGCTTTCCGGACGATATCCGTAGCGTTCGGGGGCGAGCAACGACGGCGAGTGACGGTATGGGCGTGCAAAATTCATCGGACGTAGAAGCACTCTCGGTTCCACGGCGACTCAGGCAGGGCTGTTCCGGCGCGATATGAATATTTCTTAGCTCCCAAACGCGAGGGTTGAAACCCAGCGTTGGCCACGCACACTACTGACCATGACTGAAATCATTTTCGAGGTGCGCGAGGACGAAGTGGACGGTGGTTACAACGCGGCGGCGCTCGGGCACGACATCTTCACCGAGGGCGACACGCTGGAGACGCTGCGGGCCAACGTGCGCGAGGCAGTGCAGTGTCATTTTGGCGACGGCGTGCCCGGCCCGATCCCGCGAATGATCCGGCTCCATTTCGTGCGCGATGAAGTGTTCGCTCCGTGAAGATCCCGCGCGATCTCAGCGGCAGCGAACTGGCCAAGGCGCTGCGCGCACTGAGCTACGAGCGCGTGCGGCAGGATGGTTCGCATATCCGCCTAACCACCCAACTCGGCGGCCAGCACCATGTCACGGTCCCGAATCACAATCCGATCAAAGTGGGCACACTGACCGCGATCCTCAAGGCGGTCGCCCTCCACCACAAGCTGACGGTTGAGGAATTGCTCGCGCAGCTCGGCCGGTAGCGGGTTTTCTTTCGCCGCGCCGCCCGCGTCCGCCTCTCATGAACTCCCTTCCAGACCCATACTCGCCCGCCTGCACCGCGCTTCGCCTGGCGGTCCTCCGATTACTTTTGTCAATTGTCCCCACCTGGCCCCTTTTGACTCTCCTATGACCTCTTTTTCAGCTGCCCTCACCACCCTGCTGCCCAAGCTGGTGAGTCGTCATTCAAAGACTGACGAAACCGAAACGACTACTGGATTAGAACTGCGCATCTATGGCAACTACCCAACAGGACATCGAATCGCGATTGAGCTATGCTTACCTGCACGCTGTCGTATCGCACGCCGGTTTTGTCTGTCGTCCCGCCGTATTTGACGAAGACAAAGAGGGCATTGATGCGGTGGTAACTGCCTACGGAACTTTTCCGGGAACTTATAAAACGCAGGTCACTATTAATATTCAGCTCAAGGCCACGATTAGCGAACCTACGGACGATGGGACGCACCTTTCGTATTTCATACAGGGCATCAAACGCTACGATGTATTGCGGGCCGACCATCGTGAACCGGTGCGTCTTCTCGTTGTTTTATTTCTGCCAAAAAATCACGCAGATTGGCTGGAATGCACCTAGGATCAGCTTGTCTTGAAGCGCTGCGCCTACTGGGCGAGCATACGAAACGCACCCTTGGTTGACAACAAAACGGGCACGACTGTGAAGATTCCAAAAGCGCAAATCTTGAAGCCTGAAAATCTCAAAGCACTGGTGCAACGTCTGGCCCTTGGCACGGATATTCCCAGCTACCTCGCGCCATGACCTCACCAAATTTCATTTCACCCACAGACATCCGAGACTACGCCAAAGTCCGTGGTTGGGTGACGGTGCCCGATGCCATCCGGGACCGTTTGTTTGTGCTCAATCACCCGGAATTTAAGTATCGGCAGATTATCGTCCCGATGGATGCGGATCGCCCTGATTACGCTGACGCGGTGCGGATCGTGATTGATGGCTTGTCCGAGGTCGAGGGACGGCCATTCAGGACGGTCGAGTCGAGCTTGTTGGAGGCTGGCTCCGATACGCTTCGGTTCGGAGTGAGCACGATGCGCGTCTTGGAAGACGGCCTGCCTCTTTCCTATGCGGTGAGTGCAATTGAAGGTGCGGAAAAGGCGCTTCGGGCGGCTGCGTGCAGTGAAGTTCAAAAGCAACCGTTTCATCCGAAAATGAAGCGAACAGAGGCACAGAAACTGATCGAAGCTGCGCAAATGCGGCATACGGAATCGGGAAGTTTCGTGATTAAAATCGCCTGCCCAGTCGATGCTGTTGTGGATGAGGAAGAGCCGCTTTTGCGCGCGCCTTTTATTAGGCGAGCGATGCTTGGAATGAGCGACGCCGTCCATGATTTAATTAACTCACTGGAAGCCGATACCCTTGGTTCTTTGGTGGAACGGGCGAAGAAAGCCGGAGAGTCCTCGCTTTCTGCCAATCTTTGCGAGGGACTCCTTGCCTTCCAAGATCAGGATTTGAAAGCCAATCTCGATTTCTCTGTTTCGTGGTCGGCGCGTCTTGAAATGCCGCCGGTGAGCCACCTCAAAAAGACCCGTATACAGTGGGATTACTTTCCCCGTATTGAGCAGGTTTGCAAGGCACTGAAACCTACGCAGGTCTCCAAAGAACAAGAGGCCATCGCAATCGTGGATGAACTCAAAGGTGAGTTGGGTCCTGAAAATCAACGCGAAGGAGAGGTGATTCTGGCGCTATTTGTCGAAGAAGAAATTATCAAAGCAAAGGTTAACCTCGCCGTGAATCATCATCGAATTGCCCATGAGGCTTACGGAAAGGGTAAGGCATACGTGCGAGTGACAGGTTTATTGCATCCGGGCAATCAGCCGAGAAAACTCACAGATATTAAGAATTTCTCACTCCTATAGGTGGGCGAGGCCAAAAAGGCTTAGGTAACATTTGTGGTGCGCCCGGCTGATCAAGGCCACACCACGGTCTAGCAGGTGCTTCATCTGGGGCCGCGAGCCCGCCGCTAGAACACCTCGTAAACTTCGATCAGCGCTTCGCCCGTGGTGTTGTTTACGCCAGACACTTGGACCGTGTAGGTGCCGCCGGCGGGCAGCGTCAGCAGC
>Ga0209829_10003392_pt1 | contig 11641 bp, 10 predicted proteins | sample C_140205_EF_Meta_FD_187311 | JGI IMG/M metagenome (GOLD analysis project Ga0209829, IMG submission 187311) | Freshwater microbial communities from Lake Croche, Canada to study carbon cycling - C_140205_EF_MetaG (SPAdes) (version 2) | ecosystem: Environmental > Aquatic > Freshwater > Lake... | reverse complement strand
GCTTTCTGTGGCTGGGCGCGGGCTTAGCTCCCCCCCGGCTTGAGGGTTTTCAGCCGAGCCGCCTCTGCCACTACTTCGGCCAGATAATCCCGATATTCACAGCCCGGAATTTTCCCGACCAGAGCCGACAATTGCGGAAGCGAGACGAAGCCCTGCCGGAACGCGGACTCCTCCGGACAGCCGATCTTGATGCCGGCGCGTTTTTCGATCGTCTGCACATAGGCTGACGCGTCGTGCAAGCTGCTGCTGGTGCCGGCGTCCAGCCATGCGAACCCGCGGTTCAGGCGATGCACGCGCAACGCACCGCGCCGCAAATACTCGACGTTGACGGCGGTGATTTCCAGCTCGCCCCGGGACGAAGGCTTCAAGGCCTTTGCAATGGCCACCACCTCGTTGTCGTAAATATAAAGCCCGGGCACGGCATAATTGCTTTTGGGGAGCTTCGGTTTTTCCTCAATGGAAACGGCCCGACCCCCGGCGTCAAACTCCACCACGCCGTAGCGTTCCGGGTCATTGACGTGATAGCCGAAAATAGTCGCGCCCGTTTTAAAGTCGGCGAAGGCGCGCTGGAACGTGTCCCCGCCATAGAAGATATTGTCCCCTAGAATCAGCGTCACTGCGTCCGAACCGATGAAGGACTCGGCAATGAGAAACGCCTGTGCAATGCCGGCGGGCTTGGCCTGCTCGCGATATTCAATCGTCAATCCCCACGCGCTACCATCGCCCAGCAACTGTTGAAAGCGGGGCAGATCGTGCGGCGTGGAAATCAGGCAGAACTCACGGATACCCCCCTCAATCAGGGTCGTCAGGGGATAATAAACCATCGGTTTATCATAAACCGGCTGGAGCTGCTTGCTGGCCACCAGCGTGAGCGGATACAACCGCGAACCGGCCCCCCCCGCAAGAATGATTCCTTTCATGCCCAAACAGAATATTCAGTCTGAAAGAAATGAAAACACCAATCTTCAGCAGCGGGTCACGCGCAGGACATACGCATCGCCGGATCATTCAAGCAAAGATGAACCGAACGGGAATGCCGATTATTAAAACCGCTTTTATTTTGAGAAGAATTTGCTATCAATGAGAGTTCAAAAAAAATGAAGCCAAACACGAACAGTCCTTTTAAAAATGCCATGAGCAGTTTTATTTTTTTAAGCCGCTGGCTCCAAGCCCCGCTTTACCTCGGACTGATCGTCGCCCAATGCGTGTACGTGTATCACTTCATGATGGAGCTGTGGCATCTCATCCTGGAAACCACCACCATCGGTGAGACGGAAATCATGCTGGTGGTCTTGGGATTGATTGATGTGGTGATGATCGCAAACCTCCTGATCATGGTCATTGTGGGCGGTTATGAAACTTTTGTTTCCCGTCTGCGACTTGAAGGGCACCCGGACGAACCCGAATGGTTGTCGCATGTAAACGCTGGCGTCCTCAAGGTAAAACTGGCCACGGCATTGATCGGCATCTCCTCAATTCATCTGCTCAAGAGCTTCATCAATGCCGACCGGCTTGACGGCAAAACACTGTTCTGGCAGGTGATCATCCACATGGCTTTCGTGGTGTCAGCCCTGATTCTCGCGTGGATTGACAAGCTCACCCATCGGACGCCGGAGGGAAAGCGCTAAGCGCCACCGATTCGCTTCACGCTTTAATCCCAAACGCCGCAGTGGGTAGAGGTATCGTGATGTATCCGGTGCTAAAGGGGCTGTTGCGAGCGATCTGTTCTGGCATCGTTTCCGACGCCCGCTGAACGCGATCGAGCTCAGCGCAGTGCGATGAGCCTACCACCCAGGCGCAAATTCCTCTTTCGGAGTTCGAGTTATTCTCCCCGATTCAAAGGAAGAAATGAGGCTGACAAGCAGCATCCTTTAAAGAGTTTAAAAGACTACATCCGCGTTCCTCACCCCGCCACCGCGCCCGGGGCCGCCGCTTTCTGCTTGAACAGCAGCTTTTCCTTGTCGCTGGTGACCAGAATGGGCTCGCCCGGCTGCAGGCTGCCCTTGAGAATCTCCTCAGCGAGCGGGTCTTCTAAGAAACGCTCCACCGCCCGGCGCATCGGCCGCGCTCCGTATTGCGGGTCGTACCCTTTCTCCACCAGAAAGTCCTTCGCCAACTCGTCCAGCTGCAGCCGGATGTTTTTGTGACGCAACCGTTCCACCACCTTGTCCGCCTCCAGCGTCAAAATCTGGATCAGGTCCGGCTTGGTGAATGAACGGAACACCACCACATCGTCCAGACGGTTGAGGAATTCCGGACGGAATGTCCGCTTGGCCTCGTCTAGGATCCGCTCGCGCATCTTTTCGTAAGTGCTCTCGTCCGTGATAGGGGAGAAACCGAGCGTGGACTGCTTCTTGATGGTGTCCGATCCGACATTGGACGTCATCAGGATGATGGTGTTTCGGAAATTGACCACACGACCCGTATTATCGGTGAGCTTGCCGTCCTCCAGTATCTGTAACAGCAGGTTCCAAACATCCGGATGCGCTTTTTCGATCTCGTCAAATAGGACCACTGAATAGGGATTGCGCCGGACCTTTTCCGTGAGCTGACCGCCCTCCTCATAGCCGACGTAGCCGGGGGGCGAACCGATCAGCCGCGAGACATTGAATTTCTCCATGTACTCGCTCATATCCAAATGAATGAGCGATTTGGCATCGCCGAACATCTGTTCAGCCAGCGTCTTGGCCAGTAGGGTTTTCCCGACCCCGGTCGGACCCAGCAGCAGAAAAGTTCCAATCGGGCGCTTGGGATCCTTGAGATCCGCCCGCGACCGGCGCAGTGCCTTGCACAGGGCCGAAACCCCCTCGCGCTGGCCGACCACGATTTTCTCCATCTCGGTCTCCACCGTAAGCAGCCGCTGGGCCTCATCCTGGCCCATGCGCTTGAGCGGAATGCCCGTCCATTTTGCGACAATGTGTAAAATGTCGTCTTCGTCCACGACGATACGTTTCTCCTCGCCCGCCTTGCGCCATTCCAGCAGCAGCGTCTCCAGTTTTTCCTTCGCCTGCTTTTCCTGGTCGCGCATCCGGGCCGCCCCCTCAAAATCCTGGTCTTTGATAGCCTTTTCCTTCTGGAGCCGAATCTCCTCGACATCGGCCTCAAGCACCTTGCTCTCCGGCGGACGGGTCATGGTGCTGATGCGCGCCCGCGAACCCGCCTCGTCTAAGACGTCAATCGCCTTGTCCGGCAAAAACCGGTCGGTGATGTAGCGGTCGGACAGCTTGACGGACGCCTCGACGGCTTTGTCCGTAAATTCAGCCTTGTGATGCTCTTCGTATTTATGGCGGACTCCCTTGAGGATGGTGATGGCGTCCTCGATGGAGGGCGCCTCCACCTTGACGGACTGGAACCGGCGCTCGAGCGCGGCGTCTTTCTCGATGTATTTGCGGTATTCGTTGAGCGTGGTGGCTCCCACGCATTGCATCTCGCCACGGGAAAGCGCCGGCTTGATGATATTGGATGCGTCCATGGTGCCCTCGGCCGAGCCTGCGCCGACGATGGTGTGCAGCTCGTCGATGAAGAGGATGACGTTCTTGGCGCGGCGGATTTCGTCCATGACCGCCTTGATGCGCTCCTCAAACTGGCCGCGGTATTTTGTGCCGGCCACCATCAAGGCAAGGTCCAGGGTGACGACCCGCTTGCTCCGCAAAATCTCTGGCACGTTGCCCGCCGCGATTTCCTGGGCGAGCCCTTCCACGATGGCCGTCTTGCCGACGCCCGCCTCGCCCAGCAGTACCGGATTATTCTTCGAACGGCGACAGAGAATCTGAATGACGCGCTCGATCTCATTCTTGCGCCCAATGACCGGGTCCATCTCACCCTTGCGCGCAATTTCCGTGAGATCGCGACCAAAAGCCTTCAGCGCCGGGGTTTTAACGTCGCCTTTTTTATCCGGACCGGCCGCCGCCTTGTCACCCGCCGCCGCCTCTTCCGTGGGGACGGATGATTCCTCGCCGGCAAAATTCGGGTCCAGCTCCTTCAGAATCTCCTGGCGGCATTGCTCGATGTCCACCTCGAGATTTTTTAGGACCTTGGCCGCCACACCGTCGCCCTCCCGCAGCAAGCCCAGCAGGATGTGCTCTGTGCCGACGTAGGTATGATTAAGGGCCTTGGCTTCCTTGGAGGCGAGGGCGAGGACTTTTTTAACGCGCGGCGTGTAGGGAATATTGCCCATCATCTTCTGGTCGGGGCCAGTGCCGACCTGTTTCTCGACTTCCATGCGGACGGTTTCCAGATCGAGCCCCATCTTCTGGATGACGTTGACCGCCACGCCCTGCCCCAGCTTGATCAGGCCCAGCAACAGATGCTCTGTGCCGAGGAAGTTGTGATTGAAACGGTCGGCCTCCTTGCGCGCCAGCGCGAGCACCTGCTGCGCGCGCGGGGTGAAATTGCTCATGGATTCATCGCTCATAGTAAGAAAAGGATGCTACGAATCGAATCGTTTGTCCAATGCGTTTGAATAAGGGGGCGCCGCCCCGTCACGCTAGCTCAATTCCCGGGCTTCGAGGGTTTCACGCTGGGGCGGCTGACATTTTTCAGGCGGTCGCGCACCATGTCAGAACGCAGCAGATCGCGCTCCTCGGCGGACAGCTTATCGGAGAACTGCTTTTGCAAATGAGCCGGCTGCGTGAGGATGAATAGCTCATCCACCAGCGGCCGCTCCACCTCCGGAAATAGCCCCAATTCCACGCCCAGCCGCATCAGCGACAGCAGGTTCATGGTCTCCTTGGAGGAAATGCTGTGGGCATTGGCCAGAATCCCGTAGGCGCGCCCGATGTGGTTATAAACCGATTTGGTCTTTTTCTCCAACAAGCTCTGCCGAGCATTCTCCTCATGCTCGATGATCTGCAGCAGCACCTTGTCCAGCCGCTCCACGATGGTGGTCTCGCTTTCGCCCAAGGTCATCTGGTTGGAAACCTGGAACACGTTGCCCAGCGCCTCGGTGCCTTCGCCGTAAAGCCCGCGCACCGCCAGGCCGAGCTTATTGACGGACTGAATGATGGGGTTAATTTGCTCGGCCAGCACCAGCCCCGGCAGATGCAGCATGGCGCTGACGCGGATGCCGGTGCCCAAATTCGTCGGGCAGGCCGTCAGATAGCCCAGCTCGTTGCTGAAGGCGTATTCCAGCTTCTTTTCCAGGGCGGAATCCAAGCTGTCAATCGCGCTCCAAGCCTGGCGCAGCTGCAATCCCGGCCGCAACGCCTGCATCCGCAGGTGATCTTCCTCGTTGATCAGCACGCAAAAAGTCTCCTCCCGGTTGAGTACCAGCCCGCTGCCGGAGCTTTTGGCGGCGTGCTCGCGGCTGATAAGATGGCGCTCGACCAGGATCTGCTTGTCGAGCGGGCCCAGATTGTCCATCACCTCGGAAAAGGCGCCCTTCATTTCCGTCAGGCTTTCCACGGCGGGTCGGACCGTCTCCAGCACCTTGATGCGCTCGGGCTTTTTGGCCCAGCCAGGAAACGCGGCGCCCTTGAGATTGCGAGCCAGCCGCACCCGGCTGGACATCACGATGCGGTCATGCGGGCCGCTGAGCCGGGCTGCCTCTGCCGGCGTGATCAAAAATTCGTGGATGTCCATGGTGTTTTATCGTCCAATTGAGTGAGAAAAATTTTCGGATTTTTAAAGGCTAACCCGGAAATAACGGGGGCTATAAATCGGTTGCCGTTGATGGCGCGGACTTGACCCGGGGAGGCGGAGACTCGTTCAGCAGCTTTAGTTCATCCCGCAGCTGCGCGGCCTGCTCGAAATCCTCTGATTCAATGGCCTTGGCCAGCTTCTTCTGAAGCGACTTGAGACGTTCGGTCGTATCACGCAGCTGACGGAGCGCTTCCGGCGCCTTGCCGGTGTGCCGGGTTCCCTTGTGCATCGTCTTGAGCAGACCTTCCAGCCCCCCGGCAAAAACCTGATAACATTCTGGGCAACCCAGACGCCCCGTTTTTTTAAAATCCGCCTGCGAAAAACCGCAGCGCGTACATTTCAAATCTGTCCCGCCCGGGGTCTGCGTGATTTCCTGCGACGCCCCCAGCCCCAGCAACAAATCCGCATCCGCCAGCGAGAAGGTGGTGGGATTGTCCACCCCCTTGGTCTTGGCGCAGTCCTCGCACAGGTTCACTTTGTGCATCTTGTCATTCTCAATATGAGTGAGAAAGACAGTCGCCGGTTTTTCTTTGCAGACGGAACATTGCATAAAATCTGGTGCGGACCCGAAATCCTAACTGTATATCGGCTCGCCGGTGACCTTCGTCAACCCGTGGTATTTCTCAACCAGCGCGCGCGTGAGTTTCCCCGGCTTGCCGTTTCCGATCACGCGCCCGTCGATCTTCACCACCGGCATGATCTCGGCGCCCGTGCCGGTCAGAAAACACTCGTCCGAATTAAACAGATCATAGCGCGTGAGGTTCGGCTCCGAAACCTTCAAGCCGGCAGCGTGCGCCAGATCGATCACCGTCTGGCGGGTGATGCCGTATAGCGCGCCCGCTGAGTTCGGCGGCGTGAACACCTCGCCGTTCTTAATGATGAACAGATTGTCCGCCGTGCACTCGGCCACGAACCCCTCCGCGTTGAGCATCACCGCCTCCTCCACGCCCGCGTTGTTCGCCTCGATCTTGGCCAGGATGTTGTTCAGGTAATTCAGCGACTTGATGGCCGGATTCACCGCGCTGTGCAGGTTGCGCACGGTCGGCACCGTCACAATCTCCATCCCGCGCGCGTACAAACCCTGCGGATAAACCTGGATCTTGTCGGCGATGATGATGACCGACGGGTTCTTGCAGCTGCGCGGGTTCAGGCCCAGCGTGCCCCGACCCCGCGTCACAATCAGGCGGATGTACCCGGCGCGGAGCTTGTTTTTCCGGCACGTTTCCACCGTCGCCTTGATCAACGCCGCCCGCGTCATGGGAATCTCAAGCAAGATTGCCTTGGCCGAATAAAACAGCCGGTCAATGTGCTCCCTCAGCTTGAAGACGCGGCCGTTGTAAATACGGATGCCCTCAAAAATACCGTCGCCGTAAAGCAGACCGTGGTCGAACACGGAAACCTTGGCGGTCCGTTCATCAAAATATTTCCCATCAATAAAGATTTTCATACAAAGACAGCTGCCAACTTATTTCAAACGGGAGCCTGAGGCAACGTGAATTTGATAACGACTCGGTTCATGAGTCGGAGTCCATAACCCGCGATCGCAATCCAACCACCAGTACAATCCAGCCCAGCCCGCCTGAATCATCACGCCCCCGAACCATGCATCGGCAATCCACCGAATCGCCTCAGCCGTTTCATCTGCCCGCTGCCTTTAGGGATGAATCCGCCCTCTGAAAACGGCGGATGGCAAACACATTCAGCCGCAACCCATCCTTGACTCGCCACGCATGGCTTTTATCATCTGCGCTCGTTTTGCACCGGTAATATTCAATTTTATGACAAACATTCAAAGCATCCAGGCGCGTGAGATTTTGGACTCCCGCGGAAACCCGACGGTGGAAGTGGACGTGACCCTGTGCTGCGGCACGGTCGGTCGCGCAGCGGTGCCCTCGGGCGCCAGCACCGGTGAACACGAGGCCATCGAACTCCGCGACGGGGACAAGTCCCGCTACCTCGGCAAGGGCGTCCAGAAGGCCGTCAAAAATGTCGGCGCCCTCATCGCCCCCAAGCTCATCGGCCTGGACGCCTGCGACCAGCTGACCGTGGACGCCACCATGCTCAAAATTGACGGCACGGAAACCAAGTCCAAGCTCGGCGCCAACGCCATCCTCGCCGTCTCTCTGGCCAACGCCAAAGCGGCGGCCGCAGCGCTCAACCAGCCGCTGTTCAAATATATAGGCGGACCCAACGCCAAGGTCCTGCCCGTCCCCATGGCCAACGTCATTAATGGCGGCGCCCACTCGGACGCCCCGATTGACTTCCAGGAATTCATGATCCAGCCCCACGGCTTCAGCACCTTCAGCGAGAGCCTGCAGGCCATCACCGAAGTCTTCCACGCCCTCAAGAGCGTCCTGAAAAAGAAGGGCCTGAGCACCGCCGTCGGCGACGAGGGCGGCTTTGCCCCGAAACTCGACAGCACGGAAGCGGCCATCGAAGTCATCCTCCAGGCCGTCAAGGACGCCGGCTACAAGGCGGGCAAACAGATCTACCTTGCCCTGGACGTGGCCGCCTCCGAGTTCTACACCGGCAACGCCAACTACGTTTTCAAGAAGAGCAGCGGCAAAAAGCTCTCCGGCGACGAGATGGTCGACTTCTACGCCAAACTCTGCGCCAAGTACCCGATTGTCTCCATCGAAGACGGCTGCGCCGAGGGCGATTGGGCGACTTGGAAAAAGCTGACCGACAAACTCGGCGACAAAGTCCAGCTGGTCGGCGACGACCTGTTCGTGACCAACGTGAAGTTCCTGCAGAAGGGCATCGATACCGGCACCGCCAATTCTATTCTGGTGAAGGTGAACCAGATCGGCTCGCTCACCGAGACGCTCGACGCCGTTTCGCTGGCGCAAAACAGCGGCTACACCGCCGTCCTCTCCCACCGCTCCGGCGAGACCGAGGACGCCACCATTGCCGATATCGCGGTGGCAACCAACTGCGGCCAGATCAAGACCGGCTCCCTGAGCCGCACGGACCGCACCGCCAAATACAACCAGCTCCTGCGCATCGAACAGCTGCTCGGCAAGAACGCCGTCTACGCCGGGCTCACGGCGCTGAAGAAGAGCAAATAATTCTGGAATCCTAAAAAACCGGCGACCTGTCATGGGCCGCCGGTTTTTTTCTTGTTGCACCGGCATTTTTTAAGATTAGGGTGGGCGTGTCGGAGTCGGTCCACCTTAACCATCAATAAAACCATGAAAAAAACACTCCTCCTCGCAGTTCTCGTCCTTGGCACCGTCGGCTTAAAGGCGGAAGACGCCCCGTTCTTCCAGGCCTCGCTGACCCCGGACATCGCCGTCCAACCCAAGACCACTGAAATCCGCGGCATCGCGCTGGATGTCTGGGGCGAAAACCCGCAGCACAGCTTTAACTTCGGCTTTGTCAACGGCAGCACTGGCGAGAGCAGCGGGTTCAGCTGGGCGTTCTTTGTCAATTACGCGGATTCGTACAAGGGCGTCCAATGGTCTATGGTGAACCTGAGCAAGACCGACTTCCTGGGCTGGCAGGCGGGTCTGGTGAACTATTCGACCGGCAAATGCACCGGCCTGCAAATGGGCTTCGTGAACTACGCCGAAAACCTGCACGGCGTGCAAATCGGCTTCGCCAACATTGCCCGGAACAATCCCTGGTTCAAGGAATTCCCGGACAAACTCGCGACCGGTTTCCCCATCGTCAACTGGTCGTTCTAATCTAGCCCCCCTTTCCCACCGGGAGCCGCTCGCCGGCTCCCGGTTTTTTTTGCCGACATTTTTGCCGACAACGCTTGCGTTTTAGCCCCTGAAAACGCCATTCTCTTTAGACACTTTTTCTATGAAAAAAACACTCTCTTTCGCCTTCCTCTGCTTCTGCGTTGCTGCGGCATCGGCCCAGGAGTCGCACCCCTTCCAGGCTTCGCTGACCCCGGAAATCGCCCTTCATTCCAAGACCGCTGAAATCCGCGGCTTGTCCTTGAGTCTCTGGGGTGAAAACCCCCAACAGGGCGTCGCCTTGGGCCTCGTCAACGGCAGCACCGGCGACAGCGCCGGCTTCAGCTGGGGCATTTTTAACTATGCCGATTCCTACACCGGCGTCGCATGGGGATTGGTCAACTGCAGCGAGGTCAGCTTTGTGGGGTGGCAGGGGGGCTTTTATCTTCCCTTGGTCAACCTGTCCAAGGGCACGTTCACGGGATTGCAATCTGCCTGGATTTTCAACTCTGCCCAAGAATTTCACGGCCTTCAAGTGGGGCTGGTGAACTACGCCGAAAACCTGCACGGCGTGCAAATCGGCCTCGCAAACATTGCTCGGAACAATCCCTGGTTCAAGGAATTCCCGGACAAACTCGCGACCGGTTTCCCCATTTTTAACTGGTCATTCTAATCCAGCCCCCCTTCCCCACCGGGAGCCGCTGGCCGGCTCCCGGTTTTTTTGCTTACAAACTCAAGGCCCGCCCGGAAGGACGAAACGCCCCGGGACCGCCAAGGAATATAAAAAACGAACAATTAAAATGGGCGATAGCAGAGAATGATTTCAATCACCTTTAGCTTATTGAGAGGGAGACAATAGAGGATCGAAAGATGTGAGGGTATTTGAAACGTGGTGGCTGAGGGCGGAATTGAACCGCCGACACAAGGATTTTCAGTCCTCTGCTCTACCAACTGAGCTACTCAGCCAACCGTTTAATTACAAGCACTTACGCTTGAAATCGCATAAGCTATTTGACTGTGTGCCACTTTTTGTGCCACTGTCACGGCATGAAACGATTTGAAACGGCTTGAATCACCGTTGCGGCTCAAATTGTTTAATGTCGTCATGCGAACCTCAAACTATCAGAAAGTTTTCGATGAGCGCAAGCGCAGAGTTCGCGGCCTCTGGAAGCGCAATAGCGTGTTTTACGCTCGCTTAGCCATCATCGACCCTAATTCGGGTAAAAAGTCAACCCAACGCGTCCGGTTGCCTCTCTGCCACACCGTAGCGCAAGCCAAGGTCGCCATGCAGGATCTACTCAAGGGTCGGCGCGACAACAACCTCCCTGCCCTCCGCCGCAGCCCACGCCTTGCCGATTACTGGAATGATTATTTTTTGTATTACGAGCAGGTCAAGGACGCCAAACGCGTTTCCACCCTTCACCGCGAGAAATCAGCGCGTAACAAATGGGTTGAACATCTTGGCGAAATTCGCCTGAATGAAATCACCCGCTTACACGTCAACTCCTACATCATTAAACGCCAGATTGCTTCTAAAGCTCCCCGGACGGTCAATCTTGATATCATTGCCATTCGCAATGTCCTTAAGCGCGCCATTGATGACGGTTGGATAAAATCACTCCCCACCGAAAATCTTCGCCCGCTCAAGGTAGATCAGCGCAAACGCCAGCTTGTTAAATTGGCCGAACTTGAAAATCTCCTTGCCTCGGCGCGATTACTGCCTGTCAGCGGTGAACTTCTTGCTGATGTCTTGCGCTTTATGATGACTTGCGGCTCTCGCATTGCCGAAACGCTCCGTTTGCGTTGGTCGGATGTTGATTTTGCACAGCGTCAAATAACCATCGGCTCAGATGGCCTAGCAAAAAACCGCAAGCACCGCGTCGTGGATTTTAACGAACCATTGGAAGCCCATTTATGCCTTATATATTTGAGGCGCCAACCTGATTCGGTATGGCTCTTTCCATCCCCTCGACGCGGCGAATCAGATTTGCCGCTGGTAAATTTTAATAAAGCACTCAGGACAGCTTGTGAAATTGCAAAATTGCCCAATTTTGGTTTCCACGATTGCCGGCATTATTTTATCAGCCAGTGCGTCATGAGCGGCATCGATTACATGACAATCGCTCGCTGGGCAGGCCACCAGGACGGCGGTGTCCTTATCGGCAAAGTTTACGGACACCTCTCCAACGAACATGCCCAACGCCAAGCCGGTCGCGTCCGTCTTTCATAAGAACACGGCAAGACATGCCATGAATTGAATTATTCATTGCGGCTAGTTCCTATTTTGGGAACTTCCTGATTCGGGAACTATTTAGCGA
>Ga0209829_10003390_pt1 | contig 11644 bp, 13 predicted proteins | sample C_140205_EF_Meta_FD_187311 | JGI IMG/M metagenome (GOLD analysis project Ga0209829, IMG submission 187311) | Freshwater microbial communities from Lake Croche, Canada to study carbon cycling - C_140205_EF_MetaG (SPAdes) (version 2) | ecosystem: Environmental > Aquatic > Freshwater > Lake... | reverse complement strand
CATGGGAGGAAATTCAAGAGCAATTATTGGGAGAGGTAGATATGATATTGTTTTGAACTCTGATAATTTAGCTTTTGAATTATATGTCGCTCCTATAATTGAAGACCTTCAGCTATCATAATCATGAAGAATCCAATAACTACAATTACCAAACTTCTTACTTCTCCAAAAGGTAAAAGAAGCAATCATTGGCCCACAGTCAGAAAACATTGGCTATCTACGCATCCGACATGTGAAGCCTGTGGTGGGTCTAAGAATATCGAAGTCCATCACAAGATGCCCTTTCATCTTGATCCATCTAAAGAACTTGATCCAACAAATTTCATAACATTGTGTGAAGTTATGGGATCTGAATGTCATCTTAAGGTCGGACATACTGTAGATGGTACATCATCTTGGAAGATCTTTAATCCTAATGTTGTGAATGATGCCGATAAATTATTAGCTGCCAAGGGCTAAGATTTATTTGTACAATAAAAAAGAGCACCTTATGGTTCAATCAATTGGGCCAGTACCGGCGGAACTGGCACATTAAGTGCGGCTGGTTGGAAAGATGCGGGTAATTCAATATGTGCACAACTTTTTGGGATTGATATTACTGACTTTGCTCAATACCGTGGATTTATATTGCCTGCATACAATGGATATGGAGCATTACCTGCAGACTTAACTGGATTGGTTACATTAAATGGATATAGCTCTGGTGCGTTTGTACCAGCCTGCGCAATCTATTAAGCTAATCTCACTTCTTCCAATTCACTCTTAGATATATGGAATTTACCACGGTTTGCACTAAAGAAAACTTTATCTCCTTCAACACGGTAAACTGTAATATAGTCAACAATACCAATCTTTAGGTTTTCCAATTCTTCTTTAAATGCACTTTTAATATAGATTTGTTCGTTCATAGTAGTTTATATATACCCTAAATTCATCAACATATAAATACGGCTAATGGAACCAGAGCGATCAATGTTAAAGGAGTTTATGGATGGTGGGTGGCTCATTCCTCTCCTAGGAGCAGCAAGCATGTTGGCACGGCTCCTTTCAACCAATACCGATACTCCTGTGGTTGAACAGGTTAAGAAGGTATTTGTTGCTGCTCTTGCAAGTGGTGTTGCATGGTTTTTATTGGAACAAACAGATATAGGAAGCTTATATAAGGCAATGACTTATGGAGTCATAGGTGTAATTAGTCCTGAAATTATAGCCGGCTTGGTGCGAATTGGAAAAAGATTTGCGTCCAAGCCTGAATCATTTATACCTCGCAAATGAATACCCAACGAGTAATTGCCGCAGCATTAAGTAGCATAGTTTTAGCTTTCATCATTAAAGGTTATTACATATTACATTATGTTGATGGTATAACTCATGAGTTATTGCATGATGATACATTACAAACAGCAACTTTGCATCGCAACCTGGAATCGTTTGAAAGCTTTCTTTATCTCGCAAGTGTTTTACTCGTTGTAATCATTGCACCATTCATAACCAAATTTAAAAGTATAAATAAACCATAATGAGTACAGCAAGTTTAAGCAATGCAAGAGTTTTTGACAGCGCAATGTCATATGAAACGCCAAATTATGTTAGCGGTTATCATGTAAGCCCACGTCACTCTAGTAAATTTTTTAAAGGTCTTTTGATTGCAACTGACGGCAATCTTAAAATTATAGGGTGTGACGGCTGGGAAGTTACATTTGCAGTAACAGCCGGATTGTATCCATTTGCTGGTATGAAGTTGGGTACTGCGGCCACAAGTCCTGCAACCGTAGCTGTAATACTATACTAATTATTTATGTTAGCCGTGGGTTTAAAGCATACGCGTGAGCTCCTAAAGACCGACTCTACATTTGCACAAGTATTCTCTAGCGCAATGACTGCAGTTGGTGCGTTATTCTAAAATATAAATAGAGTATATGGCACGCCCTACTACACGGCAAGGATTGGTTGACTATTGCTTGCGAGCATTAGGTGCACCAGTGCTTGAAATCAACATTGATGATGATCAGATTGAAGATCGCCTTGATGAGGCTATTCAATTTTATCAGGAATACCACAATGATGGTGTAACGCGTGTATTCTATAAACATGTCATTACCACTGGGGATTTTACTAATGGTTATTTCACATTGCCAGACAGTTTGATTTGTGTGCTGCGTGTAATGAATATCAACCGCGGTGATGCGGCCGACATGTTTAGTGTCAAATACCAAATGTATCTTAATGACTTGTATGGTCTACGCCGTCCTGAGAGTATTATTAGTTATCAGATGACTAAAGAATATATGGGGTTGCTTGAAATGATTCTTACTGGTGCAAGTCAGCAAATTACATTTAGTCGACATATGAATCGTCTAATCATTGATGATGACTGGAAGCATACGCTTAAGCCTGGACAATATATTGTGGTTGAAGCATATCAAACAATTGATCCTGAACAGTACGGTGATGTCTACAATGATATGGTATTAAAGCGTTATGCTACTGCATTGATGAAACGTCAATGGGGAACTAACTTGTTAAAGTTTGAAGGCATGCAACTTCCAGGCGGTGTTACTTTTAATGGGCGTGCATTGTTTGATGATGCAACAGCTGAAATCCAAAAGATTGAAGAAGATTTCGAATCGCGGTTCCAATTCCCGCCAGACTTTTACGTGGGTTAGCAGTATTCTTTATTGGTTAAGTTTATAAATAGTATTATGAAGAAATACTATTATTATACATATAAGACAACCAATAACATCAATAAGAAATACTACATCGGTGTTCATAAATCAGTATCATCATATGATAAATCATATTATGGTTCAGGCACCCGTATTAAAAATGCTTTAATAAAATATGGTAAAGAAAACTTTAGTATAGAAATTCTTGCATATTATGATAGTTTGTCAGATGCTTATGATGCTGAATTTAATCTTATAACAGAACAAATGATTGCTTCTGATGATTGTTATAATATGCAAGAAGGCGGAAAGGGTGGCAATGATGGTAAAAGATTTTTAACTCCTGAGAATATAGCTAGGATGAAAGAAAGCCCGTCTCAAGAAGTTAGAGATAAAATTTCTGCCTCTCTTATGGGTAAATGTTACTTGACCGATGATGGGCGTGAACGTATAATCGAATCTTTAAAAGGAAACAGCCGTGCAAAAGGAATGACTTATATTCATACTGATGAAGCTAGAGAGGCTATAGCTGAATCTAAAAGAGGAGTAGCATGGACTCAAGAAAGACGTGCTGCATCAAGCATTGCTAGAAAAGGTATATATCAAGGAGAACTTAATCCAATGGCTTTAGAAGAAAATCGCAATAAAGTTAGAGATTCCAAAATAGGTCTTAAAGCATTATTTCATTCTCAAAAACCAAAACGTATGGCTAAACCAGGATCGGATAAATGGAATCAATTAGTTGAGGATGGTTATCTTCCGGTATAAATAGAATTATAGTATGGCACGTAATGTATATTTTTCGCATGGCACGCGAAGTGAAAAGCACCTTTATGAAGACCTCATAATTGAGGCAATGTCCATTTACGGACATGATGTCTATTATATACCACGTAAGGTGGTGCAGTTAGATACCTTACTCAATGAAGATATGCTTTCTCGTTTTGAGAGTGCATTTAAAATTGAGATGTATGTTGAAAGTGTAGATGGCTTTGAAGGTGATGGCAAGCTGATGAATAAGTTTGGTTTTGAATTCAGAGACCAAGTTACTTTTGTTGTTGCTAATCGTCGTTGGAATCAATTGATTGGCCGCTATGGTGTTACTGAAGGCGGAGTGCGTCCTCGTGAAGGTGATCTAATCTATGTGCCGCTAACAAAAGGTCTTTTTGAGATTCGTTTTGTTGAAGATAAAAAACCATTCTATCAAGCGGGTCAAGTTCCTACATTCAAATTGACATGTGAGAATTTTGAGTATAGCAATCAAGTTCTTGATACTGGTGTTGGTGAAGTTGATGCTATACAATACCATGCTGCTCAGGCACAAAGTGTACGCACAACGAGTGTCTCAGGACAAACCTTTACACCTGGTGAAAAGTTAACTGTTGATTTGACAAACAGCGCTGTAACTGGCACAGTTGAGTTCCTTGGTTATTATGAAGATAGCAATAATGTAATAAGAACAAAGATTGGAGTACCAACTTGGAGTGATAGCAATTATCATATTATAGGTGTCAATGATACACTAACTGGCGTTGATGACGGATACACTGTTACTATACAAGAAGTATACCCAATGAGTAGCACTGATGCCGATGCTTTTGAAAATGATCTTAATGCACAAAATGACGTATTTGAGATTGATGGCAATGCATACATTGACTTTAGTGAAATGAATCCATTTGGTGAACCTGATCAATAATAACCATGTTAGACAATTCTTACTATTACCACGGAACAATCAAAAAGATTGTTGCTGTATTTGGTACTCTTTTTAATAACATTCATACTGGTAAACTTATAGACGGTAAGTTGACTGCAGTTACACGTGTGCCATTAGCGTATGGCCCAAAAGAACATTGGCTTGCGCGTATTCGACAAAATACAGTTGACCAAAAGGAAACTGAAATTGCAGTAAAAGTTCCACGCATGAGCTTTGAAATCTCAAGCATTGCGTATGATACAACTGCAAAATTAAATCGGCTTAATCAAGAGATTACCAGTACCGATACAGCTAATGGTAAAAAAAATTATTATTGGCAAACTGTGCCATACATCATTGGTATGCAGCTTAGTATATATGCACGCAATCAAGATGATGCATTGCAAATTTTTGAACAAATCATTCCAACATTTCCTCCTGAATATAGTGTCACAGTTATAGACTTGGCTGTCCCAGGAACAAATACGGTTGTTCCTATTACGTTAACTGGCACAACATTTAATGATGATTATGAAGGAGACTATCAGACTGGCCGACGCACCCTAATCTATACACTAGACTTTAATATAAAAGTTCAATTTGCAGGGCAAAATATGAATAGTAGTATTATTAAAAGTATTGATGCCAATTTCCTTGATACTACTGTGGTCGCCGGTGGTGTGCCACTTGATAAAGTTAATGTGCGTCTTGGCAATATGACGACTGATACACCGGACAATTATACTACCGTGACTACATTTGGATTCCTATAATTTAACCATTTTTATATTATGAGCCTTAAACCAGCAAAGACGCGTCAGGATATACTTGACTCATTACAAACCAATCTGCCGGCCGTTCCTGTAGCTGAAAATCATCAGATAACAGTCAATGAAAAATTACCAAGTGTAGATGATATAAGCATTGATGTTGAAGAAGACTATCGCTTTGCACGCGATCATATTAAGAAACTGATTGGTACAAGTGATGAAGCAATAGCAACAATGCATGCTCTGGCCGCTGATGCTGAACATCCACGTGCATTTGAAGTATTGGCTGGCATGATTAAAAGTGCGGCTGATATGAATAACCAGTTGCTAACATTGCAACGTGACCGTAAGAAACTTGTTATTGAACCTGCTGCGCCTAAAAGTGTAAGCGTTGGCTCCAATACCACAAATAATAGTATCTTTGTTGGAACAACCACTGAATTGCAGAAGTTCCTTAAAAGTCAAAGTGAAACAACAGTTGACGTTTGACCATCCCTTCGGGAACCTTCGGTTAATCCGATATATAATTAGATTGCCATTAGCGGTTTGATCTAAATCAATTGTAACAGGTTCTGCAAACTTGTAAAGGATAAAAATATAATATATGTCGGCGCACCCCAATTCTTATAATGGCAATATGCAAGTTAAAGCAGATGGTGTACAGCAAAACTTTACTTCATTTGAAATACAAGAATATCAGAAGTGCATGGCCGACCCGGTGTATTTCACCAAGACATATGTAAAAATTATTCACGTCGACCATGGATTGGTGCCTTTCAAGTTGTATCCTTACCAAGAGAAAATGTTTAATCATTTTAATGACAATCGTTTCTCTATTGTTCTTGCGCCGCGGCAAGTTGGCAAAAGCGCGAGTGCTATTATATATCTCCTGTGGTATGCGCTGTTTCATAGCGAAAAGACAATTGCAATTTTAGCAAACAAAGGCGCAATAGCTAGAGATATGCTAGCGCGTATTACGCTTGCTTTAGAAAACGTGCCATTCTTTTTGCAGCCCGGAACAAAGGTGCTTAACAAAGGCTCAATTGTATTTTCCAACAATTCAGAAATTTTAGCGGCAGCAACAAGTAGTAGTAGTATTCGAGGCAAATCGGTAGCACTGCTTATGTTGGACGAATTTGCATTTGTTGAAAATGCATCAGCCTTTTATACAGCTACCTATCCGGTAATTGTTAGTGGAAAAAATACCAAAGTAATTGTCACAAGCACGCCCAATGGAATTGGCAATATGTTTCATAAACTGTGGGAAGGCGCTGTTCAAGGCACCAGCGATTACAAAGCGTTTCAGGTTGACTGGCGAGATGTTCCGGGACGAGACGAAGAATGGAAAAGGCAAACCATTGCAAACTCATCGCAGCTGCAATTTGACCAGGAGTTTAACTGCGCTTTCTTGGGCAGCGGCAGCACACTAATTAGCGCAAATACACTGCTTGGCCTGCAAGGAGTTGAAGCAAACAAACAGCAATATGGCATAAAGTATTATGACGACCCGGTTGAAGCGCATGACTATATTATGACGGTTGATGTTAGCAAAGGGCGCGGCCAAGACTATAGCACATTTACTGTTTTTGATGTTAGCAGCATGCCATTTAAAACCGTGTGTACTTATCGTGATAATCTTATAAGTCCATTGATATATCCAGAACTTATTGTGCGAGCTGCAAAGCAATATAATAATGCAATGGTAGTCATAGAAAATAATGATGCTGGACAGGTTGTATGTAATGCTGTATATTATGAATATGAATATGACAATATGTTTGTATCAAACGCGGTCAAGAGCAATGGTATTGGCGTCATGATGACAAAACGCGTTAAACGCATTGGCTGCAGTAATCTTAAAGACTTGATTGAAAGTGGCAAGCTGGAAGTATGCGACATAGATGCTATTGCCGAGTTGAGCAGCTTTGAGCCAAAAGGTGATAGCTATGCTGCACGCGGAAGTACGCATGATGACTTGGTAATGAACCTTGTTATGTTTTCATGGTTTGTTAGCACTGAAGCATTTGGCGGTATCAGTAATGTTGATCTTAAACAACTCTTATATAGTGAAAAGATACGTGAAATGGATGAAGATGTTCCATTATTTGGCGTCATAAATAACTATGTATCTGATGCTCCAGAAAGTTCACAATACTATCAAGAAGCACTAACACAAAACCGTGAATGGGATAGCCTGTAAAACGTCGTATTTTATAAATAGGATTATTGAAAGCCTTCTTATTATGACAACTTATTATAACAACTGAGAAATAAAAAAATATGGCCCTATATTCAGCCGGAGTCGAAGTTAAAGAAATCGACCTAACAAACATTGTGCCTGCACTTGCTACCAGCGTTGGTGGTTATGCAGGATCCTTCAACTGGGGGCCGGCAGGTCAACTGGTTACTGTAAGCTCTGAAAAAGATCTTGTAACAAATTTTGGTCCACCAAATAATGTTACTACTTCAACTACAGCTAGCTTTTTCACCGCCGCAAGCTTTTTAAAATATGGCAATAATCTTAAAGTTTCCCGTTCGGTTGAAGCTGCTGATTATAATGCTTCAACCAAACCATGGCGCGCAACAGGTGCAATTACAACTCTTACTGCCGCACCTACTGCTGCTGGTACCGGTTATGCAGTAGGTGATATACTTACTCTTAGCGGTGGTACAGCAGGAAATCTTGCAACTGCTCAAGTATTAACTATTAGCGGTGGCGCAGCAACTGGCCCAGTTGCAACTGTTGCTCTTCTTTATAGCGGTGCAGGTTATACAGCAACAACTGGTATAGCTACAACAGGCGGCACAGGCACCAGTTGCACATTAGCCGTAAGTGCAGTTGCAACAGATGGATACGCGACTGTCACACCAATACGCATTAACAATAAAGATGTATTTGATGCAACTGTTAGTGGTACAGTACTTAAGAGCGCAATTGTTGCGCGTTATCCAGGGGTTCTTGGCAATGCAATAAGCGTTGTACTTTGCCGTAGTACTGCATTAACACCAGCAACTACAGGTCAAACCGATGGTACACAACGTAATGATGTATCTGGTTACTTTTCATATGTTCCTGGAATTAGTTCATATTCAGCAAGAGTTCAGGCTGCAAACGGTTGGGCTGCTAAAGAATTTAATGACGAAATTCACATTGCTGTTATTGACAGTGATGGATCATTTACTGGTACCGCTGGAACTATCCTTGAAAAATGGGAAGGCCTTTCGCTCTTTACTGATGCAAAAACAGATAATGGCGCAACCAATTATTATCGTGATGTTGTTAATCGCAATTCACGTTACATATACATCAATAAGTTGATGTATACTCGCAATACTACTGTTGCTGGTTCTGCCTCATTGTTAACTGAAGCTGAATTTACCAGAACAGATGGTAGCGCGTTTTCCGCCGGATCCACCGCTACACAATTAAGTGCACGCTCAGCTGTAGGCGGCGGAGTTATTATTACACTTGAAAGCGGCGCAAATGCTGCAATGACAGCAACTGGCATCAGCACAGCATATGACCTGTTTGCAGATGCACAAAGTGTTGATGTAAACTTATTGTTTGGCGAAGTTCACGCTGTTACCTCAACTGCAGTAACCAATGATATTAAATTGGCTGCCATTGTCAATTCACGCAAAGATTGTGTAGGATTTATAAGTGCACCATTGGATGTTGCTACAAAAACAAGTGATGCTACCAAAAAGAGCACAATCTTAACTGATAAGTTAACCACAAATGCTTGCCCTGTTAGTAGTTATATTGTAATGGATTCATCTCCAGTTTATGTGTACAATAAGTATAATGATAACTATCTATGGATTCCTGCTTGCGGACACCTTGCTGGGTTATGCGCAAACACTGATTCTGTTGCTGATGCATGGTTTAGCCCAGCAGGCTTTAACCGTGGCCAATTGCAAGATGTAGTTAAACTTGCATATAATCCAAACCAAGCAGACCGTAATGACCTTTATACAGTTGGAGTTAATCCAATTTGTGCATTCCCAGGTCAAGGCATTGTATTGTATGGTGATAAAACACGCTTGGCAAAACCAAGTGCATTTGATCGCATCAATGTTCGCCGTTTGTTTATTACTCTTGAGAAATCTATTAGCGCTGCTAGTAAATATCAATTGTTTGAACAAAACGATGACTTTACTCGCGCAGCATTCCGCAATATGGTTGAACCTTATCTTCGTGATGTTAAAGGCCGCCGTGGTATTACTGACTTCCGTGTTGTATGCGACAGCTCAAACAATACTGGTGATGTGGTTGATGGCAATCGTTTTGTTGCTGATATCTACATCAAGCCGTCTCATTCTATCAATTACATTACACTTAACTTCATTGCTACTCGCACTGGTGTTGAGTTTAAAACAATTGTCGGCGCCTAATATAAATAAACCTATAATAATTTAACATAGAAAATAATATGGCTGGAATCGAAGATTTTAAATCAAAACTAACAGGTGGTGGCGCACGCCCAAACTTGTTCAGAGTAACATTAGCATGGCCTGGAGCATCTGGCTATGATCAAGAAAAAGCAAGCTTTTTGATTAAAGGTGCATCATTACCTGCAAGCGTAATTGGTACTGTTGAAGTACCATTTCGTGGTCGCAAATTAAAGATTGCGGGCGACCGCACATTTGAAACATGGACCGTTACTGTTATCAATGATAACAATATGGTGATTCGTACTGCATTTGAAAATTGGATGAATCTCATCAATGCTCATAGTGCAAACGTATCGGCATATGTTGGTACGCAATCATTGGGATACATGGCACAAATGCAAGTTCAACAACTTGACCGCAGCGAAAATGTATTAAAAGAATATAACTTTGTTGATGCATACCCAATCAATGTAAGTGCAATTGACCTGAGTTATGATACAACAGACGCTATTGAAGAGTTCACAGTTGAACTTAATTATCAATATTGGACTGATGTTAACAACAACATTTTCTAAATAATAGAAGTGTTTACCTGAGCAGGAGCATGTTTATTCGTGCTCCTGCTCTTCCTATATATAAATTATATGAAGATATTTGGATTTGAAATAACTAAGCGTTTGGGTAAAGAAGCAGATGATAGCACGGCTAATCTGCAAAGCTTTGCCTTGCCAGTTGAAAATGATGGTGCAGCATATATCAGCGCCGCAAGTAGTGCTGCTGGTTATTATGGCCAAATCCTTGATATTGACGGCGGTAGTTTAAACAATGAAAAAGATCTTATCTTGCGCTACCGTGCAAGTGCTGTTCAACCAGAATGTGATGCTGCCATTTCAGAAATTGTAAATGGCGCTATTGTAAGTGACAGTGATGGCGCGCCTGTAAGTTTGATTCTTGACAATGTTGATCTTAATGACAGCATCAAGAAAAAGATTCGTGAAGAGTTTAATCGCGTTCTTCAATTACTTTCATTTAACTATATGGGTTATGACCTGTTTCGCCGTTGGTATATTGACGGCCGCCTATATTTTTACTTGATTATGGATCCTAAGAAGCCAAAAGATGGCATCAAAGAGATTCAGCAAATTGATCCACTAAAGATCAAAAAGATTAAAGAGGTTAGTACAAAAATTGATAAAGCAACTGGCATCAAGACCAGTGAAATTACTGATGAGTACTTTATGTATACCGATGATTTTAACAATAGCTCTGGCATGAGTGGATTAAAGATCGATCCCAATGCTATTGTATATGTTCCAAGTGGCGTACTTGATGAGAATGGTAAAGTTAGTATCAGCCACCTACACAAAGCAGTCAAGTTGGTAAATCAACTGCGTATGATGGAAGATGCATTGGTCATCTATCGTATTGCACGCGCGCCTGAGCGCCGTATTTTCTATATTGATATTGGTAACCTTCCAAAAGGCAAAGCCGAAGAATATGTACAAGGCATTATGGCCAAGTACCGCAACAAGCTGATGTATGACGCCAACACTGGTGAAATACGCGATGATCGCAAGACCATGAGTATGCTTGAAGACTTTTGGTTACCACGTCGAGAAGGCGGGCGGGGTACTGAAATTACCACATTGCCTGGCGGTGAAAATCTTAGTCAAATTGAAGATGTTATTTACTTTAAGAAGAATCTTTACAAGTCACTGAATGTTCCATCCAGCCGGCTTGAAAGTGAAACTATGTTTAGTGTTGGTCGTAGCACTGAGATTAGCCGTGAAGAAGTTAAATTTCAAAAGTTTATTAACCGTCTGCGCCGTAAGTTCTCTACGCTATTCATTGATATGCTTAAAGTCCAGTTGATTTTAAAAGGAATTATCACTCAAGACGATTGGGAAGCTATTCGTGAAAACTGTAGTGTTGACTATATTGAAGACAACTTCTTTAGTGAACTCAAAGACTTTGAAATTATGAAAGAACGTCTTGGCCTGTTGGATACCATTAGCAGTCAGATTGGAAAATACTACAGTGAAAAATGGGTTCGTTCAAACATCCTAAACCAAAGCGATGATGAGGTTGAAAAGATGAATGAACAAATCAAA
>Ga0209829_10003389_pt1 | contig 11644 bp, 14 predicted proteins | sample C_140205_EF_Meta_FD_187311 | JGI IMG/M metagenome (GOLD analysis project Ga0209829, IMG submission 187311) | Freshwater microbial communities from Lake Croche, Canada to study carbon cycling - C_140205_EF_MetaG (SPAdes) (version 2) | ecosystem: Environmental > Aquatic > Freshwater > Lake... | reverse complement strand
GTGCGCGCATCATGCTTGATCTGCGCCGCATTGGCGCTCACCAGCTGATCGACGAGGGAGCCGGCCTGCGGCGCCCCGATGATCGTGCCATCCTTCGCGGCCACATTCGCGACATAGGCGGCGGATGTGTTTCCAGCGGCGCCGGGCATGTTCTGCACGACCACATTGGGATTGCCGGGAATATGCTTGCTCATGAAACGGGCGACCAATCTGGCGTAGAGATCATACCCTCCGCCCGACGAGGAGCCCACCACCATGGTGACCTGTTTGCCCCGATAAAAATCCGCGATGGCGTCCTGGGCGCGCGCGCCCTGTTGGGACAGCAGCGACGCCGCAAGCGCGCAAGCGATGGACAGGCGCATGGAAACCTCCCGTAGTTTGTTGGAATGAAAGTCACAGCAAGCAGGCCCGCTGTCAATCGCCGCCGCTCGCTTGACTTGATGCGGCGCAGTCCTACTATCGCAAGCAAATATCATGGCGTCGGACCCTCGCAGGCCCATGCGCCCGGGGAGGAAAAATCATGTCGGACACGGGTCAGGTCAACGTCTTTTCGTGGCATTTCATGCCCTGGCCCTATCTCGACGAGAATTTCGATCGCGATCACGAAAGCGGCTGGATCACGGTTCCCAATTCCCTCTTCGACCGCAAGAAGGCCGTTGGCCTCTATCAGGAATATCTTGATGAACTGTCAGCCGCCGACGAGCTTGGCTTTGATGGCGTGGTGCTGAACGAACATCACCAGAACATCTATGGCATCATGCCCGCGCCGAATTTGCTGGCCGCCGCGCTCACGCAGACCACCAAGAAATGCAAGCTCGTGGTGTTGGGCAATCTGCTGCCGCTGACCTTCCGCCCGCTGCGCGTGGCGGAGGAATACGCCATGCTCGACTGCATGTCGAACGGGCGCCTGGTGGCTGGCTTCGCGCCAGGCGGCGGGCATGAATCCTACAGCTATTCCTATTCAATGCCGCTGGCGCGCGAGCGCTTCTGGGAGGGCGTGGACCTCATCGTGCAGGCCTGGACAAAACCGGGGCCGACGAGCTTCGAGGGCAAGCACTATTCCATGCGCTATGTGAACCCATGGCCGCAGCCCTTGCAGACGCCCCATCCCCCCATCTGGATTCCCGGCTCCAACAGTGTCGAGACCATGTATGAGGTGGCGCGGCGCGACTTTTGTTATTTCCTCTCCACGCGCGGCAAGCTCTCGGGCGCCAAGCGTTCGGCGCTTCGCTTTGGCGAGGTGGTGGAGGAGATCGGCAAGGATTTCCACCCGCGCCAGATGGGCCTTCTGTTCAGCGTCTATGTGGGCGAGACCGACGAGATCGCGCGCGAGGAAAGCGGGGAGGCCGTGTTCTATTTCACGCGCAATTGTCTCAAGGGCCACCAGCGCCGCAAGGGCCGCCGCCTGACCATGGCGCCGGGGGGCTTGTCGCCCTCTTCATGGCAGCTTTATCTCGAAAATTCCGTGGTCGGCGCCAAGATGCTCGGCGACGCGGAGAACTGGAAAGACATCGACGAGATGGGCTCCATTTTCGTGGGCAGTCCCGACACGGTCTTCGAAAAATTGTGGGAATTCGTGGATGAGGCCAATATCGGCAATCTGCTGATCCAGTTCCACATCGGCAATCTCTCCAAGGAGAAGACGCTCAAGAGCCAGCAGCTTTTCGCCGAAAAAGTGCTGCCGCGCCTGCGCGCCGAATCGAAGAAACTCTTCGCGCGCAAATTCGGCAGGAAGACCATCGACGCGCAAGCGGTCATGACGGCCTGAACCAGTCAACACATGCCGCAAGTGCGCGAGATATGACGCGCCCGGCCGGGGGGATGATATGACGAACCGCATGGTGGATGTTCGCGGCAAGAAGGTCGAACTCATGGAAGCCGGCTCCGGCGAGCCGGTGCTTTATCTGCATGACATGTGGGATCTGCATACGGCGCAGGGGGGCATGTTTCCCTTTCACGAACAGCTCGCCGCACAGTTCAAACTTCTCGCGCCCGCGCATCCGGGCTGCGGCGAGAGCGACTCCATCAAATCCATCGCCGACATCGATGATCTCGCCTTCCATTATCTCGATGTGCTGGACGCGCTGAACCTGCGCAGCGCCGCCATCGTGGGCGTTGGCCTCGGCGGCTGGGTCGCCACCGAGATCGCGGTGCGCAACCCCGAGCGCGTGTCGCGGCTTGCATTGGTGGGGGCGGCGGGGCTGCAAACGCCCGGCGCGCAGATCGCCGACATCTTCATGTATTCCCAGCATCGCGACGGCGGGATCATGCGCGATTTGCGGAATCTGTTGTTCGCCGACGCCGACGGCGCGCTGGGCAATACAATCGTGCCGGACGGGCGCGTGAACATCCCCGACGAGGTCCGCCGCTACAAGAGCCTGACGCTGGCGGGACGCGTCGGCTGGGAGCCGCCCTATCTGCATGACCGCAAGCTGCTGGACCGGCTGCACCGCGTCGCAGCTCCGGCGCTGCTGATCTGGGGCGAGGAGGACCGTTTCGTGCCGCTGGCCAATGGCCGCGCCTATGCGCAGCATTTGCCGCAGGCGGCGCTGAAGGTGCTGCCGGGCGTGGGCCACAGCGCCGTTCTGGAGGCGCCGGACCAGTGCATGGCGCTGATCGCGCCCTTCCTGAAGACGGGGGCTTTGCCGTAAGGTCGCGCCAACGCGGCGCAACGGACGAACCCATGACCCCCAGAATGTACGGCATCAAGAATTGTGACACCGTGGCCAAGGCCCGCGCCTGGCTGAGCGAGCGCGCCATCGCCTGTGAGTTCCACGATTATAAAACGCAGGGGATCGACGCCGCGCGCCTGACCCAATGGGTCGAGGAACTGGGCTGGGAGAAAGTGCTGAACCGCGCGGGCCTCACCTTCCGCAAGCTCCCCGAAAGTGACCGGGCAGACCTTGACGCCGCCAAGGCCGTGGCCCTGATGGTCCGCCAGCCCTCCATGATCAAGCGGCCCTTGCTGGATCTGGGGGACCGGCGGGTCTTGGGGTTCAAGCCGGAGGTTTATGAGGGGGTGTTTTAAGCCCTACTCCGCCGCCTGCGCCTGCCCGCGCTCTTCCTCCAGCTTGCGCTGAATGAGACGGCGCGCGGCAAGGCCCGCCTTGTCGAAGGCCAGGGGGATCAGCGGGGCCTTTATGGGATCACTGTCGATCAGAACCTGCTGTTTGGCGACGATGGCCGCGTCTTCCCTGAAGGCGAGGTCGATCATGCTGCGGTAGGTCTCGTGGATCACCGGATTGTCGATGGCCCAGTCGCGCACGGTGAACCAGAAATAATGGGTCGTCGTGTCGGTCTCGGGCGTGAAGGCGTTGAGCACGATATGGGTGGGCTTGCCGAAGGGCTCGTCGGCGCCCGCCGCGCGCGCCCCCAGCGTCACCCAGCAGTAATTGGGGGCGCGGAATTCGAACATTTGCCAGCGGTCGATCTTGTCGTTGAGACTGCGCGCGGCGCGATAGATGGGCGCCGTGTCCACATTGTACATGTGGCGCTGGGCGCGCACCACATCGCCGTCAACCTCCACCTCCAGCGGCGTCTCGGTGACGCCACCGCCCGCCAGCGTGCTCTTGTGGACGAAGACCACATGGGTGAGATCGAGGATATTGTCGATCATCAGCTGGTAATTGCCCGCGATATGCAGATAGCCCTCCACCGAGGCCCAATCGGGCGAATCCGCCTGATGGAAATTCGGGATCAGGGCGTCGTCGACCTTGTCGAGATCGCCCATCCAGATGAACACCAGATTGTAGCGCTCCACCGTCGGATAATGACGCGCCCTGAAATTCGGCCCGATGGGCGCGTCGCCGGGCACATGGGTGCAGGCGCCCTGCCCGTTGAAGCGGATGCCGTGATAGCCGCAGGCCAGATCATTTCCCACCACCTCGCCCGCCGAAAGCGGCGCCTTGCGATGGGGGCATCGATCCGTCAGCACGCGCACCACGCCGTCGCCGCCGCGATAGATGGCCAGCGGCTCGTTGCAGACCAAGCGCGAGAGGGGCTTCTCGCCGATCTCGCCACTATGGGCCACCGCGTACCACTGGTTGCGAAGGAAAGGCTGCGCGCTCATCTCATGCTCCCGCCACGACCACCCGCCCGTGCGCTGATGCGCCGTGCCGTTCACATCGGAGCGCGTCGCTCCGCGCTCTGGCGTTGGTTCGTGAGACAAGGTGCACCAAGCCGAGGGGAATTCCAAGAGGCTGAAAGCGCCCACCCTGCCGCCTCCCGAAATCCCTTCCACCCCCCGCCCGGCTTCGCTACCATGCCCCCCATCAGCGGGGCCAACCCGCGTCCTGCCCACAGGAAACGCCAGCGCCATGACCATCGAGATCATTCCCCTCGCCCCCCACATTGGCGCGGAGATTCGCGGCGTCGATTTGCGGGCGCCGGTTGACCCGCAGACCCGCGACGCCATCCACGCCGCATGGCTGAAACATGTGGTGCTGCTGTTCCGGGATCAGGACCTCTCCCAGCAGAACCTGCTGGATGTCACCACCATTTTCGGCCAGATCGGCCAATTGGCGCGGCCCAAGGCCTTTCGCCCGCCGGGCTTCGACCGGATGCTCGACAATATCATGCTGATTTCCAACATCCGCGAAAATGGCGAGCCCATCGGGGCGCTGCCTGATGGCGAGATGATGTTCCATCACGACATGATGCATGCGCCAATCCCCCACAAGGGAACCTGCCTCTATTCGGTGGAGGTCCCCTCCCATGGCGGCAACACGGTCTTCGCCAATGGCTACACCGCCTATGAGACCCTGCCCGACGACGTACGCGCCCCGCTGGAGGGCAAGCGCGCGTTTCATCATTACAACTACGGGTCAGTCCAGAAGGGCGACGGCAAGGGCACGGCGGCCTTCGCCGAATCCACCCATCCGGTCTTCCGCACCCATGACGACACCGGCCGCAAGGCCATCTATGTGAACCGTCTCATGACCGAGCGGGTGGAGGGCCTGTCGGATGAGGACAGCGCCCGCCTGTTGAGCGCCGTCTACGACCACGCGGAAAAGGCAGACTGGCTCTACGAGCATGTCTGGCGTCCGCGCGATCTGCTCATCTGGGACAACCGCTGCTCCATGCATGCGCGCACGGATTTCCCGGCGGGCGAGCGCCGCCTGATGCTGCGCACCACCGTGGAGGGCGAGGCGGCGCCGGCGTGATGGATTGGGAGAGGGAAATGCCTTGGTGGAGCTGAGCGGGATCGAACCGCTGACCTCGTCATTGCGAACGACGCGCTCTCCCAACTGAGCTACAGCCCCAAGGCAGGGGGTGTGTAGCGGGCGCCGGGCGCCCCTGTCAACGCAAATCAGACGGCGGAGATAAATTGGCGCGCCTTGCCGCGCCGGGGCTGGGACGCTACATCTTCTGCGTCCGTCCCGGAGTCCCAGATGCGCGCCATTTTCGTCGTGATTCACGAAGGTTTAGAGCTTTACAAGTGGGCGATCATCCTCGTCGCCCTCATGTCCTGGCTGATCTCGTTCAACGTGATCAATATCCATAACAACATGGTCCGCTCGATCTGGAACGGGCTTAACGCCATCACGGAACCGGCGCTGCGCCTGATCCGGCGGTTTTTGCCGAACATGGGCGGGCTCGACCTGTCGCCGATCATCTTGATCTTCATCGTCTGGTTCGTCCAGATGGAGATGGATGACCTCTATCGGGCCATCGCCTCGGGCTACTGACATGGTCCTTGACCCGCCCTGGCGGATGAGCGGCGAGGTGGTGCTGCTCAGCCTGCGGCTGACGCCCCGATCCTCCCGCGACGCGGTGGAAGGAATAGAGAGCCTTTCGGATGGGCGCAGCGTTCTGAAAGCGCGGGTGCGGGCCGTTCCGGAGGACGGCAAGGCCAATGAGGCCCTGCTGCGCCTGCTGGCCAAGACGCTGGACGTTCCCGTCCGCGCCCTCAGCCTCTCGTCTGGCGCGACCGGGCGCACCAAGGTGATCCGCATCGAGGGATCACCGGAAGCGGTGCTCGCGAGGCTCGCGGCGTTCAACGGCTAACGCTGGCTCTGGCGCACGAATTCGGCGATCAGGCGGCTGACGTTCACGTCCTTGTTGAGGGCGCCCACGCTTTGACCACGATCAGAGCGGGCTGGCCTGCCGGGCAGCGTATGGCCGCCCCCCTCCACGCGCACAAGCTCCACCACATGCTTGCAGCCAACGAAGCGCTCCATGACGACGCGCGAGCCATCTGCCTGGTCACGGTCGGGAAAGTCACGGACCGTGCGCTGGGACGAACAGTCGTTGGCGGCGACGAAGGGCGCCAGCGTGGCCTCCGCCGAGGCGATCTCCTCCTTGAAGCCAGGCAACTTCGCCGCTCCGCCCTCATAGGGGGCAAGCGGATTGGCGGTGCCGTTCATCAGCAGAAACGCGAGCGGAGGCGGCTTGCAGCCCGCTACATATCGGGATGGAAGCCCGGCGATCAGGGCGCCAACGCCCGCCAGATAATCGGCGGAGTGGCAACCGATGCGCAGGGCCAGCATGCCGCCGGTGGAGGCGCCCATCAGGAAGATCTTGCGCCGGTCCGCAACCCCATCGGCGACCAGTTTGGCGGCGAGCGCCCGCAGAAAGGCGGGGTCGTCAGGCCCCGCGCCGCCACTCACGTTCCAGCCGCCCTCTAGGGCGTCGGGATAGATGGCGACCGCGCCGGAGCCGCGCAGCAATTCGTCAAGGCCAAGGTTTTCCTGAATGCGCCGCCCCGAGCCATTGTTGGCGCCATGCAGCATGATGATGGCCGTGCGGGGCGAACGCTTGAGGCGTTCGGGCTCCACGAAGATGGCGGTGCGTTTCTGCCCGCCGACCTCGATGGTGAGCCGGCCCGTGACAGCCTGGGCAGGCGCGCTGGCGAGCGCCACAAGGGCTGACGTCGTCAGCAGCAGGCCTGCCAGCCGAACGCGGATTTTGGACCAAGGCGTCATGATGCGACTCGTGCGTTGGACCAGATGGGGAAGCAAGCTTGCGCAAAGGAGGCCGCGCGGGCGAACCCGCGAAGCCCGAAGGCTCAGGCCTGACCGGGCTGCTGGCAGGCGACGCCCTGCTCCCCCAGATAGGTCGCCAGTTCGCCGGTCTGGAACATCTCGCGCACGATGTCGCAGCCGCCGACGAATTCGCCCTTAACGTAGAGCTGGGGAATCGTGGGCCAGTTCGAGAAGTCCTTCACGCCCTGACGGATCTCGTCATTGGCGAGGACATTCACGCCCTTGTAGGCGACGCCGAGGTAGTCGAGGATCTGCACGACCTGGCCGGAGAACCCGCACATGGGCATCTGGGGGGTGCCCTTCATGAACAGCACAACCTCCGTGCCGGAGAGTTCCTGTTTGATTTCGTCCTGAATGCTGGCCATGTCGCTCTTCCTTTCTGGCCGACGTCAAGGGTGCGGCTTGGGAGTAATATAGCGAGCCCGAGGCTTCCTGCCCAGAGAGCTATAGGGGCGGGGATGTGGTGAGGGCCAAAGCGTGAAGCACGCCGCCCATCTGGTCCTTCAGGGCGCCGTAGACGATCTGGTGTTGCTGCACCCGCGTCTTGCCCCGGAAAGCCTCGGAGACGACCTTGGCGGCGTAATGATCGCCATCGCCCGCCAGATCCTGGATCTCCACCAGAGCGTCCGGCAGCGCAGCCTTGATCAGCCGCTCGATTTCAATCGCTTCCATCGCCATCGGACGATTCCTTTTCATGGGGCGCAGCGGGTGGCTGGTCGCCTTTCAACTCTTCCTCGATACGCGCCACGACGGCGGCCGCAGCCTCGTAACAGGGGACTGTGACGCCCCCTTTCATGAGAATCGTGCATTTCTCACGGTCTGTGTACTGTACGCCCATGATATCCTGAGCGCGCAGGTAGTTCACCCCGCTCATCGCTTTCACCTGAATAAACAGCATGGGTCAGATCACTTTGCAGCGGTCGCCATGTAAGCGGGCAGCCAGGCCTCATGGGCGTTCACGAGGTCTGCGATCACTATCGGGCTCTCGCCGGGCAGCGTCAACGCCTCCCCGCCCGTATGACCGATAAGCTGCATGGGAACACCCGCCGCCAAAGCCTGCGCCTCAATGGCGGCCACAGCCTGCGGCTTTGCGCTCAGCAGATAGCGGGCCTGATCCTCGCCGAAGAGGAAGCCATGCTGCTGGGGCGCCGTCGCGGTAAGGGTCGCGCCGACGCCGCCCGCCATGGCCATTTCGGCCAGCGCCACCGCAAGGCCGCCGTCCGACAGGTCATGAACGGCGGTCACATGGCCGCCTGCGATCAGCCCGCGCACGAAATCGCCATTGCGGCGCTCGGCGGCGAGATCGACCGGGGGCGGAGCCCCTTCCTCGCGCCCGCAGACCTGCCACAGATACATGGACTGACCCAGCCAGCCCTGCGTCTGGCCCACCAGCAGAATGGCCTCGCCCGCGCCCTTGAAGGCGAGGGTCGCGGCCTTGGCCACATCGTCGATGCGTCCAACGCCGCCGATAGAGGGCGTGGGCAGAATGCCGCGTCCCTGGGTCTCGTTGTAGAGCGACACATTGCCCGAGACGATGGGGAAATCGAGGGCGCGCGCCGCGTCGCCGATGCCCTCGAGGCAGCCCACGAATTGGCCCATGTAGTCGGGCTTTTCGGGATTGCCGAAGTTCAGATTGTCGGTGAGGGCCAGCGGGGTCGCGCCCACCGCCGTCAGGTTGCGCCAGCATTCGGCCACCGCCTGGCGTCCGCCCTGCACGGGGTCCGCCTCGCAATAGCGCTGGGTGACGTCGGTGCACATGGCCAGCCCCTTGGGGCCATCGCCAATGCGCACCACAGCCGCGTCACCGCCGGGCTGCTGCACGGTGTTGCCGAGAATGAGATGGTCATATTGCTCCCAGACCCAGCGCTTGGAGCACAGATCCGGCGAGCCGATGAGATGGATCAGCGCGTCGCGGTTCGAGCGGGGCGGCACGACCGATTCGGCTGCAATGATGGGCCTGGGCGGGGTCGGCACATGGGGGCGGTCATAGAGGGGGGCCTCGTCGCCCAGCTCCATGATCGGCAGATCGGCCTTCACCTCGCCCTGATGCTTCACCACGAAGCGCAAAGTGTCCGTGGTCTTGCCCACGATGGCGAAATCCAGGCCCCATTTGCGGAAGACGGCCTCGGCCTCCGCCTCTTTGGCGGGGTCGAGCACCATGAGCATGCGCTCCTGGCTCTCCGACAGCATCATCTCATAGGCGCTCATGCCCTCTTCGCGGCAGGGGATGGCGTCAAGGTCGAGCTCGATGCCAAGGCCGCCCTTGGCGCCCATCTCCACCGCAGACGAGGTGAGGCCGGCGGCGCCCATGTCCTGAATGGCGATGACGCAGCCCTTGCCCATGATTTCGAGACAGGCTTCCAGCAGCAGCTTCTCGGAGAAGGGGTCGCCGACCTGCACCGTGGGGCGCTTCTCCTCCGCATTGGCCTCGAAGCTGGCCGAGGCCATGGTGGCGCCATGGATGCCGTCGCGCCCGGTCTTGGAGCCCAGATAAACGATGGGACGGCCCACGCCCGTCGCCTTGGCATAGAAGATCGAATCCGTGCGGGCGATGCCCACCGCCATGGCGTTGACGAGGATATTGCCGTCATAGCGCGTGTGGAAATTCACGGAACCGCCGACCGTGGGCACCCCGAAGGAATTGCCATAGCCGCCAATGCCCGCCACCACGCCCGACACCAGATGGCGGGTGCGGGGATGATCGGGCGAGCCGAAGCGCAGCAGATTGAGGCAGGCGATGGGACGCGCGCCCATGGTGAAGACATCGCGCAGAATCCCGCCGACCCCGGTGGCCGCGCCCTGATAGGGCTCGATATAGGAGGGGTGGTTGTGGCTCTCCATCTTGAAGACGCAGGCCAGCCCGTCGCCGATGTCGATGACCCCCGCGTTCTCGCCCGGGCCCTGGATGACCCAGGGCGCCTTGGTGGGCAATTTGCGCAGGTGCAGGCGCGAGCTCTTGTAGGAACAATGCTCGTTCCACATGGCCGAGAAAATGCCCAGCTCCGTGATGGTCGGCTCGCGGCCGATCAAGGTCAGGATGCGCTGATATTCATCAGGCTTGAGGCCATGTTCGGCGACCAGCGCCGGGGTGATCTGGGGTTCTTTGCGCAACAAGGCGAAGGGCCTCTCGTGTGGGACGTGCTGTTAAGACCGCTTGTCTCAAGCCGCCGCGCTGAAGCGCGCGACGCTGTCGAAAAGGCCCCGCCCATCCGTGCCGCCGACCAGCGGGTCGATCAGATTTTCGGGATGGGGCATCAGGCCCAGAACGTTCAGGTTTTCCGAATAGATCCCGGCGATGTCGTTGGTGGAGCCATTCGGGTTGGCGGCGCCGCCCACCTGGCCCTGCGCGTCGCAATAGCGGAAGGCCACGCGGCCATCGCCTTCAAGGCGGCGGATGGTCTCCTCGTCCGCCTCGTAATTGCCCTCGCCATGGGCGATGGCGACCTTGATGATCTGGCCCTTCTGATAGGCCGTGGTGAAGGGCGTGTCGGCGCGCTCGACCTTCAGATGCTGCATTTTACAAATGAAGCGAAGGTCGCGGTTACGCATGAGCACGCCCGGCAGCAACCCGCTCTCGCACAGGATCTGGAAGCCGTTGCAGATGCCCACCACCAGACCGCCGCGCGCCGCATGGGCGCGCACCGCATCCATGATATTGGCGCGGCCCGCGATGGCGCCGCAGCGCAGATAGTCGCCATAGCTGAAGCCGCCGGGAACCAGCACCAGATCCGTGCCTGCGGGCAGCTCATGCTCGGCGTGCCAGACGAGGGTGGGCTTGTGACCTGAGGCCTGCTCCAGCGCGCGCATGGCGTCGCCTTCGCGATTGAGGCCGGGGAAGAGGAGGACGGCGGCTTTCATGCGGGCCTCAGAGAATCTCGACGCGGTAATTTTCGACGACGAGGTTGGCGAGCAGCTTCTCGCTCGCCGCCTTCAGCATCGCCTCGGCATGGGCGGGGTCGGCCGCATCGATCTCGATGTCGAAGACCTTGCCCTGACGTACGCTGGCGATACCCTCGACGCCCAGCGAGCGCAGGGCGCCTTCGATGGCCTTCCCCTGCGGGTCGAGAACGCCAGTCTTCAGGGTGACGGTGACGCGGGCTTTCATCAGTCAGTCTCTCGAAATCGGAAGATGGAAAAAGCGGCGGAACCTGTCCGCCGCTCCATTCATTACTGGACCAGCTTGGGACCGCCGGAGCGCGGCGGCTCGTTTTCCTGCATGATGCCAAGACGACGCGCGACCTCGGTATAGGCCTCCACGAGGCCGCCCATGTCGCGGCGGAAACGATCCTTGTCGAGCTTGTCGTTCGACTTGATGTCCCACAGGCGGCAGGAGTCGGGAGAGATTTCGTCGGCGACGACGATGCGCATCATCTCGCCTTCGTACAGGCGCCCGCATTCCATCTTGAAATCGACAAGACGGATGCCGACGCCAAGGAACAGACCGCAGAGGAAATCATTGACGCGAATGGCCAGCGCCATGATGTCGTCGATCTCCTGGGGGGTGGCCCAGCCGAAGGCGGTGATATGTTCTTCCGACACCATGGGGTCGTTGAGCGCATCGTTCTTGTAGTAGAATTCGATGATCGAGCGGGGCAACTGCTTGCCCTCCTCCATGCCCAGCCGCGTCGAGAGCGATCCCGCCGCCACATTGCGCACGACAA
>Ga0209829_10003388_pt1 | contig 11647 bp, 7 predicted proteins | sample C_140205_EF_Meta_FD_187311 | JGI IMG/M metagenome (GOLD analysis project Ga0209829, IMG submission 187311) | Freshwater microbial communities from Lake Croche, Canada to study carbon cycling - C_140205_EF_MetaG (SPAdes) (version 2) | ecosystem: Environmental > Aquatic > Freshwater > Lake... | reverse complement strand
GGGCATTGCGGAAGCCATGGTGGCGCCCCTTGGCTATGGCGCTGTCCCAAGTTTTGCGGGCCTCGGTCTTGAGATAATTGAATTCCGCGCTCGGCTGGATGTGCTCCACGGCCTCGCGGTGCAGCTGGATGACCCCCTGCATGGATTCCACATTGTCCCGGGCGACCGTCTTGGCGACCCCGGCGCAGCGCGCGTCCCGATACCCCGGAAACGCCCCGATGTTTGCGGAAATGTCCGCGCTTTGTTCGTAGGCGTGGCCGGTCATGATGGCCGTGATCGCCCCGGCCAGGGCGCGCCCCTCGTCGGAATCGTAGGGCAGCCCGTAGCTCATGCACAGGGACCCGAGGTTGGCAAAGCCCAGCCCCAGCGTGCGGAAGATGTGAGAGTTCTCCGCGATGTCCTTGGTGGGATAGCTCGCGTTGTCCACCAGGATTTCCTGGGCGGTGATGTAGATGCGCACGGCGGCCTTAAAGCGTTCGATGTCGAACTTGCCGTCCTCGCGCTTGAACTTCATCAGATTCAGCGAGGCCAGATTGCAGGCGGTGTTATTGAGGAAAACATATTCGCTGCAGGGATTGGTGGAGTGGATGGGCTCGGTGCCCTTGCAGGTGTGCCACTTCTGGATTGCCCCGTCGTATTGCATCCCGGGGTCGCCGCAGACGTGGGTGCCCTCGGCAATCCGGTAGAGCAGCTGCGCCGCATCCTTCTTCTCCAGCGGCTTCCCGCTGGTGATGGAACGCGTCCACCAGGGCTGGCCGGCCAGGGCAGACTGCATGAACTCGTCGCTGGCGCGGACCGAAAGGTTTTCGTTCTGATACATCACGCTGCCATAGGCGTCGCCGTTGTAGGAGCCGTCGTAGCCCTGCTCGATCAAGGCCCAGGCCTTCCTCTCCTCCTTCTGCTTGGCATCGATGAACTCCTCGATGTCGCCGTGCCAGTCGCGCAGGGTGTTCATCTTGGCCGCGCGGCGGGTCTTGCCGCCGGACTTCACCACGTTGGCCACCTGGTCATAGACCTTGAGGAAACTCATCGGGCCGCTGGGACGGCCGCCCCCGCTCAGCTTTTCCCGGCTGGAGCGGATCGGCGTCAGATCGGTGCCGGTGCCCGAACCGTACTTGAACAGCATCGCCTCGCTGTAGGCCAGGTGCATGATGTTCTCCATGTTGTCCTCAACGGACTGGATGAAGCAGGCGCTGCCCTGGGGATATTCGTATTGGGTCTTGGCGCGCTCGGCCACCTTGGTCTTGCGATTGTAAAACCAGTTGCCCTTGCCGGAATTTTTGCCGATGCCATACTGGCTGTACAGCCCCACGTTGAACCACACCGGCGAATTGAACGCGCCGTACTGGTTGACGCACAACCAGGTGAGCTCCTCGAAAAAAATCTCCCCGTCCGCCGCGCTGAAATAACCATCCGCAATGCCCCAGTCCGCCATGGTCCGCGCAATGCGATGAATCAGCTGGCGCACGGAGGTTTCGCGCTCGGAGGTGTTCTGCTCCCCGTAAAAATATTTGGACACCACCACCTTGGTGGCGAGCACCGACCACGACTTCGGCACCTCGACATTTTCCTGCTTGAAAATCACCTTGCCGCTGTCATCGGTGATTTCCGCGGTGCGCTTTTCCCATTCGATCTGGTCGAACGGCTTGACCTTGGCGTCGCTGAACACACGCTCAATGCGCAGGGATTTCTTGGGGCCGGTCTTGGCGGATTTCATAGGCTTAGCGGATCGGGTCGCTGAAACGTGAACGGTACGGTGGGCGGCTTTTGCAGCCGGGGTTAAAACATCCTCGCGGGCATCTATCATGATCGTCTCCAGTCTTTAATGGTTAAAGTTTCTTCAGGAGACTCAAAGGCGGGGGAAAACACTTCCCAATCCATTGATTTGACTCATTTCTGAGAGAAACAGGTTCTTGTCCTAAAACTCAATTCCCACTACTAATTGGGGAACGGAGGCCATCATGGTACCACCCCTTGTGTCTTTCAAGAGAATTTTGAAAAAAAATTACTTGAACGATAATTTAAAGGAATTCGCTAAATTTGCCCGCGCCGGATCAGGAAAAAAATCCGTTTCAGGTTGCGAACTGCGCTATTTTCCGCGCGATTTCCCCTTGGGCTTGCGGGAATAACGTTCATGCCGCGCCGCACGGTACGCATCCATGCGTCCCGCCAGATTTCTGTCCATCGGCTTCGGTTTCCGCATCGATTCCACGGTTTTGGGCCGTGGCTTGGGAACGAAAGTAATAGGGCAGCCCTCGTAGCCGAACGCGCGGCGCATTTCGCCCGCCAGATATTTTTTATAGGAATCGGAGAACAGCTCGTCGCGGTTGACGAACAGCAGAAAGGCGGGGGGCGCCTGCCGCACCTGGGTCGCATAGTAGAACTTCAAACGATGCCCCGCGGCACTGACGGGCTGGCGCTTTTCCACGGCATCCTGCAGCGTCCGGTTGAGGATCGCCGTGGGAACCTTCTGCTGCAATTGCGCGGCGACATAGCGGATGGCTTCCAGCAGCCGGTCCAGATGAAATCCGGATTTTGCGGACGTGAAAATCACGGGCGCATAATCGAGGAAGAATAACTTCTCCTGCACCCACTCGCCGAATTCGCCCAGGGTGGTCATGATTTTCGGGGCGGAACGGTTTTCTTTTTTCTCGCGCGAGACAATTTCCGCCTTCCGCTTCTCGCGGATGTCCTGGTCGAACTTGTCCCATTTGTTCACAACCAGAATGCAGGCGCGGCGGTTCTCCACGATGCGATCGGCGATTTTTTTATCCTGCTCCAGAATGCCGGACTCGGCGTCCAAAACCAGGATGGCGATGTCGCAGCGCGCGATGGATTCCTCCGAGCGCTGGACGCTGAAAAACTCCACCGAATCATCGATGCTGCGCGTCTTGCGGATGCCCGCCGTGTCCACCAGCACATACTTCTCCCGCACCCCCTCGGTCTCAACCTCAAAAGGCACGTCCACCGAATCGCGCGTCGTCCCGGGAATCGGGCTGACGATCACGCGCTCGGATTTCGTGAGCGCGTTGATGATGGAGGATTTACCGACATTCGGGCGGCCGACAATGGCGAGGCGCAGCGGGCCCTTTTTGCGGCGCACCGGGGCCTCCTCCTCGCCTTCGACCGGCGCGGCCATTTCCGCATCCGCCGGCGCCGGCACCTCCTCCAGCGGCGGCAGATGGGACGTCGCCGCATCCATCAAATTCTGAATGCCCTCGCCATGGATCGCGCTGACCGGGAAAATCCGCTCGAAGCCGAGCCGGGAAAATTCGTCCATGTTTTTTTCAGCGAGGCTCGTGTCCACCTTGTTGATCGCGACCAGTATGGGCTTGCCGCTGGCCCGCAGCTTTTGGGCGACTTCCCGGTCGAGCGGAACGACCCCCTCCTGCACATTGACCACAAAGATGATCGAGCTGGCGGCCTCGATGGCGATCTCCACCTGCTCGAGCGCGGCCTTGGTGATGATGTCGTCGGACTTCTCGCGGCGCAGCAGGCCGATGCCGCCGGTGTCCACGAGCGTATAAATCCGCCCGTGCCACTCGGCTTCCACGCTCACGCGGTCGCGGGTGACGCCGGGCTGGTCATGGACGATGGCAATGCGGCGCTTGACGATGCGGTTGAAGAGCGCTGATTTCCCGACATTCGGGCGGCCGACGATGGCGATGAGGTTTGACACTCGCACAGGATGCCGAAAACTTCGCCTTTGCGGAAGTGAAATTGCCACCGCAGCGGCTGGAATCCACCACCCGGAAAAATGTGGAAGCTCACCTTCTAAAAAATACCCCCCCGGCGGGTCCGGCCGCATTGGGGAAATAGCGGGCCCCGATCCGCCCCGCGCCATTAAACTGTCCGCTTGTTTTCGGGTCCGATGTCTTTAACATTCTGCGGCGGTAATATGAACCCGACGCTGATCATCGTCCCCACCTACAACGAGAGGGATAACCTCCCGCACATGGTCCGTGCGCTCCTGTCGCTGCCCGTGCCGGTGGATGTGCTGGTGGTGGATGACAGCTCACCCGATGGCACTGGCGCCATTGCCGACGAGCTCGCGGCGGCCCACCCGCAGATTCACGTCCTGCATCGCACTGAAAAGGACGGATTGGGCCGGGCCTACCTTGCCGGATTCCGTTGGGCACTGGAGCGCCCCTATGAATTCATCTTCGAGATGGATTGTGATTTCTCCCACGACCCGCAGGACATCCCGGCGTTTCTGGAGGCGGCCCAGAAGGTCGATCTGGTGCTGGGCTCCCGGTACGTGGGCGGCATCCGCGTCATCAACTGGCCGCTGCGCCGGTTGATGTTGAGCCGGTTCGCTGGCAAATATGTCATGCTGGTCACTGGCATGCCGTTCACCGACCCGACCGGCGGCTATAAATGTTTCCGCCGCCGCGCGCTGCAGGGGCTCGACCTTGACGGCATCCAGTCCAACGGCTACGGCTTTCAGATTGAACTGACTAACAAGCTCTGGCGGCAGGGATTTACGGTGGCGGAAGTGCCCATCATTTTCACCGACCGCACGCGCGGCCAGTCCAAGATGGCCGGCGGCATCATCAATGAAGCCTTCTGGCTGGTCTGGCGATTGTGGCTGCAGAACGGGCTGCGCCGGTCGCCACGCCCGCCTAAAAAAAGCGCCTGACTTCGGAAAGCCAGGCCGGAAACGCTAACTGACGACGTCTTGGGCCCCTCCCTCTTTCCGCAACCTCCCGTCGAAAAATCTTTTGCCGGCGCGGGGGTTTTCCTAACGTGGGGGCGTGCCACTCAAAATCGCCGATAAAATAACCCTGACCATTCACGACCTGGCCTTCGGCGGCGAAGGCGTCGGTCGCTTGGAAGATTTCGTCGTGTTCGTGCCGTTTGTCATCGTGGGCGAAACGGTCGAAGCCGAAATCACGGAGGTCAAAAAGAATTTCGGACGGGCCAGACTGCTGCGCGTGGTCACCCCGGCGCCCGAGCGCGTCACCCCGGCGTGCCGCTACTTTGGCGCCTGCGGCGGCTGCCAGTACCAGCACATCGACTACCCGGCGCAGTTGCGCTTCAAACAAAAACAGATTGCCGACCTCTTTGAGCGGGTCGGAAAAATCCCGCGCGAGATCGTCGCGCCGGTCATCCCCTGCCCCTCCCCCTACGGCTACCGCAACCGCATCATGATCCGCAGCCAGTGGAACGGCCCGGCCAAAAAACTCGTCATCGGCTTCATCCGTGCCGACAGCTCGTTTGTCGAGGACATCGAGGAATGCCAGATCGCCGAACCCGCCATCAGCCAGCAGATCCAGCAGGTCCGCGCCAATCCCCCGCCGAAGGGGGGACTCAAGGTGGTCCTCCGGATTCCGCCGGAAAACTGGGACGTGCCGCCCGACTCTTTTTTCCAGAACAACTTTTTCCTGCTGCCCCGACTGGTGGAGACCGTCCGGGGCTTTCTCAGCAGCAGCGGCACCCGGCACTTGGTCGACCTGTATTGCGGCGTGGGGTTTTTCGGCATTGAAATGGCCGCGGCGGTCGAATCGTTCGTGGGCGTGGAGCTGGACCAGCTCGCCATCCGGTCGGCCCGGAAAAATGCGGAGTCGCGGAAAATCACCAACGGCGAGTTCATCCCGGCGGCCGTGGAAGACATCCTGCCGGAGCTGCTGCGGAAATTCTCCCCGGAATCCACCACCGTCATCCTCGATCCGCCGCGCAAGGGCTGCTGGCCGGAAACCCTGCAGCTGCTCCGGGCCACGCGTCCGGCGCAGGTGATCTACGTCTCCTGCCATCCCGCCACCATGGCGCGGGATTTGAACATCTTGTGCGCAGACGGTGTCTTTGAACTGGCTCGGGTGCAGCCCTTGGACATGTTTCCGCAGACGCAGCATGTCGAATGCGTGGCGGATTTGCGGGCAAAACAACCCTTGCCAAACCACCCGAGCGCCATTGAAACTTACGATGCCCATGCATACTAGCAATCAAGCCGACCCGCGCAGAAACTTTGTTCCGCGCCTCCTGCCCTGGATTCTGGCGGCGGCAGCCCTCGGCCTCTACGCGCTGACCCTGCACCCCGGGGTCTCGATGTTTAACTATCTCGCCGTCGCCAAGCTATCGGGCTGGACCTGGCAGCCCGAGGTGCTCAACCCCCTGTTTCTCATCGTCACCGCCCCGCTGCGCTGGCTGCCGCAAGCCCTCATTCCCGTCGCGCTCAACCTGTTCTCCGCCCTCTGCGCGGCATTGACTCTGGGCCTGCTCGCGCGGTCGGTGGCAATCCTGCCGCATGACCGGACGGATGCGCAGCGGGTGCGCGAATCCAGCGCGTTCTCCTTTTTGACCCTCGGCGGCGCCTGGCTGCCGCCGGTGTTCGCCGTGCTCGTCGGCGGCCTGCAAATGACTTTCTGGGAACAGGCGACGAACTGCACTCCGGAAATGTTCGAGCTGCTCCTGTTCGCCTTCGTCATCTGGTCGCTGTTGGAATACCGGCTGGATGAGCGCCTTGGCCGGCTGTATCTGGCCGCAGCCGTTTACGGGGCGGGCCTGACCGAAAACTGGGCGATGACCGGATTCCTCCCAGTCTTCGTCGGGGCCGTGCTCTGGATCCGCGGCTTGAGCTTCTTCAATGCCCGGTTTCTTCAGAGGATGATATTGAGCGCACTGGCCGGGATGACCCTGTATCTGGTTCTGCCCGTGCTGGCGGCGGCGTCGCACACGTCTGACGTCTCCTTCTGGCAGGCATTGAAATCCAACCTGTCGTCCCAGTGGCTGATCGTTAAAATATTTTTCAGCAACCCCGAGGTGCGCCGGACCGTGTTGCTGCTGGCGCCCGGATCTCTGCTGCCCGTTCTGCTGCTGGCGGTGCGCTGGGGATCCTCCTTTGGCGACAACAGCAAAATCGGCATGGCACTCACCAGCATCTTATTCCACACCATCCACGCCATCCTGCTCGCCCTCTGTGTCTGGATTGCATTTGATCCATCGTACAGCCCGCGGCACCTGGGTTTGGGCCTGCCGTTCCTGACATTTTATTATCTCGGAGCGCTGAGCGTGGGGTATTTCACTGGTTATTTCCTGCTGCTATTCGGAAAGCCGGCCCAACGGGATTCGCGCCGGGAGAAAAGCCGCTCCGAGCAGATGAGGGAGGAATCCCTCCGGTCTTTAAACCGTCTGGTTATCGCCGGCATCTGGCTTTTCGCCGCACTCGCCGCCACTGGCCTCCTCTATAAAAATATCCCTCAAATCCGGGCGACCAACGATGACACCTTCCGCCGCTATTTTGCGCTGGCGGCCGAAAGCCTTCCGCCGGCGGGGGCCGTAGTGCTGAGCGATGATTCGCGACGTCTGATTTTCCTCCAGTCCGCCCTCACCCAAAGCGGTCGGGCCAAGGATTTCGTTCTGGTGGATTCACAATTTCTGCCGGCACCGCCCTATCACGCGTACCTGCATCAAAAACATCCCCAACAGTGGCCGGACTCCATCAGCGCCTCGGAGAAAACCAATGGCATCCCCCCGCTGCACCTGATCAGCCTGCTGGCCACCCTTGCCCAGACCAATGACCTCTATTATCTGCACCCCAGTTTTGGCTATTATTTTGAGCAATTTTATGCGGAGCCGCACGGACTCGTCTACAAGCTGAAGACCCTGCCGAATGATACGCTCCTCCCGCCGCTCCCCGATAAAAACAGGATCGCCGCCAATGAAGACTTTTGGGCGCAGGCGGAGAAAACCACCTTTCCCCCCATTCTCAAAATCATCACCGCCGAAGACGAAGCAGGCCAAACCGGTCGGGGAGAACGCCTCCTCCAGCAGTTCCATGTGCCGCGCGAGCCCAATCCCAATGCCGCCATTGCGGGAGCTTATTATTCGCGGAACCTCAATTTCTGGGGCGTCCAATGCCAGCGCGCCGGCGAACTGACCCGCGCCGCCGCCCATTTCGATCTGGCCCAAAAACTCAATCCCGATAACACCTTCGCCCAGATCAACCTTCAGTTTAATCAGGCGCTCCAGTCCGGCCAGGGCGCCTCTGAAAACCTGGCGGCATCCCTCACGGATCCCTTCGGAAAATACCGCACCCTGCAGGCGGCCCTGTCTGTCAACGGCCCGTTGGACGTCCCCAGTTTCTGCTTCGAGATCGGGGTGGCGCTGGCCGAGCAAAACGGTTTTTTCCGGCAGGCGGTCGATCCTCTCGAGCGGGTCCGCCAACTGGTGCCGGACAACCTGGCCGCCCGGCTCTGGCTGGCCCAGATCTATCTCGCCTCCCGCCTGCCCGACCGCGCCCTGGACGCGCTGGGCGACCCGCTGGCGCAACCCAAACGGTTTTTGCTCAACCCCACCAACTCCATCCAGCTGAACATCTGCGCCGCCGCCGCCTATTTTCAAAAAACCAACCTGCTCCGCGGCACCGCCCTGCTGGAAACGGAGATTGCCCGCCACCCGGACAACAATGACCTGCTGATCGCCGCCGCCCAGGCCTATGCCTCCCGGGGCCTGTTCACCAACGCGCTGGCCGTTATTGACCGCAAACTCCGGCTGACCCCCGATGACCCCACCTGGCTCTTTGGCAAGGGCTATGCCAGCATCCAGGCCGGGGCCTACGACGAGGCGATCACCGCCCTGACCCGGCTGCTGGCTCTCCAAACCAACAACACCGATGCCCTGTTCAACCGCGCTATTGCCCGCCTGAAGAGCGACCAGCTCGATGCCGCCCGCGCGGATTACCAGGCCCTCCAGAACACGTTCACCAACTCGTTCCAAATCGCCTACGGCCTGGGCGAAATCGCCTGGCGCAAGCACGAGACTAACGAGGCCGTGAAATATTACCGGCTGTACCTGACCACCGCCGACACCAACACCGCCGAGGCCAGGGGCATCCTCCAGCGATTGCAGGAAATTTCAAAGCCGGCACCCTGAACGCGCCATGCGCGTCACCCATGTCATCACCCGGCTGGTCGTCGGCGGCGCCCAGGAAAATACCCTCGCCACTCTCCGCGGTCTCCAGCAGAAGCCCGGAGTCCAGGTGCATTTGATCTCCGGTCCGACCCGGGGCCCAGAAGGATCCCTGGAACAGCGGGCCCGGGAAATCGGTTCCCCCGCCGCACCGGAACAGGAGGGGAATTACAGCTCGTGCTTCACACTCGTCCCTGAACTCATCCGCCCCATCCATCCGCTGAAAGATTATCTCGCGCTCCGCGCGCTGGAAAAAATCTTCCGGCGTCAAAAGCCGGACATTGTTCACACCCACAGCGGCAAGGCGGGGTTTCTAGGACGCCTCGCCGCGAAGCGCGCGGGCGTGCCCCTCATCTTCCACCACATTCATGGGCCGTCCTTCGGACCCTTTCAAGGCGCGCTGGCCAACCTCGCTTTCACCGCCGCCGAAAAACGCGCCGCCACCGTCACCGACCATTTCTTCTGCTCCGCCAGCGCGATGACCCGGCGCTACCTCGCCGCGGGCATCGGCAAACCGGAAAAGTTCACCCGCATTTTCAGTGGTTTCAACATGGATCCTTATCTTAATCTGAATGCATCCCACTCCCTGCCGCTCCGCCGCCAACTCGGCCTCGACGAAAGCCACTTCGTCATCGGCAAGATCGGGCGCCTGTTCAAACTCAAGGGCCACGCCGATTTGGTGACCGCCTTCGCCGCGCTCCTGCCACAGGCGCCCCACGCCCGACTGCTCCTGGTGGGCGACGGCGTGCTGCGCGGCGAGATTGAAAATCAAATCCGCACTCTCGGGCTGACCGGTAAGGTGATTTTTACCGGCCTCGTGCCCCCGGACGAAGTTGCCCGCTACGTGGGCGTGATGGATTGTCTGGCGCATCTTTCCCATCGCGAGGCGCTGTCCCGCGCTCTGCCCCAGGCGCTCGCCGCCGGCAAACCGGTCGTCGCCTATGACTTCGACGGGGCGGAGGAGGTGTGCCTCGAAAACGTCACCGGCTTTGTCGTCCGCACCGGGGACACGGATGCCGCCGCCCGGAGATTGCTGCAGCTCGCCGGCGATCCGGCGCTCCGCAGGCGGCTGGGCCAAGCGGGCGCGGCCTTTGTGAAAGAAAATTTCTCCGTCGAAAAAATGGTCGACGATCAATATCAGGTTTACTTGAAAGTCGCGGCCGAACGCAGCCTCCCTTTTTCCATGCCGCACCCGGCAGTATCAAGTTAAGAGCGATTGAATGACTGACTCATGACCTTTCCCTTCAATTTTTTTCTGGCCGCATTTGCGGGCGCCTTTGTGACGACGCTGCTGGCGCTGCCGCTCTGGCGGGCCGGATGCCTGCGCTGCGGGCTGGTGGACGATCCCGGCCACCGCAAAATCCATCGCTCCCCGGTGGCGCTCGCGGGCGGGTTTGCCGTGCTGACGGGGATCCTGCTGCCGCTGGTTGGCGGAGCGATGCTGCTCAAGCTCGGCGCCGTCAACCTTTCCTCCGCAGGGGCAATCGTCCACGGCATCGACCGCCGCGCCCTGGAGCTGGCCGTGCTCGCGCTTGGCGCAGTGGCCATCACGCTGCTCGGATGGCTGGATGACAAACATGAGCTCAAGCCGCTCCCGAAATTCATCGGCCAATTGATCATCGCCATCGCCGTCGCCGCCGCCTGCAAACGAATCACTCTCTTTGTTTCTGGCGAGGGGTTCAGCTACGCGATCACGATCCTCTGGCTGCTCACCGTCATCAATGCCTTCAATTTCATGGACAACATGAATGGCCTCTGCGCCGGAGTCGGGGCCATCGGCGCGTTCCTCTTCGCCCTCCTCGCTGCTGCCCAGGGGGAATACCTCGTCGCGCTGACGGGCTTCCTGATGTGCGGCGCGCTGGCCGGATTTCTGCCGTGGAATTTTCCCCACGCCCGGGCGTTTCTGGGGGATGCCGGCAGCCATCTGGTCGGCTACCTGCTGGCGGTCATGGCCATCCTTCCCCATTTTTACACGAAGCAACATCCGCGGCCGCTCGCCGTGCTGGCGCCGCTGCTGGTGCTCGCCGTCCCCCTGATCGACCTCGCCCAAGTCAGCCTGTTTCGGACGCTCCACAAAAAACCGTTCTGGATCGGCGACACCAACCACCTCTCCCATCGCCTCGTGCGCGCGGGCATGAGCCCCACCCGCGCCGTGCTCCTCCTCTGGCTGCTCGCCGCCCTCCTCGGCGCCCTGGTCTGCTGGCTCTGATGCCAGCCCATGCCGATTCCGCCGCTGGCGACCCACCCCTCAAAGGTAGGGAGCTAGAATCGGCTTCAATGCCGCCAGGGTTTTCTTCGGCCAGTATTTCCGGTCGGTCATGATGGCGTTCTTCAGCGCGGTATGACAGGAGCAGCCGGGTTCGATCGGGATTTGAGGAATGACCCGGGCTAAAATGGCTTTGGCGGTGGTGGCGTTTTTCATGAGATTGGCGACGACCATCTCCACGGTGACGTGCGCCTCATCCACTTTCCAGCAGTCATAATCGGTGACCATCGCCAGGGTCGCGTAGGCGATCTCGGCCTCGCGCGCGCATTTGGCCTCACCCAGATTGGTCATGCCAATGACGTCATAGCCGAGCCGGTGGTGCGTGACGGATTCCGCGCGGGTGCTGAAGGCCGGGCCCTCCATGTTGACATAGGTGCCGCCATCATGCACGCGGGCAGCGGCGGCGCGGGCGTTTTTGAGGAGGATCTGGCGCAACGGCTCGCAGACTGGATCGGCGAAGGCGACATGTCCCAC
>Ga0209829_10003387_pt1 | contig 11651 bp, 8 predicted proteins | sample C_140205_EF_Meta_FD_187311 | JGI IMG/M metagenome (GOLD analysis project Ga0209829, IMG submission 187311) | Freshwater microbial communities from Lake Croche, Canada to study carbon cycling - C_140205_EF_MetaG (SPAdes) (version 2) | ecosystem: Environmental > Aquatic > Freshwater > Lake... | reverse complement strand
AGGATCAAATAGCAGCATTTACCTATGAGGATTTTGATAAAAACAGAACTGAATTTATCAATTTAAAATCACCTGATTATTTTTATGATTTTTTTAAAGTCAAACAATAAAAATAGGCCACTATCGCTAGGGGCCTATTTTGTATAAAAGTACTTTTTTCTAAAAATTTAATAGCTTTTTTCTAAATTTTATATATTCTTTTTTTGCATCTTTAATAAATGCTTCTTCGGATTTTGAATGGGTATAGATATAAGACAATTTAGTTTTGTCTACGGGCTTTGTAATCAATTGGCTACGATAATGGGTTACTGAAAATTGGATAATCTTAGCCATAATTTCAATAGTGCTAATGCCTTTATCGGTTAATGTATACAAAAATACTTTTTTGTTAGTTGGGTGATTTCTTTTTTCAATTAAGCCATCTCCTGCTAAAGTCCTTAAACGTTCTGCTAATACTTTTGAAGCTATTCTTTCTTTCATTTCCAGTAGATCTCCATAGGTATACTTATGTCGAAAAAGCATATGTCTTATTATTAGTAATGTCCATTTGTCGCCAATGACATCTATTCCGGTGGTTATGGGGCAATGAGATCTTAAAGTAGTTTTGGACATATGCTTTATTAATTAATGCTATGTAATTTACGCAATAACTTTAATGTAGCTAGTAGATAATTGTATTTTTCGCCTAGCTCTTTGTCAATAAAAAACTATTGTATTTATATTGTTTTGTCTTTCAGTGGTTTATTCAAAATTGTATCCACAAAACTGACTTAGTTCATAGAATTACTTTCATTTGGGTAGTAGAGAATTCCAAATAATTCAAATGATATTTTTATTATCTTCATATCCAATATTATTTAATTCAAAATTGACCTATGAAAAATCTGCTATTGCTTATTATGACTACACTTTTAGTAACTACTACTAGGGCACAAGCCAAATTAAAACCTATCTCTAAGCCTTTAGTAACCCATGTATTTACGGCAGATCCGTCTGCGCATGTGTTTAATAATAAAATATACATTTATCCTTCTCATGATATTGATGCGGGCATTCCTGAAAATGACAATGGTGACCACTTTGACATGAGAGACTATCATATATTTTCCATGGATTCTATTGGGGCTAAAGTAGTGGACAACGGTATTGCTATAGATAAAAAAGACATTCCTTGGGCAGGTAGACAATTGTGGGCCCCTGATGCTGCTTTTAAAAATGGAGTCTATTATTTATTTTTTCCTATCAAGGACAAGCAGGATATTTTTAGAATAGGGGTGGCTACTAGTAAAAGCCCGGTAGGTCCATTTAAGGCCGAACCCAATGAAATTAAAGGCACTTATAGTATAGATCCTGCTGTATTTAAAGATGATAACAATGAATATTATATGTATTTTGGAGGTATTTGGGGTGGCCAACTTCAAAGATGGGATAACAATATTTACAATGCAAAAGCTAAATTAAAAAGCGCCAATGAAAAAGCAATTTTACCAAGGGTAGCTAAATTAAGTGCAGATATGAAAAGCATTGTGGAAATGCCTAAAGAAGTTAAATTACTTGATGAAAAAGGAAATCTTTTCTTAGAACAAAATAACACCAAACGTTTTTTTGAAGCTGCCTGGGTACATAAATACAATGGCAAATATTATTTTTCTTATTCTACTGGAGATACCCATAATGTATGTTATGCTATTGGCGATAATCCTTATGGACCCTTTACTTATAAAGGAGTTATTTTAAAACCAGTTCAAGGATGGACAAGCCATCATTCGATTATCCAATATCATTCCAAATGGTATCTATTTTATCATGATACCGAATTGTCTGGTAAAACACATTTGAGAAATATTAAGATGACCGAATTAAAATACAATAAAGACGGTTCTATCGTAACGATTGACCCTTATCAATAAGATTTACAAAAACCAAAATTAGCCACTAAGAATTAGTGGCTAATTTTATAATATACATCGCTCCACTTTAATTCATTTTTGAAACTGCTTAGTTCTGTATTTTTTCCAATAAGGGTAAATTCAATACCTGCAATTTCTGCAAAGTCTTCTAAATGTTCTCTGGTTAAGTTTTGACTGTAACAGGTATGGTGTGCGCCACCTGCTAATATCCATGCGGCACAACCTGTATGCATATTCGGATATGGTTTCCACAATACTCTAGCTACAGGTAATAATGGTAATGCTTGAATGGGTTTAACCGCCATTACTTCATTTACCAATAGTCTAAATCGGTTGCCCATATCAACAATAGAGGCGTTTAATGCGGCACCTGGGGTGGTGTTAAATACCAATCTTACTGGATCTGCTTTGCCACCAATACCTAATGGATGAACTTCGCAGCTAGGCTTTCCTTCGGCAATACTTGGACATATTTCTAACATATGCGCACCTAATACCATTCTATTATCGGGTTGAAAATGATAAGTGTAATCTTCCATGAATGAATTACCGCCTTGCAATCCTGAGCCCATTACTTTCATGGCGCGCACTAAAGCGGCAGTTTTCCAATCGCCTTCACCGGCAAATCCATAACCTTTGGCCATTAATCTTTGTGCTGCAATCCCTGGCAATTGTTCTAAGCCATTTAAATCTTCAAAAGTGTCGGTAAAGCCTTTGAAGTTTCCGTCTACTAAAAACTTTTCTATTCCTAATTCTATTTTGGCAGCGGCTCTTAACGAACTATGTGCGGCACCTCCTTTTAATAATTCGGCTTGTAATTGATATTCTTTTTGATAAGTGCCTACTAATTGGTCTATTTCTTTTTCTGATATTTGATTAACTACTGCTACTAAATCGGCAATGCCATAAGTATTTACACTATAGCCGAATTTAATTTCTGCCTCTACTTTATCCCCCTCAGTTACGGCCACATACCGCATGTTGTCTCCAAAACGAACAAATCTAGCACCCTGCCAATCCTGCCAAGCTGCTGCAGCACGGCACCAGCTATTTATTTTTTCTAATGACTCTTCATCTTGCCAATGCCCTACCACCACTTTTCTATTAATGTTCATTCTTGCTGTAATAAATCCAAACTCTCTATCTCCATGAGCACTTTGATTCAAATTCATAAAATCCATATCTATGGTATTCCATGGAATGTCTCTGTTAAATTGAGTATGAAAATGCAACAAAGGTTTGCTTAAAATTTTAAGCCCGTTGATCCACATTTTAGCAGGAGAAAAAGTATGCATCCAGCATATAACACCAATACAATTTTTATCATTATTGGCTTCCTGCATAGCTTTTAAAACTTCTTCACTCGATTTTACAACTGGTTTAAATACCACATTTACAGGAATGGTTTTAGAAGCACTTAAAGAGCTGGCTATTTCGGTAGAATGCTCGGCTACTTTTTTTAAAGTTTCAGCGCCATACAAATCTTGGCTTCCTGTGATAAACCAAACGTCTAAAGATTTTAATTGAGGTATCATACTATATTCATTATTTTTTTATTGGCCATAATAACTATTGGGGCCATGTTTTCTTTGAAAATGTTTATTTTTTAAGGAATCTTTAATAGGTTTTACTTCCTTGTTGATTTGTTCGGTGAACAACGCTGTTTTTGCGATGAATTCTAATACTGCACTATTGTGTACTGCTTTTTTTGCATCCTTCCCCCAGGTAAATGGAGCATGACTGCCTACCAAAATCATTTCTACTTCTTGATAATCTAATTTTCTTTCTTTAAAGCAGTCAATAATTTGATGCCCAGTTTCTATTTCGTAATCCCCTTTAATTTTTTCATCTTTCATAGGTGCCGCGCAGGGGATGGATTCAATGGTATAATCTGCATGAGTAGTTCCATACACAGGTAGGTCTCTTAAACTTTGGGCCCATGCCGTTGCATAAGTAGAATGGGTATGCACAATGCTTCCAATATTTTCCCAGTGCTTATATAATACAGCATGGGAATGGGTATCAGAAGAGGGTCTTAAATTTCCTTCCACTACTTTACCGTCAAAATCTACAATCACCATATCCTCCATAGCTAAATTTTCATAAGGAACACCACTTGGTTTAATAGCAAATACTTTATTGGCCCTATCTACAACACTTACATTGCCAAAAGTAAATAAAACCAAGTCTAGCTTTGGAAGTTCCAAATTAGCTAAGAAACATTCTTCTTTGATGGTATTAAATCTAGACATTAGTTTTTGCTATTTAATGGTGGTTTGTTCTATATATTTTCCCAACCCAATATACTTGATATAACGTTGTTGATAATAATCAACCCTGTCTTTATTAGGATAATAAGTTACTTCAAATCCTTGTCCCATATTTTCCATGGCCATTTCTACTTTTTCATATACGCCAGCAGCGGTAGCGGCAAACATAGCGGCACCTAATGCACAAGTTTGCTCACTTTTATGAATTTTGATAGGCATATTCATAATATCAGACATCATTTGCATGATAAAGGGCGATTTTTTTGCAACCCCACCTAAACCTATAATTCCTTTGATAGGAATACCTTCATCCAGAAAACGATCCACAATCGCTTTTGCTCCAAAGCAGGTGGCTTCTACTAAACTTTTGTATAAAATAGGGGCATTCGTCGCTAAGGAAATGCCTTCTATGCCTCCTTTTAATAATTGATTGGCATCGGGTGTTCTTCTTCCATTCATCCAGTCAACTGCAATGGGATCGTTCGCATCTAAGGGTAACTTACTCGCGCTTTCATTTAAAGCTATTAAAATTTTATCTTCTAATTCAGCCACTACTTCTTCATTTACAATACCATTATTAATAGTAGCATTTAATAAAATTGATTTTAATGGCCAAGCTAAAATATTTTTAAACCAAGCGTAAATATCTCCGAATGCAGATTGCCCCGCTTCCAAACCTACCATGCCAGGTATTACCGAGCCATTTACTTGGCCACATATTCCTTTAATTAATTTACCATCTACTTCTTTAATAGGGGCCACTAAAATATCGCAAGTAGATGTACCCATTACCTTACTTAAATAGTAGGGCTCAATTTGACCACCTACCGCACCCATATGTGCGTCAAAAGCGCCAACACCAATAACAGTGTTAGTGGGTAAGCCAAGTTCATTGGCCCAGCTTTCTGTAATGACACCTACTGCAGTGGAGGCGCTATAAGTTTCCTTTGATAAATTAGTAATTACTTTTTCTAATAGGGGATCTAGTTCTGTAAAAAAAGAAGTAGGAGGATAGCCGCCAAATTTTTCTGCCCACAATGCTTTATGACCTGCACTGCAAACACCTCTTTTTATTTTATCGGCATCCTTGCCACCGGTTAATAAAAATGGAATCCAATCGCAATGCTCTACCCAAGTGTATAAATCTTCATTAATGGTTTTATCTGCTCTTAAAATGTGCAATAATTTAGCCCAATACCATTCACTCGAATAAATGCCCCCAACAAATTCTAAATAATTGATAGGATATTTTTTTGCGTGATCATTTATTTCTTGTGCTTCTGGTGCTGCAGTATGGTCTTTCCATAAAACAAACATGGCATTTGGATTTTCTGCATGTTTTGAAACCAAAGCTAAAGGGGTTCCTTCTTTATTTACTGCAACAGGAGAGGATCCTGTTGTGTCGATGGATAAGCCTACAATTTGACCCACAATTTCCTTATCTAAATTTTTTAAACAGGCTTTAATAGTGATGGTTAATCCATCGATATAGTCCTGTGGGTGCTGTCTATATTGATTTAAGGTAGGATTGCAGTACAATCCCTTTGCCCATCTTGAATAATGATGGACTGCAGATTGTACAATTTCTCCATTAGAAGTATTCACTAAAATAGACCTTACGGAATCGGTTCCGTAATCTACTCCTATAACATAAGTGGGCTTAGACATAGCTTTAAAACGTTGAGCTTTAAAGGTACTAATATATTTAAAGATTTGGCTGGCAAGCAGCTTAAAAAACGTAAATTTTTCCTATTTCTTTAATATACTAACGCCAAAAATTCGACCCGCAGTTTTTTCATGATTGGCTAAGATGGTTACTTTAATTGTATTTTCTTTTAAATCGGTAGGTAGGGCATATTCAACATCATAAAAACGGTTGCTTTGAGCACCATCCCAATTGACTGTTGTTAATTTTTTACCATTAATTAAAATGTCAAAAATACTATTCTTGTCATCGCCAATATAGGTAAGCAATAAAGAACTTGGGGTGGATGGAATTACTTTCATCGTAAAAGAAAATTCATTGTTTAATCTGGCTTCTCTACCCATTCTGCCAATGGCATTACTTACATAAGATCTTTCTGTGGCTACCAATTGATGATCTCTTTCGGGTTGCATTTCCCCGATTCTAAATACGTCGATGGTTCTACTTTGTATCTCACTTAATCTTTGTTTTTCTGCTTGGTAATCTTTTTCTTTGTTTTCCCATTCTGCAGTGGTGAATTTATCCCAATAAACACTATAAAAATCGTCGTTGATGGAAAATAAAGGAGCCATGGTTACATCAAATGGCTTGCCAATGTGATTCCATTTAAATTTCAATGTATTTAAGTCAACCGCCGTTACATTTTTTGTTGGCAAATTATTATTCATTATAACGGGTGTTCCAAAAACTGGATCTGGAAGCTTATCTCCTAATACGCCAGCCAAAACAATGGGACCATATAAAAAGGCCACTCTATTTTTATTATCTGGAATAGATTCTGTTTTAAGTTGCATATTAAAAGTGACAACCACTTTGTCATTTGGATTCCATACTCGATCAAGAACAACATATCCATTTTCATCTACCACGGCCTTCACCGGTTGATTATTTATTTTAATTTTTAATGCACCCTCATTCCATATAGGTTTACGGATCCTTAGTGCAAATTGTTTTTTTGTGGTTGATTTAATTTGAATGCTTGTTGAATTTTTATAGGGAAATTTTGTTTCTTGAACAATTTTCATATTATTCTTTTCCCAATTTAAGGCAGATGCTATAAATAAATTAATATACAAACTACCGTCTGCTCCTTCAAAATAAATAGACTCTCCGTGTTTAGAATGGTTTTCTAAACCACTACCAACGCAACATGTAAAAGTATTAAATGGGTCGCTGAATTCCTTTGCAGCGCCCATCCTTAGCGGCAAAAAGTAAGTCATCATACCTGTTTTTGAATTTTGTGAGGAAAGAATATGGTTGTATAAAGCTCTTTCATAATAATCCATTAAACTTCCTTTTGGTTGCCATGAAAATAAATGTCTGGTTAACTTAAGCATATTATAAGTATTGCAAGTCTCGCAAGTATTGTCGCTTAGTCGGTCATTTAATTTACCAGCATCTCCACAATATTCATAATTACTATTTCCTCCAATCACATAGGAATGACTTTTTACCATGGTTTCCCAAAAGAAACTGGCAATGGTGGCGTCTTTGGCATTACCTGTTAATTCAAATTGTCTGGCAGCACTAATCGCTTTAGGAACATTGGTATTGGAATGTTTCCCTGGCATAGGATCTATTTTTTGAGCTAATTTTCCCATCACAAAATCGTCCTCAAATAAATTAGCCACTTTCAAATATTTTTTATTGCCCGTAACCGCATAAATATTAGCTAGTACTTCGTTCATGCCACCATATTCGCAAAGCAACATTTTATTGCGCACAGAATCTTTCATAGGTACCATTAAGTCATAGGTCCAATCGGCCATTTTAGTAGCAACGTCCAACGCTTGTTGATTGTCTAAATATAAATAAGCATCCATTAAACCCGCCATTAATTTATGTACCGTATACCAAGGCGACCAAGCGCCATTTAAATCAAAACCAGAGGATTTAATTTGACCATTACGCACTTTTTGCCATAAGGCATCTTCCTCTGGAATAGCGCCCACATACCCTGTATTTCTTTTTGCTTGACAAATCGCAATTTCATTAATAATATAAGCTGCTCTCTTTTTAAATTCATTTTGATGGGTACTTGCATACATCATGGAAATAGCAGATAAGTAATGCCCCATGGTATGTCCAGATAAGCCTGATGATTCCCAACCACCATATACAGAATCTCTTGGAGGGAAGTTGGCATTAAGATAAAATCGAGTTAATAATCGGTTTGGATTTATGGTCATTAAATAGCTGCTATCTAATTGCATTGATTTTCTAAATGGCCCATCTAATAAAGTAATGTTAGAAAGGGGTAGGGCGAATGCCTTTAATGATATAGTTGCAGGCACTTTTACTTGGGTTTCGTTTTTATTGGCCAAATAAGATTGAGCTTCTAAAAGATGCGCATTTAAAAACAATAGGCAAGCAGAAATTATAAATATTTTTTTCATAGTAGCAGTCGTTATTTATTCGTTTTTTAATCTATTTTAATTTGATAGGGGCCTAGCCAAAGTTAAGAATTATTTTAAATATTTGTTAGCCCCATAACCTATTAAATTGCCTGTTATTGCAGCGATTTTATAAGAATTGGCTAAAAATGGTAACTTGTACAAAAATGGATGGATGTCTATAATACTCAGAACAAGAAAATTTTGAACACCCAAAATTAGACAAAACGCATTGGTTGTGTGCACACGTGCTTTATGTTATTCAACTGTGATGGCAGCATTATTATTTTTATTAACTTAGTAAAGCAATAAATTAATCTGTTTACTCATTTATATGGTTCCTAAAATTAAAATATGTTGTATTTCTTCTATTGAAGAAGCCAATTTGGCTATAGCACAAGGCGCCGCGGCTTTAGGATTAGTGGCTAAAATGCCTAGCGGCCCTGGCATCATTAGTGATGAGTTAATTTATACAATTGCTAAAGCAGTTCCAATAAGTATTGATACATTCATGTTGACTAGTGAAACCAGTGCAGAGGCAATTATTAAGCACCATAAAAAAACAAATACTTCTACCATCCAAATAGTAGATGCTTTATCGGAAGGCACTTATGAACAAATTAAAAACGCACTTCCTTCCATCAAAATAGTGCAAGTAATTCATGTACTTAATGAAGCGTCCATTGAAGAAGCATTGCGTATAAGCGAGCAAGTAGATGCCCTTCTATTAGATAGCGGGAATCCAAATTTACAAACCAAGGAGTTGGGTGGAACAGGAAGGGTACACAATTGGAATTTAAGTAGAAAAATTGTAGAGCAATCAAAGCGTCCAGTTTATTTAGCAGGCGGTATTAACCCCATGAATATAAAACAAGCTATTGAGGAAGTTAAACCTTATGGCATTGACCTATGTAGCGGAGTACGTACCAATAAACTATTGGATCCAATAAAGCTGGAGCAGTTGTTTAATGCCATTCATTAAAAATCTAATTCCATAAGTTGATTTTCGGGAAGTATTTTCCAATTTTTAATCAATTGGGAATAAAGGGCTCTTATTTTTTCTATATCAGTTACACTAATAGCCATAAAGGGGATATTAGGGTTGGTTTGATTTAGGGCTTCTCTAAATGTTTCGTTTAAATTTTCAAAGGTAGTTTGGGTGTGTTCGATAAGGATTAAATTGGCTAATGTTTCAGCATACCAGGCCTCGTTATTTAGATTCATTTTATCTCTTATGACTTTGTCTTCAAAATCTTTTATGGTTGCACCTGAATTAATCATGCCATAAAATGCAGTAGTGAAATTTAATGTTTTTTCGATGGTGTAATGACTAAGGTCGTGCAGCACAAGAAAGTCATCGGCTTTAGTCCAGGTAATTGTTTGGTTGTCCCTGACAAAGGTGATTACATTTTTAGTAGCCTTATTTTTTTGAAATTGAACCTTCATGGTTTTAAAGTTATAAAAAATATTATTATTTGAATGTTTTAGGCAATCATATATTATTACTTTAATATTTGTATAAATAATATCAATGCACTTAGAAAATTTTCTAAAGTATATATTTCCATTTCTCTTTTCGCTTTGCTTTTAATTGTATATTTTTATTAATGCTTAAGCGAAATTTTATTTTTTTATTTTTATTCTTTTCTTTATTAGCTTCGAGTCAATCCATCTCAAAAAAGACACAAACTAAAATAGATCAACTAGGTTTACATGGTGTAGATATGGTAGCGAGCGAAAAAAATGTAAAATTGCTTATTTCCTTTTGTGATACCAATACGGATAATTTAATTTTTCCTAATTATTACCTTGAAAACTTATTGGCATTACAATACCAATTTGCGAAAAAATATAAGTTAGAGGAGTATCAATTAAAGCTTGCTTATCCATTGGCTTCTATTTATCATGATCAGTCTAAATTTTCGAAAGAGCTGCCTGTTCTAATATATTTGCAATCTAATTTAAACAAGTTAAGTAGCCATACTCAAAAATATGTTCTTGTAAAATTGGAGCAAGCCTATAGAGCTACGAACGAGCTTGGAAATGCAATTGAAATTAGGAAGATAAGATTAAATAGAGGTGAGGTAACTACCGTTTGGGAAATATATAGAGATTGCGAATTGTACAATGATGCAATTTATGACTATCGAATGAATCAGCCATTTCCTAAAAAATATAATATTATTTGGTTTAATTATTTTGCCTATTTTGGCGACTTATTTTTTGACAACAATGAAATAGATAGTGCCATCAAATATTACAAAATCGGATTACAAAATGCAAATGAAAATCTATCTCATCTAGCGCCCGCACATGCAGATGATAGGGTAGATGCCACCTTTTGGATAGGTAATTTTACAGCCAGTTTAGCAAAATGTAATATGGCCAAAGGATATTACGCTAAAGCCATTCAACCTCTTTTATTTGATTTGGCTTCTAATGAAAAAAGTCCCGAAAACAAAACGTTTACCTGGCTTTTACTTTCCGAATGTTATTTGGAAGTAAATGACCTATCAAAATCTAAACTGTATTACGATAGTGCTCAAAATGATATGACTGGAAAGTCCAACAAAAGGGATTTAGTTAAATTTTACAAGTTGTCGACTAAATATTATAGTAAAATACACAAAAACGACTCCGCTTTATATTATAGTCAAAAGTATATTGCCTATATGGATCTACTGCATTCTAATGTTCAAAAAAACCAAGTACTCTTAAGTATAGGGCAATTAGAGATTAAAAAAAATAGAGCCGATTTGGAGGCTACTAAAAAATCTCTAATTATAGAAAAAAGTAGTTCTATGTATCAAAAAAACTACCTGCTGTTTTCTTTTTTCTTTTTATTTGCAACCATTATATTTATTATTTTATTGTATCAAACTATTATTGTTAAGACAAAAAATAATAAGATCATTGCGCTAGAAGTAGAGCGCAATGATTTACTATTAAAAGAACTACATCATCGGGTAAAAAATAATTTACAGGTGATGTATAGCTTGTTGAATATGCAAAAAAGAAGAAATGAAAGCGAATCTACCAAAGCAATACTCACATCGGTTCAAAATCGTATTCAAACCATGGCATTGGTACACCAAAATTTATATACTTCTGAAAATTTCGAAACCGTTGAAGTAAGTACTTATGTGCACACTTTAGTCAACCATTTAAAAATGATTTACCCATTAGAGAATAAGAATGTGGCCATTCATTTTGGAATTGACCCCAATTTAAAATTGCCTATGGAACAGATAATCTCACTGGGGTTAATTGTTAACGAAGTGGTATCTAATTCATTCAAATACGCCTATATAAACAGAGAAATTGGAACTTTAGCAATTAGAATCAACAAAATTAACGGCACTTATTTAATTGA
>Ga0209829_10003386_pt1 | contig 11654 bp, 12 predicted proteins | sample C_140205_EF_Meta_FD_187311 | JGI IMG/M metagenome (GOLD analysis project Ga0209829, IMG submission 187311) | Freshwater microbial communities from Lake Croche, Canada to study carbon cycling - C_140205_EF_MetaG (SPAdes) (version 2) | ecosystem: Environmental > Aquatic > Freshwater > Lake... | reverse complement strand
TGGCGATTATGTTCGCGCTATGTGGCTTATGCTTCAGCAAGATACCGCGGATGATTTTGTCATCGGCACTGGCGAAACCCACACCGTTCGCGAATTTGTTGAAATCGCCTTCAACCATGTTGGGCTCGATCACCAGAAATATGTTGTTGTTGATCCTAAATTTTATCGACCTGCGGAAGTCGATCTTCTCTTGGGCAACCCTACTAAAGCCATGAAAACTCTTGGTTGGAAGCCTGATGTTTCCTTCAACCAACTCGTTACCATGATGGTCGATGCGGATATGAAACTGCATGCGCTCGAAAAAAGTAAAAACGTTGCCGCATAAACATAATGCACATCGGAACCAATTTTTTGAGTAATACTAATGAACAACAATGAGCAAGATCTAATAATTGATGTTGGATCAAACTATGGTGAATTTGCTCTAGAAATTGCAACAAGAAACCCCTGGGCCAAAGTACTAGCAATAGAGCCTAACACCATCCTTTCAAAAAAAATCAAAGAAACATGCGATTTAAAAAATATTACAAACATAGAATTAATTAATTATGCAATTGATAAAAATGAAGGAACCTGTTTATTCCATATTTCAGACCACGCCGATTCTGGAATCTCTAGCTTACTAGAATTTGAAAAAGAAAAAATAAATAATGACCCCTATTGGAGCAATCGAACAGATCTACATTTCGATCGTAAAATAGAAGTACAAGTAAAAAGACTTGATTCAATTTTAAATGATAAAAAAATCAACAAAATACGATTCATTAAAATTGATGCACAAGGTGTAGATCTAAATGTTTTAGAATCCTTAGGCTCGTATTTAGAAATTACAGACGCAGGAATGTTAGAAGTCCCGGGCACACTTGAAAATAATTTATATAATGGTGAAACAGCCGACTTAAAAATAACATTAAATACTATTACAAGATTTGGTTTTAGAATATACGCAATAAAACCAAACGATCATGCGGCAAACGAATTCAACATTTTTTTCTGTAAAGAAAACATTTGCTGGAAGAAAATGGAAGAAGACCTTAATTTAAAAAACCTAAACCTATACGACGGAAAAAACTATTGGCATTACCCTTCAAATAAATGGGAACCAGTAGAAGCTAGAATCAATGAACTAAAGCATAAAGCAGATGAATTAAATAAAATTACGAAAAAACTTGAATTGAAGATAGAAAAATGTGAATTAATAATAAATGAACAAAATATTGAGTTGAAAACCATTTTAAAAGATAACGCCTACCTTCATAGTTTATTTAGCGTACGAATAAGAAAATACTTCAAAGCTTTAATATTAAGAAAATAGTATTGTTGGAAATCATAATGACACTTGAAAAAAGAGAAACCTATTTGGACTTCGAGCTTTTTGAAAAGATATCATCTGGCGATAAAGTATTTTGGGCTGGAGCCAACCCACCTCTTCCTTGGTTTATCAGCACCAGCCAAATTTTAGACAATGAAAAAGACCACCGACTCCCTAACCACTTCCATCAGTCTTTTGAAATAGTGTATTTATTAGAAATAAACTTAGGTGATTACAAAAATTGGCCATTAATAATTGATGAATCGTTACGCCTACTTTCACCTGGTGGTTTATTATTTCTAAGAATGACCGACACACCCCTACTATCAATATTTGAACTTAAAAATTTTATAAATACGTGGGGGAAATTTACAGTATATCTTGACAATTCATTTATTGACGGAAACAGAATACTGGGATTTGAAAATTTAATGATAAAAAAAAGGACATGTGAACTTAAAACATTTTCTTTTGGAGTGATCACAAACGGCAACAAACTTGAAAATCTTAAATCTTTTATAGATAGCGTACTCAATATAACAACAGATGAAGGCGAACAAATCGAAATAATAGTTTGCGGGCCAAATAACATCGAAAATGAAATTAAAAACCATTGTTCAACAATAAAATTTATTAATGAACCTGATGCATTTAAATCGATAGGATGGATTACTAAAAAGAAAAATATGATAGTAGAAGCTTGCGAAAATGAAAATCTTATCATTGCACATGACCGGTATATATTTCCGAATAATTTTATTAAAAACTTCAAAATTTTTGGGCAAGATTATTCCGTATTAGTTTGTAAACAAGAATTAGAAAATAAAACAAGGATTCCAGATTGGGTAACTATTGGAAATGAATGGGGATGGACTACTCCAGGAATACTAGAGTATGGAGATTGGTCTCACTACAACTTTATAAATGGCGGAATTATAATAGCCAAAAGCAATGTTCTGAAAAAATCACCATGGAATGAATTGCTGTTTTGGAATCAAGCTGAAGACGTAGAATTAACAAGGACACTAAAGCAAAATGGATTCGTACCCAGATTAGCACGAAACATATTAGTTTACTCATTACCAATGAGAAAAAACTTTATGGAAGGGTTTGAATACATACCGTACATAAAAAACAAACATGTTATTCCAGGTTCTAATTTTATAAATCCAAACCACATCAACCATTTGGTTGAAATCAATGAACAAATAAATTTCAATCAAGAACACCAACCTTTGCTGCCATATCAAGGAATTTATATTGAAAAATCATGGGAATTTAAGACCGAAGGTATATCGCTAAAACCGAAAACTTCAGGATTCCTGTCGTTCGTTTTAAAATCAAAACCGCAATTAAACTCAATGCTTTCGGTTACAGTATGCAATGCAAATCACATCGATTATATTTCAATAAATGAAATAAAAACTGAAATAATTTTTACAACAGAAAAAAAAATTGAAATCCCAATTTCAGAGGAAGCAGTAAATTTCAATAATATAATTAGGTTGCGGATTGCAAACACACACGAAGAATTAATTCTTAAAAATATAACTCTGAAACAGCCAGAACAAATAATTATAGCCAGAACCTTAAATAGTATCATTGCAAGCATAATAACCAGAATCAACAAAAGCAAACGACCTATCATTATAAAAATGCTAGCAATCTCAGTAGCAATTATCTTGGTACCATTATACTTAATCCTTAAACATACATACAAATACTTAAAATATGTAAAAAATAAGATAAAATCCAAAGTAAAACATTTTGAATCTAAATATTTTCATAACTGAACAATAAAAGGTTAAGAATGAAAACACTTATTATAGTAGAACCTGATTTTTTAAAATTACACATAGGCGTTTTGAGGGTAATAATGCATTATTACCAATGCTTGAAAAATTTAAACCATTCAGTTGACTTTGCAACCCCGAAAATAGGGAAATTGTATTTAGGAAAACTAAATATTTTTCCAGTTCCAATTGAAGAAAGGCAAACTCAAGAAACACCTTTTTGGACTTCAGAATCAAAAACAAATGAAAATGAAAATGAAAATAAAAAGGAAAACGAGACCACAAATATTTTCTGGACAGAACAAACTGTTAATCCTTTTGATTATGAAGTTAATCTGATTTCTAATCCTTGGGTTTGCGCACTAGGCCTCCCGATTTTGCCAAATGCGATTGGGATTATCTATGATATGGTACCAACGTTAATTGCTTGCGGTATTCTTAAGCTGCCTATACCAATAGACATATACCATTTCGCAAAAGAGCATGATATTGGATATTGCTATTATCTAGCAAATGTAAAAAAAATAACCTGCATAAGCAATTCAACTAAATCAGATTTTTGCAAACTATATAAAACAGCAAATTATCACGGTTCAATTATTACAGATATACCTTTCAATGATACTGACACGAAACTTTCATCAATAGATCCAGATAAAAAAAATCTTATTTTAGTTAACATTTTAGACTGGAGGAAAAATTTCCTGAACACCGAAAAAGTTTTGACCACTGCAGCCTCAGCAAGCTTATTAAATGTATGCATAATAGGAAAAGAAAGAATTCCTATGAAAGAAGCCATCGGGTTTATGAAAAGACTAACTAAAGCAGGAGCCAAAGTCGAATGGTATCGGAACGCAGGCCAAGATCTTCTTACTTCAAAATATATAAATTCTTCTGTTCTTTTATTTCCCTCACTGTATGAGGGATTGGGGCTTCCTGTATTGGAAGCGCAATCTTTTGGGTTGCCAGCAATCACATCAAACAATTCATCGACCATTGAAATCAATATGAATAAAAATCTTTGTTTTGATACCGATGATATTGGTGGGATGGCAAAATCAATCTCTGAAGTTTTAGAAAAACCTTCACAGCACAAATCAGGACAAGAATTAAAAAATATGTTCAAAAGTTTCTTAAATGAAAACCATGATCCTAAAGAATTATTTCAATTATAATTGACCTTAAGAAGATTGGCTTACATCAACGAGAAAAATATGACACATAAAAAAAAAGACATTAAAATTTCGATAATTTGCCCATGGTTTTATTGGGGTGATGCCGTAGGTCACTCGGCAAATGATTCTTATAATGCATTTAAAAATCTTGGTTATGAAAAAATAAAAGCAATTGGAACGAGATGCGATTTTAAAGAATTAGATTTTATACAATGCAACAATTACCAAGAATTAAAAACCAACCAATGGTTTAAAGAATCAGACTTGGTAATATACCACTTTGCAATTTATCACGATCTATTTGATATTCTGAGAAACGACAAACTTAATGGCAAACATATTATTTGTTTTCACAATGTAACCCCAAAACATTTAATGCCAGAAAACACGTGGGGAATAATAGACAAATCTTTTGAGCAAATTTCGGTTTTTAAAAATGCTCATGGAATATGGTCAGATAGTTTAGAAAACACCGAAGAACTTCAAAAGCATGGGGTAAATTTACCATATACAATCGAGTTGCCAATAGCTGTGGATCGCCCACCAATATTTTCACTTGCAAAAAAACCTAAAAAAAGAATTGATCTTGTTTATATAGGTCGTTTCTTTTCTTCCAAAGGACTAATCGACCTGATTGAAGCAATATCATTAGTTAAGCAAAATTGTCCTATTAATTTCCTTCTTCGACTCACCGGAAATACAGATTTTTCTGATAAGGCCTACATATCTGAAATCAATTCTAAAATTAAACTCTATGGACTTGGAGAACATGTTTATTTTGCGGGCAAAGTCGACAATAACACACTTTTTAAAATTTATAATGATTCCCATATATTTGTAACTGCATCTTATCATGAAGGATTTTGCGTTCCTGTAATCGAATCATTAAGAGCAGGATTAGTTCCTGTTACATACAACGCCGGAAATTTAGTCAGAATTGGAGGGGGACATGGACGAACAGTAGAAACGGGGAATATAAAATTATTGGCTAATGCTATTCAAGAAACAATCATCGGTATAAGTGAAGGTCTACACGATAATAAAAAATGCTGCATTAGTACAGATAATGGACCTAAAACCATTAACGACTTATCGAAAGATATGACAAACTATTCTTTAAAATTTAATTTTGAAAATTACACTTCAAAAATCGAAGCCGCCATAGACTTTTTATTTAATTGATTATAAAGTATGAATCCAAGGAGAATACTATGAATATTGCAAGAAGAATTTACCATTCCGTTATTGGAAAAACACCTGAAAAACAATCATCCGTATATCCACTCCAACACTTCCCTGGATTTGTCGAAGAAGATCTAGCAGTCTTTACACCTTTTGAAAATATAAAAGCAAAAGCAGAAACGGGATTTATTGTGGATTTTTTAGGTGTACGGACTCGGGCGACTAGTTTGGCAAATTGCCAACGTGAATTTTCAGGAAAATTGCTTGGCATCCCTGTTCCAGGGGACTACCATGCCGAAGCAATAGAGTATATTGGTTTATTAAAGAGTGTTCTTGCAGCTAAAAACCAATACCATGTAATGGAATTAGGTGCAGGATGGGGCCCATGGTTAGTAAATGGTGCTGCAGCAGCTAGGCATCTTGGTATTAAAAATATTAAAATGCTGGGAGTAGAAACTGATTCTGGCCATGTTGAATCAATGAAACAACATTTTATTGACAATGATTTTAACCCTTCTGAACACGACCTTATTAAGGCCGCAGTAGGTGCTCAAAAAGGCAAAGCAATATTTCCAAAAATTGCAGATTCTGCAAACCAGTGGGGAGCACGTCCAGCAAAAATAACAAACGATAAAGTGGACTCTGCAGATTCTAATTATCTTGGTTCATTATTAAATCTTGAACATGAAGAAGTTGATGTAGTTCCTATAAACGAATTACTTGAAAAAAGAACACTTTGGGATCTTGTCCATATAGACGTACAAGGCTGGGAATCCCAATTATGTAATGTTGCAATGCATAATCTAAATAATAGGGCGCGATATGTTATCATAGGCACACATTCAAGAAAACTTGATGGTGAAATAATTAATCTTTTCCATGAAGCAGGATGGATACTTGAAAATGAAAAACCAACTAAATTCCAATATAGACATGGCACCAAAGAGTTAGAAGGAATGACCCTTGCCGATGGTACACAAGTGTGGCGAAACCCAAATTTATAGATTTAACGAAAAACAAAAAATACCTGGGTATAAATTCAACTATCAGTTTTAGCCAAATACTTATCATCTAAAACCCCAGGTGTTTTTACTACGACATTAACCGCATCAGTTAATGCCTCAAAATCTGTAATCTCACCAGGAGACAACACAACGATATCTCCGTTTGCCCACTCCTTACCAGCCATTCGCACACGCCCTGAAATCACCATGGTTATTTCAGTTGCGACTTTATGATAATGTGCCGACTCTCTGTCACCCGCCTTGTAATATTTAACTGCTACCTCACAATTAGAAGTTGAGTATGCGGTAGGTTTAAATTCCCCAACAAACCAACCCTTAATCATATCCTCAAAAAAAAAATGTTTCATTATTTGCTCTTTGGTTCGACCGATGATTCAAATTTCAGAAGTTGTTTTTCTGTCTTCACAGGAAAATATTTATCAAGCCCGATAGGAAATGCACCAATTTTTAATCCGTCTAAAACCATCTCATTCAAAGAAGGGCTTATATAAAAAACACCATTAACAGAGGCTTCTTTTCTAATCATTTCTTTTGCAGATTGAACAAAATCTTTCCCTCTTTTAAACCAATAAAATCCTACCACAGCATGTTTACTAATTGGATTTTTTTCAACCGATTCAGTCACGAAGCCGGCATCATTTAACCGCACATAAGAATATCTTGGGTGAATTGACGAAAAAGTAACAACTCCTGCATTACAATTCGATTTTTTAAAATGCTTAATGGCATCATGATAGTTCTCATTTAATAATTCATTCCCGTTTAATATTAATAACTCGTCTTCGTTATCAATATACTCACACGAAAGTAAAGCCGTGCAAGCTGCTCCTCGAGTTTCACTTGCAACAGGAACAACTACAGAGTTAGGCTCAAGTAATTTAACAATATTATCAAGATGGAATTTTTGAATTTCCTGCTCTTTAAGCGCAACAATCAATTTGTAGGGTCGAATATTATTACAGAGCTGGATCTGTCGCTCAATAAGAGGAATACCATCCATCTCAGAGATACATACAGGATACCAATCTTTAGCATCACCTTCAGAAGATGAAGCTCCAGCAGCTAAAATAAGAATATTTATCAAGCCGCCCTCGTTTCAATAAAATTAATTTTAGAATATATATTTTCCAAATTAACTTCTTCTACATCTCTTACTTTTAAAACATAAGCCCCCGAAGCAATCGCAGCCTTAATTCCATTCTCATTATCTTCGACAATAAGGCAATTTTCAGGATTAAAACCTAAATTCCGCATTGCTAGTGCATAAATCTCTGGCGCTGGTTTAGGATTTTTTACATCTTCAGCAGAAACAATTAGATCTAAGTACCGATTTAAATTAGCTTTTTCCATCATTACATCAATTGTATTTCTGATGGAATTGGAAGCGACTGCAAGTTTGTAACCTTTAGATTTTAAACTGGATAATGCATATTCGTGATTAAATCTTGGCTTGCATTTAGAATGTACAATTTCCATTGTATATAGTTGCTTCATTTCATTAATAAAAGAATGCAAACCAATTGGTAAGCCGCGTTCAACGGACAACATTTGCAATTTCTTTGACGTTGGTAAACCATCATAACTAGTAAGATGCTCATATCGTGATATTTGATATCCGAACAATTTTAAAGCATGGTTTAAAGCTTCATAGTGCCAATCTTTAGCTTCAATTAAAACACCATCCATATCAAATATAATTGCCTTAATCATTAATTTCTCCGAAAAATATTTTTGCTTTTTCAGGGTAGTCGGTACAAAGCAAAAGATTGTTTTGATGCCGCAGCGGATAGATTAATTCCCATGTTTTTTCTGGAACACGCTTATGCAATTCCGGGGAAACGACACAAACTTTTAATCCTTTATTCAACAATGATTGAATATATTCTGCATCAAACCATGTGGAATCAAAAGCATCAAGCCATACCCCTGCAGCAATATCAAGCCAAGGGGGTTGAACTTCAAATTCACTTACTCGAATAAACACTTGGATATTTTCATCAAAATATGATTTCGTATCAGGAATCGACATGTCAAAAACGAACCAATCCCTTACATGCGAATCATCCATGATTTTTTTAATGACTTTGGCAAGTCCATCTGCCTTAATATTAATAGCCAATGGTAAATCTTTGCCATTCAATAACTTTAAAAACTCTTCCAGTGTTTTTTCATTGCCATCTGGCATGTCATGCGAAATAACCAGTTTTCCTGCGCAATCTCTTACATCAGTTTCTGTACCAAAACCTAAACTAAAAGATCGATTAAAGGCTACATCTTTATTTTTTTCGACTGAGCTAATCCAATATCCACGATGGCTGAGAATTAACACTATTTTATCCTTGTCGCTTCTAGTGATAAGGGTAATTTTAAAAACAAATCAAGATCACTTGGAATTCCTAATCCGTACATGCCAGCACCTTCTGCTCCAATATTAAATATCCCAATTTTTCTATTTTCTTGAATCATCAAGTTATACGCAGGTGCCACATAGAATTCACCATTAACAGATTGGTTTAATTCAATCATTTTCTCTGCTGCGTTAACAAAATCTTTTCCATGCTTGTAATTATAAATTCCAACTGTTGCTTCATTTGATATCGCTTTTTTCTCTACGACATCTAACACCAAGTTTTCTGTGGAAAGCTTTACAAAAGACCATTTTGGATCAGTGGTTGTCATGGTCATAATCAAACCGTCTAAATAATTTTTTGACATGGCATCCAAATAATTATCAATCGCAATATCCACGTATTGATCACTATTCGCAATCATCAAAGGATGATCAGAATTTATTAAATTTTTAGCTTTTAAAACTGTACATGCAGCGCCTTTAGTCAACCCATCTAATTCCAAGATTTCACAACCAGGAGCCCAATCCCCAAGTTTATCTTTTAGCCCATATGCTAGAACATGCTCCCTTTGACAAATGAAAATGAAACGATGACTAATCGAAGGTTTAAGATTTTCAATAATTAAACGAATCATTGGAACGCCATGAATTTGGATTAAAGGCTTGGGATCTTTATATCCAGCAACAGCAAACCGACTGCCCGCTCCAGCCATAGGTATCACTATGTTCAGCATTAATCAAAAATCCTTAAATAATGTGACATAACTATTTTAAAAAAGTACCAATCTAACTTTAACTAGTTAAAAATTTATATAAATATCGCTCTTTTAAGTCCAGACCAAACAAATCTACTAACTAATTCTGAATATTATTGTGCAGATTTTAATTCCTGCCCCTTGCTATTGTTGATTTTAGCCCTTTTTTATTACAATCGTCTGATTCTGAGACTTAAGGATTAAGTTTCAGAGCACTGGCGTAGTTTTTGCCGAAGGAATGGCGCATGCTTATCACACAAACCCCTTTAAGAATTAGCTTTCTTGGCGGGGGCACTGATTATCCCGAATACTTTGAAAAATACAGTGGCGCTGTTCTTGGCTCTGCAATTGATAAAGCTGCTTTTTTCTCTATTTCTCGGTTTTACAGCGAAATGTTTGATTATTCCCTGCGCATTGCTTACCGAAAAGTTGAATGCGTTTCATCCATTGATGAAATTGAACATGCCCCATTCCGCGAATGCCTTCGTTGGTGCGGAATTGAAAAAGATATCGAAATTAATCATTCCGCAGAACTTCCCGCAGGTACAGGCTTGGGCTCTTCTGGCTCCTTTACTGTTGGATTATTAAAGGCAATTCATGCTTTTCAGCAGCAAAATATTTCAAAATTAGATTTAGCCTATCAGGCAATAGACATTGAACGAAAAGTCCTCAATGAATCTGTAGGCGTTCAAGATCAAACTTTTGCAGCAGTTGGCGGCTTTAATCTTATTCAATTCAAGAAGATGGGGGACTTTAAAGTCAGCCCAGTTTCACTTTCTGAATCTAGACTCGAAGAATTTGAAAACCACCTGATGATTTTCTTTACTGGTACGAAACGCAAAGCTGAAGAACTCGCTAAGAAACAAGTAGAAAATATTTCTCTTAACATTAGCCTTCTTAGCCAAATGAGACACATGGTCGATCAAGGCTACAATATACTTTGTGGCAATCAGCAAATTTCAGCCTTCGGCAAATTGTTAGACGCTTCTTGGAAATTGAAAAGATCTCTGTCTGATTCGATTTCTAACCCAAATATTGATGCAATGTATCAGGCGGGAATAGAATCCGGTGCGCTAGGTGGAAAACTCCTGGGTGCAGGTGGTGGTGGTTTCATACTCTTTTTTGTTCCCCCAGAAAAAAAACTAGCCTTGGAAAAACAGCTATCAAATTATCAGCCTGTTCCTTTTCGCCTGAATGCACCTGGTTCCCATGTGATTCATAATAATAGCGACCATACACAAACTTATTCCAACAAAGCATTCAAAGAGGTCGCATGATTAATCCGCTTTCAAAAATTCCTGTGCTTATTCTTGCGGGTGGCTTAGGTACCCGATTAAAATCAGTCATTGCAGACAAACCTAAAGCGCTTGCCCCGATCATGGGAAAGCCTTTTCTTGAAATTCAAATTGAACTTCTAAAAGATCAAGGTGCAACCCACTTCGTTCTTTGTGTTGGCTATCTTTCTGAACAAATCTCCGAAACTTTTGGGGATGGATCCAAATTTGGTGTCCGCATTGATTATTCTGAAGAACGAGATCAACTTCGCGGCACCGCAGGCGCAATCAAATTGGCCCAACCCTTTATTAAAGATCGTGCCCTCGTCTTAAATGGCGACACCTATCTTGATTTTGATCACAACGAACTGGTTGCAAGGCACCTTGCGGAAATCAAATTTGGCGCCAAGGCCACTTGTACTCTGGCCAAACTCGAAAACGCATCTAGGTTTGGCACCGTTATCCTTGATGAACACGATCATTATGTAGCTGGTTTCCTTGAAAAAAACATCAATAATCATGGCCCTGCATGGCTTAATGCTGGCGCCTATATGCTAGAGCGAAGTTTTGTCGAAGCTATTGCCCCCGACAAAATTGTTTCTCTTGAACGAGAGATTTTCCCAAATCTAATTGCCAAGGGTGGCAAGGTTGCTGCCACTCTTAGCAGCAATCCTTTTTACGATATTGGCACGCCGGAAGATTACAAAGGTTTTTCAGATCTATACCAAAGGTGGAATCATGACCGACATCGAGCTGCTTAAAAATTCACTTAAATCTGCAATGGCTGT
>Ga0209829_10003381_pt1 | contig 11659 bp, 8 predicted proteins | sample C_140205_EF_Meta_FD_187311 | JGI IMG/M metagenome (GOLD analysis project Ga0209829, IMG submission 187311) | Freshwater microbial communities from Lake Croche, Canada to study carbon cycling - C_140205_EF_MetaG (SPAdes) (version 2) | ecosystem: Environmental > Aquatic > Freshwater > Lake... | reverse complement strand
GCAGTTGCTCGTCCTCGGCTACGTCGGGAAAGACCCGTTCCACGCCAATGGCAACCGGGTGGCCTTGAGCTCGTTTGCCGACGGCTATCGATCGTTTTTCGATCAATTCGACCTCTCGGTCGCCCGGCTCGGCGGCGATCTCGTCCCCAATACGCTCTCCGATCTCACCCGGCGCGAACGCCGCTTCCTCCACAACGTCGCCGGCGACCTCACCGGATCGGGCTTTCCCTACCCGTTCCTCGCCGATCACCAGATCGCCTCGACCGAACCAACGCGCGACACCCTCCCAGCCGGTGCCGCGGGGCTGATCTTCGACGGTCCATCGGCCCGGCGGGGGGAAGACATCATGCTCACCAACGTCGTTGCCTTCGATGTCCGCGTGTTCGACCCGGCGGCGCCGCTCGGCGAATCCTCCGGCACGGTCGTCGCGCCGGGAGATGGCGTCGCGATCTCTCCGGGCCCGGCCACTGGGGCCTATGTCGATCTCGGCAACGGCATCAACGCCGCGGCGGGCTTTCCCGCTCCCCCCTCCGCCCCGCGCTTCGCCGGGCAGGGCCACCCGTTGAGCAAGCTCGCGGGCTCGGCCTCGACCCGGCGCACCTACGATACCTGGAGCACCCACTACGAATCGAACGGCCTCGACGAGGATGGCGAGGCCGGTGTCGATCAGGGGAGCAACGATCTCGACGACGAAGTCCCCCCTCGGGCCAACGGCGCGGTGCCCCTCTGGCCCGAAGACGGCGTTGTCGACGACGCCGGGGAAAGGGAGACCTCTCCGCCGTATTCGGCGCCCCTCCGCGGCATCGAGATCCGCCTCCGCTGCTACGAGCCGACGAGCCGTCAGGTCCGCCAAGTGACGATCCGCCACACCTTCCTCCCGCACTGACTTGAGCGCAAAAAAAGCCATCCCTGGCCTTTTTTTGCTTGGTGGGCGTCGCATCCGGCGACGCCTCGTCGAATTGCGATACGCCATCCATGGCCTTTTCCACGAGGGCGGCGGCAGAAAACGCCAAAGGGTTTTCTGGCGCCGCTGGCGTCGCGTCCGGCGACGCCTCGTCGAATGGCAATACGCCGTCCATGGCCTATCGGCTGCCCTTGAATCATCAACGGCTTCTGCGAGGGGTTGGCCGTACCACGGGAGACGGCCTCGACGGCAAGCGAAGCCCGGAGGGCGAAAGCGCAGGCGGCGCGGAGAGAGCGGAGGTCATGGATGGCCGACGCGAACGTCCGGCGACGTGGTACGGTCAATCCCGAGCCCGGAAAGGGCAGGCAGTACTCGAAACCGGCCTCAGTCCCGACGCGAACGTCCGGCGACGTGGTACGGTCAATCCCAAGCCCGGAAAGGGCAGGCAGTACTCGAAACCGGCCTCAGTCCCGACGCGAACGTCCGGCGACGTGGTACGGTCAATCCCAAGCCCAGCGCGAGCCAGCACCACGAGCCACCGATCAAGCCGCCCCGCGCGTCACGGAAACCACTGCTGCGGCGTCGTGCTCGCCGTCACCGGATCGCGGGGATCAAACTGGAACATCATGTCCTGATCCTCGTGCTCGATCGCATGGCAGTGGAACACGAACGGTCCCTTGAAGGTTCGGAAGCGGACACGGATCCGGAACTCGGAATTGGGGCCGAGCATCGTCGTATCGCAGAGGAAGCTGTCGTGGTAGGGAATCGGCTTCCCGGTCGCCACGTCAGCCACCTGCTGATGCCCCTCGAGATGGAGGTGGATCGGATGCCACCAACCGCCGGCCCCGTTCTTGATCGTCCATTCCTCGGCGGTCCCCAGCTTGGGGATCGCGTTGACGACGGCAGGATCCCAGAACTGGCCGTTAATCGCCCAGGCCCCGTTCTTCCGCTCGAAGAGGAAAGACCGGCGGGCGACAATCTCCTCAGGGGCAATCGGCACGAACGGGCGGAGCGGCGTAGTTGGCGAGATCGCCGCGTCGGCGAAGCGGGGATCCCGATCGCCGACGACGAACTTCAATACCCGGTGCCGAAAGGGGGGCGTGCCGGTAACAGTCGTGCCATTGACGGCGTCGAGGGTTCCCCCGGGACCGCGCGGATCCTGCTGGGGGAGGATGTTCTCGAGATAGATCTCCTCACCGACTCGGTATTTGCTGAAGTCGACAATCAGATCAGCCCGTGTCGCTGGCCCGGCAAGGAAACACTGCGTCTGCTGCGGCCGCGGATAGAGGAACGCGTCCTTCCCGATGCGGAGAAAGGTCGAACTGTCGCTCAAGCGGAATTGCCAGACCCTGGCGTTACTCGCGACCAGGACGCGGAAGCGGTACTTGCGCCGCTCGACCTTGAGGTACGGATAGGCCTGTCCGTTAACACGGGCGACGTTACCGAGATAGCCGTTGTGGGCGTTGCTGGTGTAGCGGAGGGCCCCGCTGGAGTCGAAGATGTCGTCGCGGATAACGAGTGGCAGGTCGTAGGGATTACGGTATTCGGGGCCAACATCGGAAACGCCGCGGATCCCAGGGAGCACTCCGCCGGAGATCAACCCGAGTTCGAGGTCGTCGAGTGTCAGGGCCATCCCACCGCCAAGCCCACGGGCGACGTGGGGGGCGGTAAGATGATGGGCATGGTCGTGATACCAGACCGTGCTCGGGGTATGGGTGACGTCCGCCACCCCACCGAAAAGGGGCACGACGTTGGGGTAATAGCAGTCGCGGGTCTTCGCGGGAAGATTGAGGAAGCTCGCATGGCCGTCGGCGTGAGCGGGCCAGTGACCCCCGTGCATATGGAGGGACATCTCTTCGGGGAGATCGTTGGTCACACGCACGAGCGCCGGTTGACCGACCCGAAAGCGGAACGTCGGCGGGAGGCCGGTTGGGCGCATCGCCCCGTCGGCGTTGCGGCCGGCATAGCCCCAGAAGTCGGTCGCCAGGTTCATCGAGCTGGGGAGAAACCGGGCCCGGCCCGGCCGATGGCTGAGGCCGTAATACTGCACCGGGAAGCGGTCCCAGTCAGCCGGATGGCTAGACCATTCCGGAGCCACGCCGTGAAACACGTCGCCCACGGGCGACCCATACGCCGCTGGCACAGCTCCGGTCGCCATCGGCGGCAGCCACTGCGGGAAGCTGATCGGATCGATCCAGCGGGGGATCTGCTCGTTGAGAAGAGCCCCCGGGATCTTGCTGACGTCGACCACCAGCGGCGAGTCGGGAAGCTTTTGGAGCGGGAAGCCCGGGGCTAGTACCTGGGCCTTGGCTCCCCCGTCCCCTGTCAGGAGGGCTGCCGCGGCACCAACGCCTGCGGCCGCCCCTGCCACGACATCGCGCCGACCGACACGCTTCCGCGCCAGCATCGATTGTCACTCCTGTTCGTCTACCAAATCAATCCAAACACTTCCACCGCGACCGATCACTTCTCAGAAGCCGCCCCCGCGGCGCCTGCCCCCGTGGCTACGGGGTTCTTGGCCAGCGCGGCATAAACGTCGGCATAACGCTGGGCCTTCGTCCAGCCCGCCAGCCGTCGCACCTTCGCGGCAAGAAGTTCAGCCCCGATTCCCACTGGCATCATCCCCCACCGGCCAGTGGCATGGTTGCCGATGATGACCGTGGCGGCGTGTTGCGTCGGGTCAGCGTCCACCACTGGGTCGATGCTGTAATAACCGAGTTTGTAACGCAGGGCACGGATTTCATCCGGCTTTCCGGTGAGAAACACCCACTCCGGCATGTCGGGATCGGTGACCTCCGCCCGGTACTGAGCGGCGTACTCGCTGATCGCCTTCACGTCGTCCTTCTCCGGCTCGATGCTGATCGCGATAAAACGGACCGATCTCCCGAAATCGGTAGCGAGATCGTCTCGCACATCGGAAACGACGATGTTCGTTCCGGGGCAGGTGCCGCGGCAAGTGGTGTAGAAGAAGCTGATGACGACCGCATGATCCTTGACGAGATCGGTGAAGAATCGCCGCTCCCGTCCGCTGTCGTCGGTGAGGACCGTATCGGGCAGTCCCTCGCCGATCGGCTGCCGCATCATCTGCAGCGGCGACATTGTTGACGGGCTTGAAGCGCGGCCGATCGCCGGCTCCAACACTTCCTCTGCGATCTCATTCGCCCGCAACAGGGCCGGCGCCACGAGACAACCGATCGCAACAAGGCCAAACAGGGAACGCCGCGTCATCAGAGATCCTTTCGAGAACCGGAGGGAGATCGAAGTCCATCGTCATAGGCCTTAGCCGAGAATCCTCGGCTGGCACAGAAAGCTCCCCCTCCCGGCACAAGCGTGCCGGGAGGGAGAGACACAACGGGTCGTCAGATCACGGGAACCACTGCTGCGGCTTCGTGTCAGCCGAAACCGGCGGCAGACGCGGATCGAACTGCATCATCATGTCGTCATCCTCGTGCTCAACGTTGTGGCAATGGAAGACGAACGGCCCCTTGAACGTCCGAAACTTCATCCGGAGCACGATCTCCGAGCCCGGTCCGAGCATGCAGGTGTCGCTCTTAAAGCTATCGTGATAGGGAATCGGCTTCTTCGTCTGCAGATCCGCGATCTGCTGATGCGACTCGAGATGAATGTGGATCGGGTGCCACCACCCGCCGCCACCGTTCTTCAGCGTCCACTCCTCGGCCGTATCGGCCTGCGGAATGGCGTTGACGAGATTCTCGTTGAAGAACTGACCATTCATCGCCCAGGCGCCGTTCTTCCGCTCGAAGAGGAACGTCCGCTTGGCAACAACCTCGCTCGCCTCGATCTTCACGTGCGGCCGGAGCGACGAATTGAGATTGATCGTTGCATCGGGATACCGCGTGTCGCGGGGTCCGACGATGAACTTCAGCACCCGATGCCGGAACGGCGGAGTTCCCGACACCACCGGCTGGTTTTCGTTGTCGAGCGAGCTTGTCGGCCCACGGGGATCCATTTGCGGCAGAATGTTCTCGATGTAGACCTCCGTACCCGGCTTGTACTTGCTGAAGTCGATGACGATATCAGCCCGATGCGCCGGATGGCCGAGCCAGGCTTGGGTCTGCTGGGGCTTGGGGAACATCCACGCGTCCTTCCCGAGACGCATGAAGGTCGAATTGTCGCTCAGGCGAAGCCGCCAGACACGCGAATTCCCGGCCGTGAGGCAGCGGAAACGGTATTTCCTGGCCTCGACGTTCATATACGGATACGGCTTCCCGTTGACGCGGATCACGTTCCCCAGATAGCCGTTATGACCGTTGTTGGTATAAGCCAACTGCCCCGCCGTATCGAAAATGTCGTCGCGGAAGACGAGCGGAAGATCGTAGGGATTGCGGTACTCAGGCCCGACGTCCGACACGCCCTTGATCCCCGGAAGCACGCCCGACGTGATCAACCCGAGTTCCAGATCATCGAGACACATATTCATCCCGCCACCGCAGCCGCGGGCCACGTGAGGCGCGGTGAGCAGGATACCGTGGTCGTGATACCACATCGTGCTTACGGCCTCGCTCCAGTCGAACGGGCCCGTCTGACCGCCGTTCACCCGCGGTACGATGTTCGGGAAGTAGTAATCCCGGCCCGATCCAGGTGTGATCACGAAGTTTGCATGCCCGTCCGAGTGTGCTGGCCAATGCCCGCCATGCATATGGAGCGACATTTCCTCGGGAAGCGTGTTCACCATCCGAACGATACACGGCTGACCGGCGCGGAAATGGAGCCACGGCGGCAGGCCGGGCGGAAGCAACGTGCCGTCAGCCTTCCGACCGACATAGCCCCAGATATTCGTCGGGGGAAGCTTCATTGAACTCGGCAGGAACTGGTAAGCCCCCGCCATGTGATGCATTTCGTAGTACTGGACCGGAAAACGGTCCCAGTCAGCGGCGTGGTCAAACCATTCCGGCGCCACACCATGAAGCACGCCGCCGACGGCCGAGGTGTAGGCCTTTGGCAGTGTGCCGGTCGACATCGGCTGAAGCCACTGCGGGAAGATGATCGATTCGGTCCAGCGGGGAATCTGATCGTTTTTGAGGGCATTGGGAAGCGTACTCAAATCGACATTCAGCGGGGAATCGGGAAGCTTGAACGTGGGGAACGTGGGGACTGCAGCAGTCGCATGAACTGCCGGGGCACCGACGACGGCGGCCGCAGTGGCCGCCCCCTTCATGAACGCGCGACGACTGGCATCGCCAGCCCCGCGAACCGATGAAAAACGACTGGAACGCGACATGGGGATCCTGATCCTTTCGAGAGAAGACATTCTCGGACTGCGCCGGGAAATATGAGCGATTCGGGAACGATATGAAGCAGCCAACGACGGCGAAGGGCTCCGTGTGCCCAAACGAACGACAAGGTGATGCAACCACCTTTGCACCACACCGTCGTCCGTAACACGAAGGCCGCGTCAATCTAGCAGCGTGCGCTGCGTTGTAAATCCTTGAACTGCCGCAAGTTATGGGCTTACATCGCCGCAAGGAAATGCCTTTCTTTCCCTTCATAGTCATGGCCACTAGCCGTCTCACAAAATCCACAAAAGCCCCTGCTGGCTCGCGTCCGACGCCTTTTTTTGGGCCGGGCAGACCGTGGCTGGCATCGCGCCCGGAGATTGCTGAAGGCCCTCTTTTGTGGGGGTTTTCGATGATCTAGGCCCCGTGATCCCGACCCCCTCGCCGATCGCGCCGTGCTTCCGGAGATGAGTAATCCGTAAGCTTCGCGATCGACTTCTTGGCTCACCACGATGTTTTCTGCTTTGAACAACGCACCGACCCGTTCGGCAGCTTGACGCCACCCGAAAAACATTGACTATTTGCTCGATCGTGATAATTTTTTTAACCAACATCGGTGAGCTTCCAGCCGACGGTTTCCGCACACATCGCTCGTTCCCTTCGTAGCACCCGTCATCCACGCGCTCTCCCAGGAGACAGTCCCATGGCCATCAATCCGCGCTCGCTGTTCGAGCGATTCCTCGGCCTTGCTCCCTCACAAGGCAAGAGACGGCGCTCCACTCGCCGCACGACCGATCTGCGGGCTGGCGAATCGCTCGAATCGCGGGCAATGCTCTCGGCGACGTACGACGACGGCACCGGCATGCTCATGCTCGAAGGGACCGAACGAGGGGACACGATCAGCATCGCAAAGGGGCTCGAGAACGGCAGCGTCGTCGTTCGCGGTGTCGATGGGGTGAAGCGAGACGCTGTCTTTCAGCATGTTTCCACCGTGATGATCTCGGCGCTCGGCGGGGACGACCGCGTCACGATCGGTCGCGGCATCCGCAGTGCCGACGGGGCCCTGATGAACTTCACCATCGATGGCGGGAAGGGCAATGACTCTGTCGACGGCAGCGATGGCAGCGACACGATCGACGGGGGAGAGGGCAACGACAAGCTCCGTGGCCGTGGGGGCGACGATCGAGTTCGAGGCGGAAATGGCAACGATTCCGTCAGCGGCGATGAGGGTGACGACGATCTCTCCGGTGGCGCCGGCATCGACAGCCTCGCCGGCGGCCTCGGCAACGACAGGATGTCCGGCGACGATGGCAACGACCTCGTCTCCGGTGATGACGGCGACGACTCGATCCAGGGTGGTGCGGGGCGAGACACTCTCAACGGCGGCAACGGCCGCGACAGCATCGACGGGGGAGCCGATGACGACGCCATCAACGGCGGCGGCGCGGACGACAGCCTCCGGGGCAACGCTGGCCGCGATACGATCCATGGTGACGCCGGGAACGACTCACTCAGCGGCGGCGCCGACGACGACACCCTCTTCGGCGACGACGGCGACGACGATCTCAACGGCGATAGCGGCAAGGACCGGCTCCGCGGAGGTCGCGGCGCCGATGAGAACCTCGACGACGACAAAATCGCCGACGTTGACGCGGCCGATCGGAAGGGACGCGGGTCGAACTCCGGTGGCGGCTCCGGGTCGGGGGGCGGCTCGAGCTCCGGTGGCAGCTCTGGTGGCAGCTCGAGCGCCAGTTCGATCGTGTTTGCCGGCGGCTTGGCGACTGTGACTGGAAGCTCAGCCAACCGGAGAGACAAGCAGTTCTTCTCCTTCGTCGCGCCGGCGGGAGCCTCCACGCTTCGCGTCGAGATCCTCCCGGACAGCAACGGCAAGTATGCCGATCTCGAGATCGAGGACGTGGCCACGAGCCTGACCGTCGCCGAGCTTGAGCCTTCCGACACGGGCGTGAGCGTCCGAGAGGGCCTCGCGATCGTCGCGGGCCGGAGCTACAGCCTCCGGCTGCGGGCTCCGAAGCTCGATCCGGTCGGCTTCACGGTCAACCTCGCCGTCAGCTGACGGCTCTGGGCGCCGACGCGGCGCCGCTGATACGGGCTGTTCGGGGCCGCCGGGTGTGTGCGGGTGGGATCCTTGCCGCACACGGCGGTCCCGACGGCTTCGTCGAAGATGGTCGTCGCCGGCCAGTTCACTCTTTGAGCGAGTCGAGTAACCGGCGCCCGCGTGCCGTCGGCTTCATGCTCTCCGCCACGACCGCGGCGCCGCTGGCGAACTGCTCCTCGAAGCGGTGGAGCGCTGGCTCGAGCCCCAAGTCGGGATGCCGCGCGACGAGCCGGCGGTGAACGCGCCGGTTGCGGGCGAGGACGAACGTCCCATGAAGCACTTGGAAGAGCGGGCGCGGATCGGGCCGGATCGGCGCCTTGTGGATGTCGTTGGGATTGGTCAGGAGCGGATCGAGCGCGAGGAGGGCGTTGAGGTGGAGGTGGGAGCACTCATGGACAAGATGCTCGAGAAACCAGGGAATCTCCATCCCCGCTTCCGGCATCCGCAGCCAGATCGCCCCAAACGCCTTCGGTGAGCTCAAGCCCTCGATCCCCCGGCCGGTGAACAGCTTGACCAGTGACACGTGCGACACGATCTCGGCATGCATGTCGGGATCGACGGCGGCGATGAGCCCCAGGGCCTCCATGACGGCGGCGTGGAGCGGGGCAAGATCCATTTCCAACAGCGGAAAGAAGTGCAGCGGGGCAACGCCCTCGACGCGGGTCGCCCGCACTTCATCGAGCAGTTGCCCTTCCCAGGCGTGAACGGCAATCGACTCGGTGGCAAAGCCCTCGGCATACCAGGCCGAGGGGGGATCGGCACACCAGGCCTGGACGGTGTCGTAGACGCCGTAGCCGTTCCCCTTTGACATCGCCTCCATCAGCGTCGCAAGCCTGGCGCTCAAGCGCGGGCTGAGGGGCCGATCGACGTCGTAGGCCTCGACGGCACCGAGAAGGCTGGGGATCTCCTGACCGAGCCCCTCGGCAGCGGAAGCGAGGGCATTGAGGGCGTTGTATTGCCAGAACTGCCGCCACGCCCGGGCCACCGCCCGGCTCCTGGTGGCAGAGGGGGCGACATCAAACCACTCGTCCTGGATCTCTCGCGCGAAAGCGGGAATCTCCCCGGAGGCCTGCGCGAGGACCGGGGGTGCGTTGCCGAGAGTGCCCATCTGGAGTGTCCTGTCTGGAGAAACGTATCGGAGCGAGATCCCCACCGGGAACATTCCGGGAGACGTTTCCGCAGCTTACTTCGGGTGAACGGGGTTCAAGCCCTCCCCCACTGCGATGGAACATATGCCGACTCGCTGATGCTTCCCAGAGACCCGCGCGCAACGCGCCTCTGGAACCAGCCCGAGGCATGGTCTCCTGTTCGCCGCTCGATGGTTGCGGTCGCATCACGCCACCCCCTATTCTCAAGGGATATCTCCACGCGCTGTGGTGCAGGCCTCGACCAGCGGCGATCGGGCTTTTTCCCGGCACAGCCAGGCGGGGTCCCTCCCGGCCGACCTCCGCAACAACGCCCGCCATGAGCCCCAGCCCGCCACCATCCTGTCGACCTTTTCAGCTGAATGGCGGCCGCCGGGCCCCTCCGCGTGGCTTCACGCTCGTGGAGTTGATGGTGGTGATCGTGATCGTGGCGATCCTCGCGTCGCTCTCCCTCTCGGGGCTGGCCGGAGCGCGATTGCGGGCGAAGATCGACAAGACGCGGAGCACGATCCGCAAGATCGACGCCGTTCTCCGGCCGATGTACGAGAGCTACCTGACCCGGCGGGTGGCCGCGGTGGCCGACGCCAAGGATCGGACGTCAGCGGCCCGGCTGATGCTCCTGGCGAAGCGCGATCTCCTCCTCCAAGAGATGCCCGACTGCTGGGCCGACGTCACCGACACGCCGTCGTTTGCGACGCTGCCGGCTTACCTTTCCTACAAGAAGGGGAAGTCCGAGACGCTTGGCGCTGCGGAGTGCCTGTACATGATCCTGTCGCGATCGGGGTATGAGCCAGACGCGCTCGAGGGATTCCGCCCCGATGAGCTCGGCGACACCGACAACGACCGGGCCACAGAGTTTGTCGACGCCTGGGGGCGACCGATCGAGTTTCTCCGGTGGGCCCCGGGCTGGTTGCCGCCGGTGAGCACGCTCCAGACCGACGACCCCGATCTGAAACACGACCCCTTCGATCCCTTCCGGGTCGACTCGCAGAAGGCGGATCGGCTTCTCCCCGATCGCAGCGGCTACGCCCTGGTGCCGCTGATCGCTTCGGGGGGCCCCGACGAGCTCACCGGCGTCACGCTCTGCGAGGAGGGGTGGGTCGAGCGCCGTCCACTCAAGACCCTCATCCAGACCACAGGCGCACCCCCCCGTCTCATCGGCGCCCCCGACCCGGCCTTTCCGCGCGCCTTCCGCGACAACATCACCAACCACGATCTCGAGAAGCGCTGACCTCACCGCGCGGCCGTTTGCCGGAGGGCATGGTAGCTTTCAACACTCTCCCTCTCATTTCCCGAGGAGTTTTCCATGCCCACCGATCGCCCTGTCACCGAGCCGACCGTGGCCTCCCCCGACCTCACCCGCCGCCAGGCGGTGGCCGCGCTCACCGCCGGCTTCGCCCTTGCCGTCCAGCCTGTCTCGGCCGCGACGATCACAACCAGCGACGACGGGCTCGAAGCTGGCGAGGTGGAGATCCCCACCTCCGACGGCGCGATCCCCGCCTATCGGGCTGCTCCGGCCACCGGCGGTCCCTTCCCGACGGTGCTCGTCGTCCAGGAGATCTTCGGCGTTCACGAGCACATCAAGGACATCTGCCGGCGCTTTGCGAAGCTCGGGTTTCTGGCGGTGGCGCCGGAGCTCTACGCCCGGCAGGGGGACGTGTCGCAGATCAAGGACTTCTCCGAGATCATCTCGAAGGTCGTCTCCAAAGTGCCTGACAAGCAGGTGATGGCCGATCTCGATGCCGCGGTCGACTGGGCCGGCAAGCATGGCGGCGACACGGCCCGGCTGGGCGTCACCGGCTTCTGTTGGGGGGGACGGATCGTGTGGCTCTACGCCGCCCACAATCCCCTGCTCAAGGCGGGCGTCGCCTGGTATGGCCGGCTCGATGCTGCCAAGGACGATCTCCACCCGGCCAATCCGATCGACCTCGTCGCCAAGCTCGGGAGCCCGGTGCTGGGGCTCTACGGCGGCGCTGATCAAGGAATCCCCAACGACCTCGTGGCAGCGATGCAGAAGAAGCTCGCCGCAGCAGAGAAGCCCTCCGAGATCATTCTCTATCCCGACACACCGCACGGCTTCTACGCCGACTACAGGCCCTCCTACCGGGAGGAGCAGGCCGCCGATGGCTGGAAGCGGCTCTTGGCATGGTTCAAACAACACGGCGTGGCGTGACGGCCAGACGCCGGCCCACATTCAGCCCGTCGGCCCCTCTGCGACCGAGCACGGATCGTCGAATGGCAGACGAGGCAGACGAAG
>Ga0209829_10003377_pt1 | contig 11665 bp, 11 predicted proteins | sample C_140205_EF_Meta_FD_187311 | JGI IMG/M metagenome (GOLD analysis project Ga0209829, IMG submission 187311) | Freshwater microbial communities from Lake Croche, Canada to study carbon cycling - C_140205_EF_MetaG (SPAdes) (version 2) | ecosystem: Environmental > Aquatic > Freshwater > Lake... | reverse complement strand
CCGGCACCACCTCGAGCCTTCCGGTGAGCTCGTCGAAACGGAGGAATTGATCCGAGGTTCCGTACGTCGAGACCCATTCGTCGGTTCCCAGACGGTAGAAGTTGACGCCCGAGTAGACGCCGGTGCCGGCGGCGATCACCGACGAGAAATGCCCGATGGGGTTGCCGCCGTCGAGCGCGAAGAGTTGGAACACCTGGCCATTGGCGACCGGAACCCGGTTGGCGAAGTCGAGGCGGAGCGTGCCGTCGAACCTGACGCCGCTGTTGTTGGTAATCCGCAGCGAGTCGTAGTCGACGCCGGCGGTGCCGGAGAACTCACCGTTGGCGTTGATGGTGAACGACGCCATCCCCTCCGGCCCGAACCCCAACAAACCGCCACTCATCGTGAGCGTGCCGGCACTCGAGGGATCGCGGCCGAGCGTGGCATCACCGACCGTGACGCTGCCACCGCTGACGACACATGAGCCACTGCCGGTCGTGGTGCCGACGGCAAGCGTTGCGCTCGCGTGGGCGATGGCGCCGCCGGTGGTGACATTGATCGTGCCCCCACTGACGGTTGTGCCGCCGCTGTACGTGCTCGATCCGGAAAGTGTGAGCGTGCCGGCCCCGAGCTTCTCGAGCGTGCTGCCGGCGCCGGCCAGGCCGGTGGCGAACGCCACCGCCTGGCTGTTGGTGTCGATCCGCATCGCCTTGCCGGCAGCAGAGCTGATCTGGCCGGAATAGTCGACCTGGTTGCCGCTGGTGTATTGGAGCGTGCCGCCGCCGAACGCGATCGTCGGCCGGCTCGCGCCGCTACCGAGGGCACCGACACTGGCCACGGCGAGGGTGCCGGCGTTGATTCGGGCCACGCCGGCAAACGTGTTGACACCGCTCAGGGTCAGCGTGCCGGCCCCGAGTTTCGTGACGTCTCCGCTGCCGTCGATGTTGCCCGAGTAGGTCAGAGCGTCGGAGCGGTTGAAGATCACCGTTCCCTCGGTGTTGATATCCCCGCGGATCGATCCGGTCGTGCCTCCGTTGCCGATCTCGAGTGTGCCGGCGGCGACCGTGGTCGTGCCGAAGGCGAGGTTGTTGCCGGTCACGATGAGCGAGCCTGTCCCGAGCTTCGTGACGTTGCCATTGCCGGAGATCACGCCGCCGTAGGTGGTGGTGCCGGAGCGGTTGAAGACGAGGTCGGAATCGACGGCGATGTTTCCGGCGATCGATCCGGTGCTGCCGCCGTTGCCGATCTGGAGCGTGCCGGTCGCAACGGTCGTCAGTCCGGTAAACGTGTTCGTGCCGGTGAGCGTGAGCGTATCGAGCCCCGACTTGGTGAGCGTCCCACCGCAGCTGGAAAGTCCGGTGGCGAGGGTCACATTCTGGCCATTGGTGTCGAGCTTGTAGGCCTGGTTGGCTGCAGTGCTGAAGCGGGGCGAGAAGTCGGTGGTGTTGGCCGCGGTGAACTGGAGTGCGCCACCGTTGAACGAGATCGCGCCGGAGGTGCCGAGGGCGCCGAGACTGCCGAGGGAGATCGCTCCGGCGCCGATCGTCGTGCCCCCCGTGTAACTGTTCGTGCCTTCGAGGGAGAGGGTCCCCGCGCCGAGCTTGGTGACCGTCCCAGCGCCGCTGATCGAGCCGGTAGCGCTCGAGTCATTGCTGCGGTTGAAGATCAGCGTGCCGTTGTTGAGCAGATCACCGGCCAGGCTTCCAGAGGCACTCCCCAGACCGATTTGGAGCGTGCCGCCGCTGGCGAGGTTGATCGAGCCGAGATTGCCGCGGGAGAGCGTGCCGCCGACCAGAGCCGTTCCGGAGCCGGAGATCGTCAGCGTGCCCGTTCCATCGACCGATCCAACCGTGACGTTGCCGCTGGAGGTCCAGGTTCCGCCGCTGACGGTGACCGAGCCGGTGCTTCCGGCCGAGGTGCCGATGAGCGCGCTTGCGGTGCTCGCCGTGCCGCCGCTGACATTCAGCGAGCCGCTGCCCCCGTTGTAGCCGACGATGAGATCGCCGAGGTTGGTCCAGGTGCCGCCGCTGACGGTTGCCGAGCCGGTGCCGGTGGCGAAGACGCCAAGATAGGCGGCGCCGGTTTGGACCGTGCCGCCGCTGACGGTGAGCGTGCCGTTGGCCGGGGCCGCCCCGGCAAAGCCCCCGAACAGCGCCGCGCTTGTCGTCCAGGTGCCGGCGGTGACCGTCGCCGAGCCGGTGCCGTCGGAGCCGAGGTAGCTGCGGTCGACGGTGATGTCGCCACCGGCCACGTTCAGCGTCGCGCTCCCGCCATTCGCGCTGACGATCAGGTCGGACGCAGCATGATTGATGGCGCCCCCGGCGGCCACGGCAAGCGTGCCGTCGTTGACTGTCGTGCCGCCGGAGTAGCTGCTGCTGCCAGAGAGCGTGAGGGTGCCGGCGCCGAGTTTCACGAGGGTTCCTGTGCCGCTCACCGAACCGGTGTAGCCGATCGCATTGGAGCGATTGAAGGCGAGGACGCCGTTGTTGACGAGGTCCGCGCCGAGCGAACCTGTCAGGCCGCCGTTGCCGAACTGGAGAGTGAGGTGGACCCCGATTTTCGGGCGCGCTGATAAGGTGGAGCTCTGAGGGTGGAAGGCACCCTTTTCGGAGCATGACGATGAGCGGAAAACGACGCGTTTTCGGAGCTGCCTTCAAGGCCAAGGTGGCCCTCGCGGCAGCCAGGGGCGACCGGACGACAGCCCAGCTAGCGAGCCAGTTCGGCATCCACACCAGCCAGGTGACGGCCTGGAAGAAGCAGCTCATGGGCCAGGTGGCCGAGTTGTTCGTCGATGGCTGACAGCGACGGCCCGACCAGACCACCGATGAGCAGGAACTCTACGAGCAGATCGGCCGCCTGAAGATGGAGGTCGAGTGGTTGAAAAAAAAGGCTCGTCGGCAGAATTCGTGGGTGAAAAATGGGAGGCGGGAGTTTGCGTAGTCGCCGGCAACGGCCCACTCAGTGGTGATCGTTCCGTTCGCCGCGTTGTCCAGATCGGGAGCGTTGCGAATGCCGCTGCCGTCGACATACGCGGTAGAGCCGCCGACGCCATCGGTCACCTGCCGGGGGCGATTGCCCGGCAGAGCACCGGCAAGCCCATCGGCGCGGACAACTTGGAATTGCACCGCCTCGCCAACCTGAAAGTTGTGTTGGTTCGAGTCGGGTCCGCTGGAGGTGGAGAGCGTCAAAAGAGAGTCGTCACCATAGCCCGCGACGCTGGCCGTTAGCATCGCTCGGCCTTCGAGCGACTCCATCTGCGCCGAGCCCTACTCGCTTGCCCCAGTCGCGCTGAGCGCTGGCGGGCCCGCAGCAACGCCCGGTCGCGGAATCTTCTCCAGACAACCGTGGCATGGATCCGTCCCCACGCGCGGCGCTGCGGACCAGCGAGCTTCAGCGGCTCGAGGCCCAACTCCATCCCCACTTTCTCTTCAACTCCCTGACGGCGGTGCTCGCCTGCCGGCACGATCCTCGTCCCCACCGACGAGGTGCTGTGGATTGAGGCCCGGCAGAACTATTCACTGATCCATCGCGCGGGCGGAGGTCCGCTCCTCGTGAAACGCCTGCTCGGCGATTTCGGTGAGGAGCTTCCGTCGGGGCGATTCGCGCGCATCGGCCGGTCGCTCGTCGTCAATCTTCGTTCGCTTCGCACCCTCAGCAGGCTCGACGGGAGCGGGACCCTGCTCGAGTTTGCCGACACTTCCGAGACGCTCGTCGTCGGCCGAGCCGCGATGGCCAGGCTCCGACAACGGCTCTCCCTCCAACCACCGAGCGAATCGTTGCTTGAAGAGAACGCCGGCAACGGTTCGCCGGCCGCTCCCCCGTTCTCCCGGCCCGGCTGCAATCGCGTTGTCGGCAGGCGTCAGTGCTGGTCTGACGACGTCGTCCGGGGGTCGTCGGTGAGGGAATAGCCGGTGAAGCAGGCGGCGACGAGGGCTGCCATAACGGCCAGGAGGATGTCAATGGATGCCATGGATGAGGCCTCGGAGTGGACGGCGCTCGCCCGGGGGACAGGCGGCGACTCGGATTTCGACAGTGCTTCAAGCCCGGGGGGAGTCAAACGGACAGATCAGTCGTGTCGGTCGGAGATGGCGGGGAGTGAAGCCGTGCCCGGCCCTCCGGCGTCAGGCGGCCCGGGACAAGGGGGGCGATCGGCGGCGGACCTGGCTGGAAAAGGGGAGCACGGTGGGGATCGGTGCGCTGCGGACGAGATTCATGCCCCCCTGGAAGTGGTGGGCTGATCCGGGAACGATCCGGCCGTCGGGGATCAGCCCCCCCCGCATCGCCGTGCAGTTCGACCGAGCCGTGCCGGGTGGTCCAGGACGAGGGGACGACATCATCGAACCGGATACGATTGACTTCGGGGCCGATGCCGGTGGGCTTCAGAACGATCAAATCCCCTTCGATGAACGCGTCATGGGCACGGAGATCCCGTTCCCACCGGGCAAGGATGGGGGGCTTGTCGTCGCTGTAGCGCATCGAGACGTCGAGCCGATCGTCGGCGGTGGCCCGGCCGAAGGCGGTCCGCCCGTCGTCGATCAGCGCGATCGACGCGGCCACGTATTTGGGAAAGCCGAGGTGATGCCCCCCCTGCCTGGCGACCCAGGTCGTGACCGGCATCGTTACCGGAAACCATCCTTCGACCCCGTCGTGGGATGCCCGGAGGAGCATCGACCATTCTTGGTAGCGGGTCAGTGGCCAGGGGCTGACCTGGAGATAGTCGACGAGGAACAGCTTCACGACCGGCCTGGCCGGCATCGCGAGGCGATCGGGGAGATACTGGCGGTAAAGGCCGGGATCGTCCGGCCCGTAGTGGGCGGTGATCGCGTTGAGCTCGATGAATTGGCCGCCGGTGTGGGCGAAGAGGAGCCAGTCGAGGAGAGTCCGGATCATCGGTTCGTCCTCGGAGAATGGCTGGGGCAGAGGACTCGAGGGGGAACGGTAGCGAAACCGACGCCCTCTCGCCACCGCATTCCGGGCCGGCTTTCAGCCCTGATGCGGTCGGGTCTGTTCGGCCGTCCGCGGCGGGGGGGGCGGGCAGAAGCAGAGCCGGGCCGGCTCCCCCCGGCGGCCGATGACGATCGCCACCTGGCCAAACTCCCGGCCGAGCTCCACCGCGGCTGTTTGCCCGATGCCGAGGATGAGCAGGCTCGGCTCCGGCGGCCAATCGTTCCCCTCCCCGACTCCCTCCCCTTCCAGCATCGACAGGCCGAGGCAGGCGATGCGGCGGGCGAGGTCTGCCATCCGGCGCCGGTTCTCGGCGGCGTCGAGGGGGAGCGAGCCCGGATTGCAGGCGGTGATGTAGGCCCAATGTTCGTGCCCGTTATCGGTGAGGAGGGCGTCGAGGGGGGCAGAAAGCGCGCCGCAGCGAATGGTGAAGCGGTCGCCAACCCGGTAGTCGGTCGCTTCGTAGGCTTCTTTGAGTGGATGGTCGGTCATGATCCCCCTTCCTTCCGAGGGACCGCCATCGTGACAGCCGCCAAGCCGCTGCGGTAGACACATGTCACCAGGGCGCGGGGTGGGGCGATCTGTCCGGAGCATCCGAGCTCCAGCGGTGGGTTCATCGTCACAGCCGGCTCCACGGTGGCGAAGGATTGCGGTTGGGGTGAAAAGAGTTGCTTTCTCAACGCCCCGCCGAGGCCCTATCTCCGGGGCAGACCCGGCCTGGATTCATCGCCGCCGGTATGGGAAGGTCCGGGGGGGCGGGGGATCTCCGGCGCGGACGGCGGCCAAGCCCCGCGGGCGGGCCCAGGCGGCGGCCGGTCTCTCCCCTGCTCCCGCGAGGTCAGGCATGGAATACGACGACACGTTCAATGGCAGCCCGGCCGCCGGGATCGACCTCCTGCAGTGGGATGAGAACAACCGGGCGTTCTGGACCGAGCGCCTCGGGCGCCGCTATCTCCTCTCGGTCGTGCCGACGCGCGCGAGAACGGGGAAGATCCTGGAGATCGGAGCGGCTTGGTACAACAAATACCAAAAGGAGGTCGTGGGCCGGGAGAACGAGCTCACCATCTTCGACATCAAAGAGCCTGATCACCCCGACATCGTCTCCATTGCCGGTCTCGACCGGTACTTCCGCTTTGACATGACCGCGAGCACCACGGCGACCGACGCCCCCGGCGGCGCGCTTGCGGGCGGCTTCTGCAACGCTTTCGACGAGATCCGCAGCTGGGGTGTGCTCTCCCACTACGGCTTCTCGAGGGACCAGTGCCGACAGTACCTCGACAATGTTCGTGGCTTTCTCAAGGACGGCGGGCAGGCGATCTTCAAGCTCGATCGCGATACCCACAAGGCGAAGAAGTATCCGCCGACGATCACCCTGGAGTTTCTCGAGGAGTTGATCCGGGAGCGGTTCACGATCTGCCACACCGACACGCTCGTGGGCAACACCCCGGGAAATGTCCACTACGTCGAGAAGCGGTGAGCGACTCCGCCCCCGTTCTGCCCCGCTCACGATTCTCGCCCGGGGCGCATGAACCGGGATGAACCTCCCCTTCCGGTCTGCGGGAAGTTTTTCGACCGCAACAGACGGGGCGGGATCGGCTTCACGCCGGTGCGCTCCAACTCGGCCCGCGTGAGCGAGTGGCCGCGGGAGGATGGCACGACAGCCCGCATCGTGCAACTCGCCGTCGCCGACCGGGCTGCGAAACGGCTCCCCGTTCTGTCCCAGCTCTGCCCGGTTGGTGCGTGCCGTACCCGTTGGGGACCACCACGACCAAAAACTCCCCTAGGCAGTCCGCGGCACAGCCGGATACGCTCCCTCGAAAGTGGCGTATCCGTTTCGACCGGCAACCCCTCAAAGGAAGCGTAGGACGTTCATGAAAAGCTTTGTTCGATCAGTGGCGATTGTGGCCCTGACGGTCTTCACAATCACAGGATCTGCAACCCAGGCATTCGCTGAGATCGTCTACGACGTGACAGACTACTTCCAAGGGCAGAATGGCTATTCAATTGACCACCAAATATATCACTCGTATATTGAACTGAACTCAACCGGTGTGTTTACCAATGATGCAAGTGCAATAGAAATGTGGGCAGTTGTTGCGAGCAACAATACCGGAAGCGACGGTTTTGGTTTCTTTGGTGGTTACCCACCAGGAAACCCATTAGGTGAAGGTTTCGCAACGCTTGTTGGTACTCTGACAGCGACATCGGATGGCCTGTTTTTAGATTCCAGATCCCAACTGGCTCTCTATAAGAATATCAACGACGCCTCTGACGGCGGAATATTCTGGGCAAATACGTTACCGGGGAATCAAGGTCCAATCTCGAGCTACACCGCAAAGTATTGGAACAGGACTTTTTGGGACAGCAACACTTTTAGCCCAAACATCGATGGGGTCTGGCAAATCGGCACGGTGCAATTTTTCCGCCAACCCGTCCCCGAGATCGACCCTGCTACTGGCGGCAGCGCCCTCTCGCTCGTCGCTGGTGTGCTCGCGATGATCGAGCAGCAGCGGCGTCGGCGTGCCACGCTCGCAACTTGATCGAGCAGGTTCGTTCATCGCTAATTCAAAACCGGGCTGGGCATCGCAAGATGCCCGGCCCGGTTTTTTTGGTGGCAAAGGGTTGTGCGCATTGAACGCATGCGAGACAGGTGCGCCCCATCGAACCGGGACGGGTCACGATTTCTCTCCGCCACACCCCCTGCGCGTTCATGCCCATCCCTACAACATTCGGAGGCATGAACAAACCAATCGCCTTCAGCCGACCCCGTGTCGCCGAGATGATCGGCCGAAAGTCAGGCACGCTTCGAGCATGGAGTTCGCAGACTCCGCCTCGCGTCCACGTCCTCGACTTCGACGCACTGGGGATCCGAAGCGAGATCCTGGCGGGCTTCGCCCTTCGACGCGGCGCCTGCAACAACTTCGGGCCCCTCTCCCCGCCGCGCGGGCCTTCCGACAGCCGCAGGAAGGGCAGCCGATGGGTGATGTGGCCGGGCGCCGATTAACGGCCGCTGTCCCGCATCGATTTGGCCGTCATAGCAGGAGCACTTAGACTGCGATCGCCGTGGTTGTCGCCGGGTACTCGTGCCGTGGAGCAGCAGCAATGGGGGAGTACCGCATTCCTTTCGACGATGTGTTCTTGGTCGAGATCCTCGGTCGGCATCGCCGCACCAAGAAACGCCGCATGATCGCGATCAAGGGCTTCGTCGGATGTTTCCTCGTCTTTGCCGCCGTTTCGTCACTCATGCAGGGGTGGCCCGGCATGGCGGCCTTCTGGTTGTTTTTGGTCGTGGCAATACTTTTCTCGCATCGGATCGATTACTGGCTCGCCCAGCGGGCATTTCGTCGATCACCGTCGTGCGGCAAAATCGTCACACTCACGGTTGGGCCGGAGGGAGTCCAGACCTTTTCGAACACCCACGACGCGAAGGTGGCGTGGGCAGCGTACACGAGCGCCTCCATCTTTCCTGACGGCATGATGCTGTATCAGGGACCGGGTGTCTTTCAGTGGCTCCCCGACCGATTGCTCGTATCGGGGACCCGAGCGGGTGCGGAATCGATCGTGCGAACGCAGATCAGCGATGTTCGAGTTGTGCTTGCCGGGGGTTGAGTCTCGTGCCCTGTCCCCCTTCAACGGGGCCGCGGTTGGAGCGAGAATCCGGCGTGATCGAGGCTTTGGGAGGGGTATCGATGCCACCCGGAAAGCGAGGCCAAGAGGTGGAGAGGCGGCTCCTCCGTCCACGTCGTGGCCTCTGGCACGCACCCGGAGCGGCCCGGTGAGAACTTCACCGCCTCGAGCGCCAAGCGCACCCTTGCCGATAGCCACCCCGGCGGGCCCGAAGCCACGCTCCAGGCCGGGCTCACGAAGCTGGTCGATAGGCTCCCCGGGGTGCGGTTGGCCGCGGGAAGATGACACCACGGCCCGCATCGAACAACTCGTCGTCGATGCCAACTGGGGCCAGTCAACGCAGACGGTTCGCGAGTTCTGCCGGCGCCACGCCTGCAGCGCCATCATTCTCCCCAGCCACGGCCGCGGGATCGGGCCGACGGCTCGCCCCGTTCCCGACCGGAAGAAGAATCCCGGGGAACGGATCGGCCCCGGCTGGAAGATCGAGATGATCGCCGGCCAGCGCGGGCTGCTGCTCGACGCAAATCATTGGAAGAGCTTCCTGGCCGCCCGGCTGAAGACCACGGTCGGCGATCCGGGCGCCCTCACCTTCCACCAGGCGGAGCATGGCATGCTCCTCGATCACCTCACCTCCGAGCAGCCGATCGTCGTCAGCGCCCGCGGCCGGACCGTCGACGAATGGAAGCTCCGCCCAGGGCGGGGAAATCACCTCTTCGATGGCTGGGTGATGGCGACCGTCGCCGCCAGCGCCGCCGGGATCTCCACCCGTCGGGGCGGAGCCGTCGCCGGAGCGACAGCGAAAGCGGGTGGAGATCCCGAAGGCGGGGGCGCCGCAGACGATCTCGACCATGCGTGGCAAGTGGTGAAGGCGGACGATCTACCCCGTGATCCCGTCGCCTGCGGGGCGGCAAAACGTCAGGACAATCCGTCTCCGACGGGGTGACACGGGAATCGTGATCCCACTGGTCTTCCGAGTTGACAGACTGGAACACTGCCGATCTGAGGCAACTTGCTGTGCGAGCCAAGTGTCGTCGAGGAGTGATTGGCGTCCTGCAGTCAGCGGTTGAAGTCCTTCCGAAAGGGAAGTAAGAATGGAGGGAGTGCGTGTTGTGCGCTGGCTGTGCCTGTCGGTTTCTCAACCAAACCCTATGACCAGCACCGACGTGAATAAAGCGTGCCCACCGAAACTCAGGCGTGATAACACAAAGACGTCAGTTGCACTAATGACTAATTAAATACGGCGTTGGGTTAGAGGAGATCACTTCGCATGATGTCGAACAAGCCTACACTCTTCGACAAAACGGCGGATCGCGGGGACTACTTGGTTGAGTGCTACCGCTCCGGCCATGAAGAGTTGATGTTTTCGTGTGTCTCATCGCGACAACTGGCTCAAAATTCAAATGCTAGCGCAGACAACGTTTCTGGCGCTAGCGTTTGGCGTGGAAGTGGCGGGTGTCAAGGCGACATCCAGTATCCCAACAGCGCTGGCACTTGCACTGCCGACGGCATTAACTTTGACCTGCCTTTACGTTGTTGAAGACCGACTAATCGGTCTGATTTCCAGATACCTCGGTCGTCTATCGGATCTCGAAGCCAGTTTCACGAAGAGCGACGCGGTTATCGAATACATCGGTTCGTCCCAAGAAATTCGCGAATATGCGAATAGCGTACTGCCATTTCGTGTGCTGGCACAAGTCGTTGCGTTCGCACTTGTTCCTACACTTCTCTCGACATATCGGTTTGCCAACGTTCCTGAATGGCCGTGGTACACAAAAGTAGAGATCGTGCTCAATGCAGCATGCTTTGAGTTAATACTAACTCTATTGCACATGTCCTACAAAGAGCGAAAAACGTCCGGCCGTGCCAAGGGCATCACGCCAAGCGAATAGAGCCGAAGGAAGTCTGTACTCAATAAAACGAAAAGCCCGAGTGGCGGCTCTGGCGATTTCTGAAATCAACGAAAAAGCCGCCGCCGGGTTCCGCTAGTCTTTTGGAGGCACTGAAGCGGCGTGGTCGGCATGGGCGAGCATGAGTCGGCAGTCGTCCGCGGTCCGCCCCTGAGGTCTGGCAAGAGCCAGAAATCGCGACTTGTCCCGATTCCTCTCTGCCACACCCCATTCGCCATTCGTCAGCGTCCATACACATTCAGGGCATGAACACACCACATGCCGTTCCACGATCCCTTCCTGCCGAGATGATCGGCCGCAAACCTGGCACGCTCCGGGCGTGGTGGGCCCAGTCGCCGCCCCGCGGCCCCCGCCCCACGAAGACCGACACGGCCAAGCAGTCCCGCACGTTCTACCCCGTCCAGGAAATCCCCGACTGGCTCGCCGATCCCGTGGCCTACGAGCTCAGGAGGCCGCCCAATGTCCCCCGTGGCTGACATCACATCCGACGAGGCCCGGATGTCGCCGCGTACCGCGTGGAGCTGGGGCGGGGCTCGGGGCTGATTGATGCAGCACGAGCAGGGCTCATCACCCAGATGCTCCTGCGATCCCCAGGCCAAGCGTTCCCGGCGGGGCAATAAAGTTCGGTGGTGTTTTTCCCCAATCTGGTAAGGTCGACCCGCGCAGGGGCGTCTGGGAGGGGATGGAAGTTCCGGAACGGGCGCCAGGGAAACCCGGCCTCGGAAGACGAGTTGCCATCTCTTCGTTTGCGGAGCAGTGACAAAGCGTAGGCCGATCGACGCAAAACGATTCTGTTGTTCACACTGGCTCGATTCGCCAGTCGCACTGAAACATTTCCGGCTGCCCGCCCGAACGGACTTTTGTCCGGTGTTCTTTCCGAAAGGATCATTCATGCGTTTACGACCATCATCGTTTCGGGGTGTGGCGGCTGCGGCCGTGTTTCTTTTCGCCGCACTCGCCTCCGTTGTGCCTGCTCCTGCTCGTGCCGTCACGATCGACATGGTGACAGTGGGCAACGCCGGCAACGCCGACGACACGGGGGGGAGCTATATTGGCCGCGTGGACTACAGCTATCAGATCAGCAAGTACGACGTGACGATTGGTCAGTACACGGCGTTTCTGAATGCGGCCGATCCCACTGGCATCAATCCCAACGCAATCTACAACTCGGAAATGGGAACTCATACGAGCATCTCCGGTATCTCCTA
>Ga0209829_10003376_pt1 | contig 11666 bp, 10 predicted proteins | sample C_140205_EF_Meta_FD_187311 | JGI IMG/M metagenome (GOLD analysis project Ga0209829, IMG submission 187311) | Freshwater microbial communities from Lake Croche, Canada to study carbon cycling - C_140205_EF_MetaG (SPAdes) (version 2) | ecosystem: Environmental > Aquatic > Freshwater > Lake... | reverse complement strand
AAACGTAAATAATAATAGCCCTACTTTTCAACATCTCGTTAACTTATACACATATTAGATGTCTTTGCTCGGTATTTATACGGTCTTTCTGGTTTTTTGATTTAGCTAGATTTGTTGCTATGGAAAATGTAAACAAAATTAAATCCTGGTCCCTCCAAGACCAGCCCGTGCATAAACTTTACACCAAAGGGGCCAAATATTTAAGCGATGTAGAGCTTTTGGCCATTTTATTACAACATGGCACCATACACCTAAACGCCATTGAATTGGCCAGGGCTTTGCTTGGCGCGACTCAAAACAACTTGCAAAAATTTTCTAAACTCAATGTAATCGACCTATTGGCCTTGAAAATAAAAGGGATTGGAAAAGTAAAAGCTATCAGAATACTTGCAGCTATCGAACTAGGTTCCAGAAGAATTCACAATACCCTCCCCCCTAAAAATATTCATCAAAGTGGCGACGTAGCACAACATCTTAAATATCTATTGCAATTTGAAAACAGAGAAATTTTTATGGTGCTTTTATTAAATCAAGCCAATAAAATTATTCACGAAGCCATTTTAAGCGAAGGCGGTATTACAGGCACTATTGCCGACCCTCGGCTCATATTTAAATTGGCGCTAAGCCACGAAGCTACTGGGTTTATTATTTGTCACAATCATCCAAGTGGTCAATTAAAACCCAGCCAAATGGATAATATTTTAACAGAGAAAATAAAAAAAGGAGCGGAATATTTTGATATAAAATTAATAGACCATATTATAGTTAGCCTCGAAGGGTACTATAGTTATGCCGAACAAAACGCCCATTGGTAAAATGACACTTGTAAAAACTATGCTTGCGCTGTTGGACCTCCAAAATTCATTGGAATTTCTACCGGCAACATGTCTGCAATTAGTCCATTGGCTTCTTCGTAGCGCTCTACATTTTCTACCAATGCCTTCATAAATCTTTTGGCATGCATGGGCGTTAAAATAACCCTGCTTTTTACTTTGCTCTTGGGCGTACCAGGCATTACGTTTACAAAATCAACTACAAATTCGGCATTGCTATGGGTGATGATGGCCAAATTAGCGTAAGCGCCTTCGGCTATTTCTTCACTTATTTCGATGTTTAAGGGTTGGTTTGGGTTTTGTTCCATACTTTTTATTAAGGCCCCAAAGATACAGGGGATGGAATGTTAAAAAAAAATTACAGCACTGCAATTCAAAGAAACTAAATTTGCTTCATGTTAATACTAGATGGTAAAATATCCTCCGCCGCTGTAAAAGCGACCCTTTTGGAGCAAACACAGGCCCTTAAAGCCGCCGGTAAAAGAACTCCTCATTTAGCCGCCATTTTGGTGGGCTCCAATGGGGCTAGCGAAACTTATGTAGCTAGTAAAGTAAAAAACTGCGAAGAAACTGGTTTCGGTTCTTCTTTGTATCGATTTGATACAGAAGTGGAGGAAGCTGTTTTGTTAGCTAAAATTGCCGAGCTCAATCAAGATCCTAAATGCGATGGCATTTTAGTGCAATTGCCATTGCCTAAACATATTAAAGAGTCTAAAGTTATTGAAGCCATTAATCCTGCTAAAGATGTAGATGGTTTTCATCCTGTAAATGTAGGCCGCTTGGTGCAAGGTTTAAATACTTTTATTCCTGCTACCCCTTATGGAATTATTTTAATGCTGGAACATTTTAATATTGAAACCAAAGGAAAAAATGCAGTGGTGATAGGTCGTAGTAATATTGTGGGAAGACCCATGAGTATTTTATTAAGTAGCAATATTGCTCAAGGAAATTGCACCGTTACCATTTGCCATAGTCATACCAAAAATTTAAAAGAAGTTTGTTTAGGTGCCGATATTATTGTGGCTGCATTGGGAGTTCCTAATTTTTTAACAGGCGAAATGATTAAACCTGGTGCCGTTATTATTGATGTGGGTATTACCAGAGTAGAAGACGCTACTGCTAAAAAAGGCTTTAGAATTAAAGGCGATGTAAATTATGAAGAAGCTTGTGCAAAAGCATCTGCCATTACGCCTGTCCCTGGTGGTGTTGGCTTAATGACCATTGCAGGTTTATTAAAAAACACCATGAAAGCTTACCAAGGACTTTAATTTCAATAAAAATACTATTATAACTTTTTAGCTTGAACACAATTACTCAATATCCAGTGATGGAAATGTTTTATTCTTTGCAAGGCGAAGGATACCACCAAGGCAAAGCGGCTTATTTTATTCGCTTAGCCGGATGTGATGTGGGTTGTGTTTGGTGCGATGTAAAAGATAGCTGGGATGCAAGTAAACATCCTGTTTTATCAATTGATGAAATAGTTTCTAGTGCTGCTGCACATCCTGCACGTTTAGCTATTGTTACTGGAGGTGAACCTTTACTTTATAATTTAGATGCCTTAACCACTGCTTTAAAAAAAGCCGGATTTGAAGTAAATATTGAAACCTCGGGTTCTAGTCCTTTGTCTGGAAAATGGGATTGGGTATGCTTCTCTCCTAAAAAATTTAAAGCACCGCTTGCCGAATGTATTCTTGCAGCATCGGAACTAAAAGTAGTTATTTTTAATACCCACGATTTTGAATGGGCCGAAACCTACGCCCAACAAGTAGCTCCAACTTGCAAATTATACTTACAACCCGAATGGGATAAAGCCAATCAAATTACACCCTTGGTAATTGATTATATTAAAGCGCACCCTCAATGGGAATTAAGCGCTCAGTTGCACAAGTACATTCAAGTTCCCTAATTTGTATATTTACAAACCACTTTAGTGCTGCCATGAAAAACAAATTCATTTTATTTGCATTTTATTTTGCTATGACTTGTTTAGTTGGCAATCAATTGCTGGCCCAGGATTCTGCTATCATCAAAAATAAAAAATCTAGCACTAGCTCTAAAAATGCATCGGCTGCAGAAAAATTATACGACAAGGCCATTATTGAATTAGATAATAAATCATTTGATAAAGGCATTGAGTTGCTTGAAAGCGCTATTCAAAAAGATCCAGAATTAATAGATGCTTCTTTGACTTTATTTCAAGCCTATTTAACTACCAAACAATTCCAAAAAGCCATTGTAATTTTTGAAAAAATTAAATCAGTCGAACCCAATGCTGCTATTCCTTTTATTGTTAAGTATGCTACTGCTTTTGTTAGTATGGGTTATTATGCTAAAGCTTTTTCTATTTTACAACCCTTGATCGCCACCAATCAATTGCCCGCTTATTTAAAAAACAAGGGTATTGATTTACTTAAAATTTGTCAGTTTGCTATTTCCAATCCCATTCAAAAAGATATAATAGTGAGCAATGTGGGTGATAGCATCAACTCCGATGCTGCGGAGTACTTTCCAAGTGTTACGGTACAAGACAGTTTGTTTTTATTTATGCGTCGTTCAAATTTAACTAGAGAAGATTTTTATTATAGCATCCTTACCAAAAAGGGTTTTTCTGAAGCAAAACCTTTAGCTGATAATTTAAATGATGCTGATAAAAAAGGGAGCATGAGTCTTACGCAAGATTTAAACACCTTATACTTTGCTGCAGACTATGGCCCCAAAGGATATGGCCGCTATGATATTTATAAAGTTACTAAAACAAAAAAAGGTTGGTCCGAACCTAAAAATTTAGGACGCAGTATTAATACAGATTATTGGGACAGCGCCCCTAGCATTGCCCCCGATGGGCAAGCACTTTATTTTTGCAGCAATCGTCCTGGAGGTTATGGAGGTATTGATATTTATGTGGCCTATCGAAATGAAAAAGGCTATTGGAATGAGGCCGTTAACATGGGTCCTACCATTAATACTGCAGAAGATGAACAAAGTCCTTTTATTCATGCCGATAATAGAAGCTTGTATTTTTCATCCAATGGTTGGCCTGGATTTGGAGGAGCCGACTTATTTGTTTCCAGAAAAAAATTAGATGCCAGTTGGTCTACCCCCATGAATTTAGGCTACCCAATTAACACTTACGAAAACGAGGGTAGTATTGCCGTGGCAAGCAATGGTATGGATGCCTACATGGCCAGTGACAGAATAGATAGTAAGGGCGGCTTGGATATTTACAAAGCTATACTCGCACCCGCTACCAGAGCCAACAAAACTTTTTATTTAAAGGGCTATATAGCAGATGCTGTTACAAAAAATTCTATTGCTGGTGACGTAGTTTTAGTGAACCCAATGGATGATAGTAGTACGATGCAAATTAAAGTAGACAGCAATGGTTATTTTGTTTTAGGACTTCCTTATTTTGACAGCTTAGGCATTCGAGTAAATAGTCCCAATCATATTTTTACTAGTACTTTTATTTCAGAAGATAGTTTGCAATATTTATCAGGCACCACCTTCCAATTTTATTTAGCGCCCATTCCCGTTTATGGAAAATCTTTTTCTCAAAATTTCAACAATGTATTTTTTGATTTAAATTCTGCAAAGCTTAAAAAGAAATCAAGGGTAGAATTGGATGCATTAGTCACTTATTTAGAATCTGCACCAACGGCTTTAGTACTTATCGAAGGTCATACCGATTCCAAAGGGGATAGTATTCAAAATAAAAACATGTCGGATAAAAGATCCGAATCTATTGCACGTTATTTAATTAGTAAAAAAATTGCGCCTAATAGAGTAAGTAATATTGGTCGCGGCTCCAAATTCCCCATCGCCGACAATGCCACAGAAGAAGGCCGGGCAAAAAATAGACGAAGCAGCTTTGTTATTAGCTTCCCAAAGCCCAAAGAACCTTCAAAATAAAGTATTAATACTTGTTTTTCATGTAGGTTAAACATAGATGTTTGCTGCATGTTGGACGAAATAATATATACTATCGCTTTAAGTATCCTACCAGGCTTGAATGATATGGAGAAAAAAAGCATTCTTGAGTTTTATGGATCTGCTGTTGCTGTTTTTAAAGAACATCAAAAACAAGATGCAGGCTTTACAGCATTGAATCTAGTTCATAAAAATATTTTAATTGCTGCCTGGCCTTTGAAAGAAGCAGAAGCGGAATACAATTTTATCAAGAAGCATCAAATTAAATGCTTATCCGTTTTAGATCCCAGCTACCCCAATAGATTGGTTCAATGCAAAGACGCTCCTTTACTATTGTATGTAAAAGGTTCTGACGAATTTAATTTACCTCAATTGATCAGCATCGTTGGCACCCGTCAACCTACCATTCAAGTAAATAAAATAGTACAAGAATTAATAGAAGGGCTGGCTCATTTAAATATGGGTGTGATTAGTGGAATGGCATTAGGCGTTGATGGCATTGCACATCAAAATGCATTGAAAATGAAACTACCCACTTGGGGTGTTTTAGCACATGGATTAGATCAAATTTATCCCAATCAACATCGACGATTGGCTATAGAGATGCTTCATCAAGGTGGATTAATTACTGAATGTAAAAAAGGTACCATTCCACTTCCTTACTTTTTTCCAAAAAGAAACCGAATAGTGGCGGGCATGTCTGATGCCACCATTGTTATTGAAACTGCAATTAAAGGGGGAAGTATGATTACAGCCAACTTAGCTTTTGGTTATGACCGAGAGGTATTTGCTGTCCCAGGAAAAATATACGATGCTAAAAGTAAAGGCTGTTTGCATCTTATTAAATACAATAAAGCGCAACTATACCACGATCCTCTTCATTTACTTGAAAATATGAACTGGCCCATTCCAGATCTTCCAGCGGTTGAAAAACAATTAAAATTGATACTCGATCCCGAGCTACAAAGGGTCTTATTACTCATCGAAATGCAAGGGCCTATTCATCGGGATGAATTAGCTAACCACTTAAAAATCAATGCTAGTTTGCTTTCTGGCTACCTGCTTACCCTCGAAATGCAGGGGCTTATTCACTTACTGGCTGGAAACCAATACAGTAAGCGCTAAAAAAAGGATTTTGCCTAAATAATCGAAGGCCCTATCTTTGCCTATGGCAACAAGAAATACTACCAACCAGTCCCGCATTTTTGGTCAAGGCTTAACTTTTGATGACGTATTGTTAATGCCCGCTTATTCCGAAATACTTCCTTCCGAAGTAAACATTCACTCGCAGCTTACCAAAAATATCCAATTACATACACCTATTTTGTCCTCGGCAATGGATACCGTTACTGAAGCACAATTAGCAATTGCTTTAGCCCGTGAAGGTGGCATTGGTATTTTACACAAAAACATGAGCATTGAGCGACAAGCCGAACAAGTGCGTAAAGTAAAACGTAGCGAAAGTGGCATGATTGTAGATCCTATAACTTTAGAAGTAACTGCTACTATAGGCGATGCCTTAAAATTAATGAAGGAAAATAAAATTGGAGGAATTCCTATCATTGATAAAACAAATAAATTGGTGGGTATTTTAACCAATCGCGATTTACGTTTCGAAACCGATCGCAAAAGAAAAGTAAGCGAAGTAATGACTAAAGAAAATTTAGTGATTGCCCCAGAAGGAACCGATTTAAGAAAAGCAGAAAAAATTCTTCGTCAATATAAAATTGAAAAACTACCTGTTGTGAATAAACAAGGTAAATTAATTGGATTAATTACCTATCGCGATATTTTACAATTGAGCGCTTTTCCCAATGCAGTAAAAGACAATATTGGTCGTTTATTAGTTGGTGCTGCATTAGGCATTACCAAAGATTTATTAGAACGTGCTGCTGCTTTGCAAAGTGTTGGCGTAGATGTGGTAACCTTAGATAGCGCACATGGTCATAGCAAAGGCGTTATTGAAGCATTAAAATTATTGAAGAAAACTTATAAAAATTTACCTGTGATAGCGGGTAATGTTGCCACTGCTCAAGGTGCATTAGCCATGGCTAATGCGGGTGCCGATGCCGTGAAAGTAGGTATTGGACCTGGTTCCATTTGCACTACGCGTATTGTTGCGGGTGCAGGTGTTCCTCAGTTAACTGCTATTATGGAAGCTGCTAGAGCTTTGAAAGGAAAAAATATTCCAATTATCGCCGATGGCGGTATTCGTTATACGGGTGATATGGTTAAAGCATTGGCCGCTGGCGCCAATTGCGTAATGATGGGTAGCGTTTTTGCTGGTACCGAAGAAAGCCCTGGTGAAACTATTATATATGAAGGTCGTAAGTTCAAAGGCTATCGTGGCATGGGAAGTATTGGTGCAATGAGTCAAGGTAGTGGTGATAGATATTTTCAAGAAAACGAATCTGATTCAAAAAAATATGTACCAGAAGGAATTGAAGGTCGAGTAGCTTACAAAGGAAATTTACATGAAATAGTTTACCAATACATTGGCGGATTAAAAGCTGGTATGGGTTATTGCGGTGCCAAAACAGTGAAAGATTTACAAAAAGCAACTTTTATACAAATAACCAACGCAGGCATGAGAGAAAGTCACACACACGATGTGGAAGTGACCAGAGAAGCCCCTAACTATAGCAAGAAATAATTAACCCTTTATACCCTGGGCCTTGAAAAAATTTATTTTTTTCTTTTTAATTTATGCTTTTTCGGCATTGTATTCAATTGCCCAAGATAGTATCCCAACCACTGCTAAATTACAAGTAAGTATTTTAACCTGCGCTGCTGGCGAAGATATTTATACCGTTTGGGGACACACTGCAGTGAGAGTGGTGGATAGTATTAATCATACCGATATTGTTTTTAATTACGGCACTTTTGATTTTAACGAACCTAATTTTTTAGCCAAATTTGTAAAAGGCAGTTTATTGTATTTTGTCTCTGCCAATAACTACAATGATTTTATAGCCGAATATAAATTTGAGCAAAGAGAAGTGCTGGAGCAAGTGCTAAAGCTATCTACTGCTGAAAAAGTAAAATGGTACCAGGCTTTAAAAATAAATATGATCGATAGCAATCGTTATTACTTATACAATTTCATTGCCGATAATTGCACCACACGTATTAAAGATGGTTTGTTTAAAAATTCTGCCTTTCAGCCAGTGGGTATTAATGTACCTTCTTTTAGATCCGAAGTTGTCAAAGCCCCTTACCAACAAGGATTGCCTTGGATTGGCTTAGGCATAGATTTATTATTAGGCGCCTACTCCGATCAAAAACCAACCGATTTTCAAGCCGCTTTCTTACCCAAATTATTCCACCAACAAATTGCCAATACAAGACGCTTGGTAGCTACCAACAATGTTCTTGTAGTTACTAATCAAAACAACTCCGCTGCCTCTACACCGTTTTATACTTTACTTATATTATTACTAATCTACTTGTTCGCATCCAAATGGAACAGTTTAGCGCTGCAAAAACTGGCTAAAACTTTAGATGTACTATTTCTTTTACTATTTAGTATTGGTGGTGCTTTAGTGGTATACATGAGCTTAGCTTCAAAACACACGGCTTGTTACGAAAATTACAACCTAATGTGGTTGCACCCTTTGTATTTAATTGCTTTACTATTTTACTTTATTCGTAATAAAGTTATTGGTAAAATAGGCATGGTGTTTTTTGCGGCAGTGGTGGCATTAATACTTACCAGCTATTGGCTTCCACAACATTTTTCAAAAGAAGTATGGGTATTAATAGGCATAGCACTTTTATTAAACTATCGACTCATTGAAAAAGGTCGATTTAACCCATTATTTAAAAAAGACTAAAAAAAATACGATGTCAAAAATTATATTAATTACTGGAGCTAGTTCAGGCTTTGGAAAAGCAATTGCCGAAAAATTTGCAGCAGGTGGCTGGAACTTAATTTTAACCGCCCGCAGAAAAGAAAAATTGGAAGCCGTTGCCAAGGCTATGGAAACTAAATATGGTGTAAAAACTTTAAGTTTAGTTTTTGATGTTCAAAACAAAGAAGCTGTTTTTCAACAATTAGGCAACTTGCCTGCTGCATGGCAAGCCATTGATATTTTAGTGAACAATGCTGGCCTGGCTTTAGGTAGAGATAGCTTCGAAAACGCTAATATAGAAGACTGGGAAACCATGATTGACACTAATGTAAAAGGCTTATTGTACTGTTCTAAAGCCGTACTTCCTAATTTAATAAAACAGCAAGGTCATATCATCAATATTGGCAGCACCGCTGGCAAAGAGGTTTATAAAGATGGTAATGTTTACTGCGCTTCTAAACATGCAGTAGATGCTATTACCAAAGCACAAAGAATTGATTTATTGCAGTATAAAATAAAAGTTACCGCTATACATCCTGGCGCTGTCGAAACAGATTTCTCCTTAGTACGTTTTAAAGGAGATGCTGCCAAAGCCAAAGCGGTGTACAATGGATACGAACCATTAAAAGCCGAAGATATTGCAGATACCGCTTGGTATGTAGCCAATGTACCTAAGCATGTTTGTATTAATGATGTTGTAATGACCTGCGTGGCGCAAGCAAATTCGATGTACTTGCACAAAGACGCTTAGGATAAATTATCTGCAAAAAATTATTCGAAAAAAATTATCCAAAATCAATTTCGGTATTGTCTCCGATATTTAAAGTGCGGCTTAACCCTTTAACGGCTGCATCACTTCCAATTAATGAATTATCTAAAACCACTTCGTCGAGGGTGGTATAAGAACCTATAATACTTTCTTTGACCACCGAACTTTTTATGGTTGTGTTATTGCCAATAGTTACATGCGGCCCTATAATTGAATTTTCTATTACACAACCTTCTGCAATACTAACGGGTGCAATGATAATGCTATTGGGATAAGTTTCTGGCTTTACTGCCAAACCACCCGTTTTTTTAAGCAATACCGCATTGGCTTCTAATAAGTTTTCTTTTTTACCACAATCGTACCAATGCTTTACTTTAAATGTTTTAAAAGCGACCCCCTTTTTAATCATACAATCCAAGGCATCCGTTAAATTGTATTCGCCATTGGATTTAATGTCTTCTGTAAATAGCTGTTGAAAGCATTCAAATAAAATTTTCGACTCCTTTATTTTATATAAGCCTACGAGTGCATTATTGCTTTTGGGTATAGATGGTTTTTCTACCGCATGCTCAACTTCTCCTTCTTCATTTATTTCAACCACCCCAAACTGTCTTGGATCATCTACCTTTTTTATCCCCAACATACTAAAGGGACTTTCCATCACTTCTTTAATATCAAATTCACAAATCGTATCTCCTAAGGCTATAAACACTTCGTCATCGCCTATAATATTTCTAGCCAATTCTATTGCATGAGCTGTTCCATTTCGTTCATTCTGATACACAAAATGGGTGGTTAAATTGGGGTAAGTGGTTTGTACATAATCCTGAATTTTATCGCCTAAATAACCAACTATAAAAATAAACTCGGTAATACCTACTTCCCTTAACTGATCTACAATAAAACTAAGGATAGTTTTACCAGCCATCGGTATCAATGCCTTGGGCTGTGTATAGGTATGAGGGCGAAGTTTTGCACCTGCTCCCGCAACTGGAATAATAGCCTTCATTGTGTAATTTTTAGGGGGAGATAAAAGTAACAAATAACTGTTAGGATTGATGCAATTTGAAGGCAGAAATAGTCAAATTCAACAAAAGGCATTGGAAATGTGGATATTAGGCGCCTAACTGTTGAAAGAAAGCTTTGCTGAGGCTATATAAAGATTTATTTTTGCAAAAACAGTATACTAAAATATAGCACCATGCAAAGAGATACCCTTGTATTTGACATTATCCGCGAAGAATTATTACGCCAAAGAAGAGGCATTGAATTAATTGCTTCTGAAAATTTTACCAGCTTACAAGTAATGCAAGCCATGGGTGGAGTAATGACCAATAAATATGCCGAAGGTTATCCAGGTCGTAGGTATTATGGTGGATGTGAAATTGTAGATAAAACAGAAACCTTAGCCATAGATCGTTTAAAGGAAGTATTTGGTCTTGAATATGCCAACGTACAACCACATAGTGGTGCACAAGCCAACGCTGCTTTGATGCTAGCTATTTTACATCCTGGTGATGCCATCTTAGGTTTGGACCTAAGTATGGGCGGTCACTTAACGCATGGAAGTGGGGTAAATTTTTCTGGTAAAATCTATACCCCTCATTTTTATGGCGTGGTAAAAGAAACTGGATTGATTGATTATGAAATGTTAGAAAGTCAAGCAAGAACGCATAAGCCTAAATTAATTATTTGCGGTGCTAGTGCTTATAGTCGTGATATTGATTATGCGCGTATTCGTAAAGTAGCCGATGAAGTAGGTGCATTTGTTTTAGCCGATATTGCTCACCCTGCTGGTTTAATTGCAAAAGGTTTATTAAGTTCTCCATTTAATCATTGTCATTTTGTTACTTCTACTACTCATAAAACTTTACGTGGTCCTCGTGGTGGTGTGATTATGATGGCGAAAGATGGGGAAAATACTTTAGGCTTAAAAGATGTAAAAGGTAATTTAAGATTATGGTCCAATGTAATTGATATGGCCGTATTCCCAGGAACTCAAGGTGGACCATTAGAACATGTGATTGCCGCTAAAGCCATTGCCTTTGGTGAAATCTTATCAGATGAATTTATGGTGTATCAAAAGCAAGTACAAACAAATGCGAAAGCCATGGCAGCCGCCTTTGTCGCAAAAGGATATGAAATAATCAGCGGTGGTACCGATAATCATTTAATGTTAATCGATTTACGCAATAAAAATATCAGTGGTAAAAAAGCAGAACAAGTTTTAGGACATGCCGATATAACTGCAAATAAAAACATGGTGCCTTACGATGATAAATC
>Ga0209829_10003374_pt1 | contig 11669 bp, 11 predicted proteins | sample C_140205_EF_Meta_FD_187311 | JGI IMG/M metagenome (GOLD analysis project Ga0209829, IMG submission 187311) | Freshwater microbial communities from Lake Croche, Canada to study carbon cycling - C_140205_EF_MetaG (SPAdes) (version 2) | ecosystem: Environmental > Aquatic > Freshwater > Lake... | reverse complement strand
AAACCATTTTATTTTTTATATTTTTCATTGAAAAAAATATAAATTGAAAACTTTTTTACTTGTTTTACATTTATCAGCTCAATCATCAGCATCAGACAACGACAAGACAATTTCAATGACCGGACAATCAAAGTTGGCATCCAATTCTTACTCGCTCACTTCCATCTACATTCCCAGAGTTCACCGCAATCAAATGCGCGAGGCCTATGTGAAGCGCGTTTTTGAGTGCCAACACATTGCCATTGTTTCACGTGTTGATTTTGTGGAATACGAGCACCCGGATGCAAACTTCTGTTTTGCAGTTGTGCACGTTCTCTTCTGGATTCCCGGCGTCATTTCAAAGCATTTTCGCGAAAGGATTCAGTCACAGCGCGAAGCGCGCATCGTGTTTTCAGACCCTTCTTATTGGGTTGTTCTTCCTTACACACAAAAACAAAAGAAGTCTTCTCTACGCGCCGAAGCAAGTCTTGAAACCTTCAGCACGCCGCCAACCCCGATTTCATCCTACACATTTGCACCTCCACCATTTGCACCTGCACCAACAAAAAGAAACCAGAACCAGAACCAGAATTGCATTTGCGGTTGCGGTGGCTACGAACTTGATTGTTCTTCTCAAATCCTTTACAACACATTCACAGATTCAACTTGGAAAACCGCCGCGAACACGACGACACCGACGAATGTTTCAAGCTCAAGCTGGAACAATATGGAAGAAAACTTCCGCTTCTACGACCACGACGTAACAATGGCCGTCTATTAACAAGTATAGGCGCCAATAAATAAAAAAAACAAAAAACATTTTTTTGTTTTACTGAACATTTCAGAGATTTTTTGGTTATTTTTCATTATAAAAAACATAAATTGAAAACTTAAATATTATATTAATATATTGTAGTGCTCTTCTCAATTCAATGGCTTCTCCTCATTCTCATCGTGCTCAAGACCATAACCAATCCCTATCCGCGTTGGAATTGGTTACCATAGTTGAAGACGAACTATTTGCTCAAATGGAAAATATCAACCCGGCTCCCATCACACAAAATGAAAGAGTGGCGCTCTTTGAATTTCTGAACTTGGCAGAACGATATGCAGCTCTGATAGAGCCAACCCAACTGTTTACTCGTCGCATTACCGCGTTTCTCGACACAATTGAATATATGCGCATTCAACAACAAAATCAACAAGAACGGCCGCCGCGTGTGCAGGTTACGCGAATTGGAGCAAGACGCATTTTTGCAGACATTTCGCATGAAGTAATGCAAGATGAAAACATTGCCGCCAATCTTATCTAAATCTAACTTTGCAACTTTCCAAACCAAACCAAACCGTCAATTACAATACTAACAAAACAAAACAACAAACAAAACAAAACAACAAACACAACAAAACAACAAACCAAAACATAAACAAAATAAAAATAAATAAAAGTTTAATCTTTTTTTATGTAAATTAATAATTTTTTAGTATTAATAAATTCAATACTTTCAGAATTACACAAAGATTCGTCAATTGACATTTTGTTTTTTATATTATTTAATTCGCACATTTGAGTGCTCAGTTTCTCTTGACTTAAAAAAAATAGCACCTTGAAATACATGTGATTGCAAATATAGTTATTAAATATTTTGAATACTTCTTGGGAATTTAAAATGCAATCAAATATTCCAATGTCCATTTCTATTATTCTTTTAAACCCTGCAAAAAATCCATCTGCAATTTCAACTGTATATTTAACAATATTGACTTGTTTTTTTTTATTACACAAATACTCGTGGTCATGATTCGTATAATTTGAAATATTATTGTCACTATCATGATGATTCATTGACATTGAAGATGTTATGTTATTGATTTATTGGTATTGGTTTGTTTATTTGTTTATATAAACTTCTTTTTTGTCTTTATACTTGTTTTTTTATTTAACTCATAAATAAAAAAACACATTCACAATCTCTTTTATTTGAAATTATTTATTTATCTAGGGAATCCAACAAGGTTGGCACCGATTCCGAAGCCGGCACCGGACCGAGCAGAAACGGCAAGGCTCGGAACATACACATCTAAAATTGCAAACGTTGCTGCAGCAGACAATGCAATCAGACCCACCTCTTCCAGTTTCAGACGCTGTTTGGGAATGGAGTAGGCAACAATGGCAACCATTATACCTTCGACCAAATATTTGATTGCGCGTTTGACAAGCTCGCCTAAATCAAGAACGTTGTTATACATTTTATATTATATTAAATGAACAGAAAAAAAAATAAAACTATTTGAAAATATAATTTTTTAATTAAATATTAATTCAAAAATAATTAAAAAATATATTTACCATTTAAAATACTTAAATATGAATTGTAATATAATGTATAATATTAAATATTAATTCAAAATATTCCTAAAATGAAACCGCGCGGAGTTGAATTAAAGAAAAATGAAAATGGAACAAATAATGTAAATTATGTAGATTTGTTGGAAGAAGATAAAGCCATTTCAGGTCAAAAATTTGCTTGTTTGTCATTTGTAAGTCCAGAAGAAATTATAAAACAGAGAGACCATTTTTTTTTTGAAGAGTTTCTAAAGCAATGGAATTATAAAAAGTCAGTTGATGTAATGCTTCATTTTGTTAGTTTCATTTCTTACAAGTATAATTTGACATTTGAAAAGGTAAATGAGGATTTCCAGGATTTTTTGAAAACTGAGCATGAATCCGTGATGAAATATAATGTGAATGATGATTTTAAAACCTTTATAGATAACAATGAGGAGAGACTGGATGTTGAATTTGGTGAACAACATGAATTTCAGACATCGGTTAGAGGAATTAAAGTTCGCGGCGTTTTTGCATCGCAGAAGGAAGCTGAGATGCGCTGCAAGCTGCTTCGCGAAGTTGACCCCAATCATGATGTTTACGTGGGTCCGGTGGGAATGTGGGTTCCGTTTCATCCAGATGCGTATAAGACCGGGCGCGTTGAATACATGGAAGAAACGCTAAATCAACTCATGTCGGAAAAGAAAAAGAATGAAGACAATGCCAAGAAGGAATTTGATAAACGCGTAAAAGAGGCTAAAGAAAAGGCAATCGAGGAAAATAAAAAGAATGCGGAAAAATCTGGGAATAAACTGACCCAAACCATTAATTCCAAGGGCGAGCTCGTGAGCGTCAAAAATCTGTCAGCCGACGATGAAGACTCAAATGCAAATGCGGGCGAAGATGAAGAAGAATCAGAAAATGTAACACTCGACGAAATCCGCAAACAAATGTTTGAAACAGAGAATGTGGTGATTGACAAGAATACGGACCACGGGCTGTCGCGTCTTACCGAAAACCAAGTTTCTGGTGTTGACAACTCCGACCTTGACAAAGTTGATTAAAATTTTGGTTGACTTTGGTTTGGGTAAATATTAAATATGCCATTTATATTTATTCGTTCATTAAATAGATGAAATAGATGAATAAATATATTATTGAAATAATATAGAGATAATTTACATTAAACATATATACAAGTAGCAAATATTGCGCAGTACAGATTAGATAACAAACCTTCAAATGTCAAAAGCAATCGGAATTGATTTGGGAACGACGTATTCGTGTGTGGGCGTTTGGCAGAATGAGCGCGTAGAAATTATTGCAAATGACCAGGGAAATAGGACAACGCCGTCATACGTTGCATTCACAGATAGCGAACGTCTCATTGGAGATGCTGCGAAAAATCAGGTTTCCATGAATCCAGAAAATACTATTTTTGACGCAAAGCGTCTCATCGGTAGAAAAATCGACGATGCTAGCATTCAGAGTGATATGAAGCATTGGTCATTCAAGGTGGTTGCCAAGGATGGAGGTAAGCCGCACATTCAAGTGGAATTCAAGGGAGAACAAAAGACATTTTCTCCAGAGGAAGTGTCTGCAATGGTATTAGTTAAGATGAAGGAAATTGCGGAGAGTTATTTGGGCTCGCCGGTTACGGAAGCTGTGATTACAGTCCCGGCATATTTTAATGATGGACAGCGCCAAGCCACCAAGGATGCGGGTGCAATTGCGGGGCTAAATGTGTTGCGAATTATCAACGAGCCAACTGCGGCGGCAATTGCATATGGGCTTGATAAAAAGGGAAAAGGCGAGAGCAATATTTTAATTTTTGATTTGGGTGGAGGCACTTTTGACGTGTCGCTTCTAACAATTGATGACGGCATTTTTGAGGTAAAAGCAACTGCAGGAGACACACATTTGGGTGGTGAGGATTTTGATAATCGGCTTGTGAATTGGTGTGTTCAGGAATTTAAGCGCAAAACCAAGAAGGACCCGACCGGTAATAACCGGGCTTTGCGTCGATTGCGAACTGCGTGCGAACGCGCCAAGCGAACCCTTTCTGCATCTGCAGAAACAACGATTGAGGTGGATTCGCTTTTTGAGGGGACTGATTTTATGACCAAGATTACGCGAGCCAAATTTGAAGAGTTGTGCATGGATTTGTTTCGTTCCACCATTGACCCGGTTGACCGCGTGCTCAGAGATTCTAAAATGTCAAAGAGTAGCATTGATGAAATTGTGCTGGTTGGCGGGTCGACCCGCATTCCGAAAGTGTGCAGTTTGCTAATGGAGTATTTTAATGGAAAAGAGCTCAATCGTTCGATTAATCCGGATGAGGCAGTTGCGTATGGCGCGGCAGTTCAGGCGGCCATTTTGACGGGAGACCAATCGAAAATCACGCAGGATATTTTGTTGCTGGATGTTGCGCCGCTATCTCTAGGAATTGAGACGGCTGGAGGTGTCATGACAAAACTCATTGAGCGAAATTCCACGATTCCCTGCAAAAAAAGTCAGTCATTTTCAACGTATGCGGATAACCAGCCCGGCGTTTTGATTCAGGTGTTTGAGGGTGAGCGCCAGCTTACCAAAGACAATAATATTCTTGGCAAGTTTCAACTGGACGGCATTCCTCCGGCGCCGCGCGGAACTCCGCAGATTGAGGTTACATTTGATTTGGATGCGAATGGCGTGCTCAACGTTAATGCAGTTGATAAAGCTGGCGGCAAGTCGAATAAAATCACAATTACGAATGATAAAGGACGGTTGTCAAAGGATGACATTGAGCGCATGGTTTCTGAAGCGGAAAAATATAAAGATGAAGATGCAAAGCACAAACAAAAAATTGATGCGCGAAATGGATTTGAGAATTATGTTTATTCAGTCAAAAGTTCAGCTTCTGAGCCGGGTATGCAAGAGAAGTTGTCCGAGTCGGACCGCAGCTCAATTGAGGACGCTTGCAAGGCATCGCTTGAATGGCTGGAATCTACAGGAAACAATGATATTGATGCAAGCGAGTATGAAGTGCAACAAAAAAAACTAGAGGGAATTGTTAGTCCGATTATTTCAAAGTTGTATGCTTCTTCCAATGGTGAAATGCCTGGAGGAATGCCCGGACAACAAGATGAGCCGTCGTCGTCGTCGTCAAAATCTGGACCCAATATCGAGGAAGTAGATTAACAACAATTGCAAAATGCTTCTCTAAAATTGCAAGGGGCTGACCCCTTCATTTTATATATGCACATTATGCACATTAAAACTGGAAATACGACTATTAATGATAATCCAAAATAACCTAAAATGACTATGACTCTTTCATTGTAAGGAGAAGACGATGCGTCGTTATCAGTTTGCGGCGTTTTAGTTGAATTGGCGGAAATTGTGATAATGTCGGTGACATTAACATTGGTTTTAACCGGTATAAACATAATTAGGAAAATGAACAATATTGACAATGATAAATGAAATGTCAACATTGTTTTTTTAAAAATCTGTTTCATGGTTTATGTTTTTATTTAATGATATATTTTGTGTGATTGATGTATGAGTGTAAAAATAAAATGTTTATGTTTTGTTTTCAATTTAATAAATAATAAACATCAAGTTCTTTACAATCAATTACAATTAAAAAAGTTTGTTGACAGTTTTATAAGAAAAATAAGAAATGTATGATGTCAATATAAGTAGAGGCAGTGTATCAAGATTTTGATTTGAAATGTTTTGAATGACAAATGCAGAAGAAATAGGATATCCAAAAAATGCACTAAAAACCGAAGTCATTCCAATGGTCAATGTTTGTATCAAAGGAAGTGTGGTGATTTTATTATACAAAAATCCAATATAACTTCCAATTGATATCGAAGGTATTATTAATCCTCCAGAACAGCCTGAAGTAAATGTCAATAAAATATTTACAATATTACCAATTATATTTTCAACAGTATAAATATTTTCACCAGTATAAATATTTTCACCTTTAAAAATTTCATTTACTGATTTTGAACTTCCTCCAACTGAAACTCCTTCAATGTTATTTATAATTGCAGCTATGCATAAACCAAAAATGATTGGAATTATGTTGAATATAATATAATTTTTTGAATATATATTTTCAATTGTAAAATATAATTTATACATTAATTTAAAAAATAAACAAGCAAATACTCCACAAAATAATGCCAATACAACACATTGTAAAATGCTTGCCAATTCATAAGTATATTTTTCAGGCACTGCATTTGGAAACAATTGTTCATTATTCATAAAAAAATATGCTGTTGCAATTCCAATGCAAGAATATAATGCATTTGTAAATACATTTTTTGAATGACCCATCAAAGATTTTTCAATTACTAAAATAAAAGATGAAATCGGGTCTCTGAATGCAAAAGTAAATCCAAAAATGTATCCAATGTAAAGTATTTTTTCAATGTTTAGTTGTTCAACATTATTCTTAAAATAATCACTTGTAAATAATAATAAAATTGTAGATATGCTTATTAAAACTGCTTCTGAACCCAGAATTCCACCAGCACCCACTGCAATCAAACTGCTTATAATAAGTGCGAACAGGGATGTAAGAGGAATTAGCTCTTTAAAAAATGTTGGTTGATTTAAATTATAAAATAATGATTTTATTCGTGAGACTAATGGTCCATTTGCGTTTTTAAAAAAGAATACATTTGCTGCTAAACAAAATAATATAGGTGATAAAATATAGAATATTTTCGGATTCGTTTTGGCACTTTTTAAAGCATTCAAAGATAGGTGTGAATGTATAGTCTCATATAATCTACAAATATATCCAATTATGCAAAGTATAACTATTACAAAAATAATTGATTCAACTTGTGATGTCATCATATAGTATATATAATATAATAATTGTGGACATATTGCATTGTATATATATTGTATATATGCTACAAAAATCTCTTTCCTAAATATTAAAAATATAAATTGAAAAGTTTTCAATTACTTTTCAAGTATTCAGTGTTCAAACCAGTAAGAAGTCGCAACAAGTCAACTCAATTATAAAATGGAAACCACAGGCAAATCTAAATCCAAATCAGGAGTAGGCAAGTCGTCGGGAATAAAGAGAATGAACAAAAAGGAAGCATCCGAGTGGTTTCAGAATCTATCACTTGCCGAGAAATCAATATTGAAACAAAAAGCAAACTCGTCTTCAGACGAAAAGAAAAAAACAAAAAAAGAAATGCATGAGCGCGAACGTGAACTGATACTCAAACGACAATCTGAACACGAAGCCCGCATGAAAGCCCAGTTGCAGTCTAAAGCGGAAATCACACGACAGATACAAAAGTGTCAAGAAATGCGCCGCCGACTGATTCCATTCCAGATGAGGCTGAATCAGATGAAGTTGCATGAATCCCACAACACTTATCACCGGTACACACAATCTTCCCATTTCTACTTCAAACTTGGCAACTTGGAAGCCAAGGTTTCAAATGAATTGCGGTTGATACAAAATGAAGAAAAGGTCCTTTTTGACATGCACCACAAACACCACTGCATCAAAAATTCAATCAAAGATATCATCGCAAAAATAACCGCGCTTTCAAAAAATAATCCATACACACGCATTCAAGCAAACAAATATGTGGATAACATCTACAACTTGGTGACAGTGTAAATTCTAATTTGCATTTGCACTTGCACTTGTTGTAGATTTGTTGGCGTTGTGGATTACTGTAACATAAAAGTAGTCGCCAATTTGTTTTTTTTTCTCGAACGTTTCTGCTTTTAAAAACAAAAGCAAATAATTATCACACTACCATTTATTTTTTTTCACACTGATTTTAGGTCCCGCTCCTTTTTTGTTGATGTTCTTCGGGTCATATGACTCCTCTTCATCATCAGAATTTAAATCCTTGCTCATCTCCCAGAATTCTTTACTACCGAGTTTGAACGGTCCGTGCTGCTGCGCCTTGTACCAGAAAATTTGGTCCTGTAGTTTATTCGATTTGGCATTGTTATTTATCACCAAACACTCGAAATTTTCAGTGCACTGGTCCATCACCTGACAGAACGACTCAAATGTCGGAAACATGCCCGCATAATTTTCATAGATTCGTTTTCGGTTACCTATGTACGGCTCTCGCAGGATAAACACGTAATCAATGTTGGTTCTAAGATTTGGCGGAATGCCTAAAGGATATTGCATTGTGATGACCAGCATAATCTTCCAATGACGGCCGTTCATAAAGAGGAGACGCATCATAGTGTCGCGGGTCCATTTATTATCGAACAAGCAATCATCGAGGACGACGAATGTTCGGGGGTCTATGGTGCTCCGTTTGTATGATTCCATTTCCTTTTTTACTTGTTTGAGCACTGCTTTTTGTCGTTTCAGGATATTTTCGATGATGGCGGTGTTGTATGCGTCATGGATGAAGAGTTTTGGGACGTGTTCTCCGAAGAATCCGTTGCCTGCTTCTGTTCCTGAAATGACGGTTCCGATTGGGATGTCCTGGTGGTAATACATGAGGTCTTTAACGAGGAAACTTTTACCGGTATCACGTCGTCCGATTAACACGATAACTGGACCTTTATTTTCATCTGGTCGAAAGCTGATGGACCGCATATCAAATTTCCCTAGTTCTAAATTCATATTTCAATATGCTTGTTTAAAAATTGAATGAATGTGCTATATATCCTGTAAAAATAAAAAAAATGAATGTCAAACTAATTTTAATTTAGTATAATAAATCATAATAAATGTAATAAATGTATAAGTATAAGTTTAAATAGTCGTATTTTTCTATTTACAGAAAGTAATATTTCAATTATTCATTTATTTACCGTTATGTCTATTCCCGTCATTCCCGTCATTCCCATTATTGATACTGATGCAACAACAACAACCACAACAACCACAACAACCACAACATCCGCAAGTGTAGTTGACGATGAATTAAAATTTAAATTGTTTTATCAAAAACCAAAAAATGATAATGTTCTTAAAGATTTAGAAATGTCTCATATGGGATTAAAAAAATGTCAAAATTATATTCCGATTTATTCAAAATTTTTCTCTCTCAACGACACAAACTATAATTCAATAAACCTTAACCATAAACACAACGCTAAAACAATATCTGCTGCCGCCACTTCTGCCTCTGCTTACACTTTATCTGACGATGATGGTGCCACCACCACATCAATATCAAAAAATTGTGGCAATGCTATTATTTTTCCAAATCCAAATCCAAAACAGTGTAAAAATAATAGTGATGATGAAAATAGTGCATTTACTCCTGTATTTTTCAAATTCTCTCCACTACTTGACCCAGTTAAATATTTAGCTGGCAATTATAATTTTAAAGAAACTGCTAATGTGGATGGGATTGATAAGATTGCCCACTCATCGTGTTATTTGGATTCCTTACTAAGCTTGCCGTCCATTCATTCAACTCCGTTTACATTTGATACAACCACTTCTCTAAATATTGAATCAAAAGAAAAATACAATCATTATAAGATACTAGATTCTAATAATTCGGCGTATGTCGACGGATTCTTTTCTTATTTATCGAGCCAGCTGTTAAACACCCACAGCTTTATTCATGGCATAGATTTTTATGGTTCATATTTGGCAATTCAAAATGAATTTACAATTAATATTATTGATGATTATGAATACCTGATGAAGAATGATTTTTTTAAAGAAAAAAATGGAACTCTTTTTAAATTTGATGAAACCGCATTTCAAGATTGTAGTGACGATAATAGTGATGACGATGATGATGAAAATGGCGAATGTAATGGAAAGAAAAAACAAACTAGAAATCGTAATCGCAATTCTAAACTAAAGTTAAATGTCAATGAAGATAAAAATATAGACATTGAATTTGAAAATTTTGATGATTTCGATGTTGTCAACAATACTTGTGACAATAACAATGTTGATGATGATGTCAAAAGTGCAACAAGTAATAAACTAGAGTTGACCGAATTGACCGAATTGACCAATTCGAATATTTTTAACCCTGAAAATAATGATAATAGTAGTTGCAGTATCAACAACAACATATCATGCAGTTCCTCATCATCTTCTGTGTCATGTTCTTCTAGGTCGTCTCATACGACAACGCAATCAAATGATACAAATAATGATGCAAATGATGATGAAGAACTCTTTAGCGAGGACGATAATGTAGGCAGTAAAGGCAGAAATAATAGTAGTACCACCAGTAACAGTAGTCATAGTGGAAGTAGTAGCAATAGTCATAGTAGTGATAACAGCGGCGATACAGAATCGACGTTTGAAACAATTGACGACGATGACAATGAAGGTTATGAAGAAGAAGAAGTATTGAATGCTGTTATTTATAATTTCCCTGTTGAAGTAATTGTGCTTGAACGTTGCACAAAAACTCTTGATTATTTAATGGTGAAAGACATTCTCTCGGATGAAGAATGGGAAGCTGCACTAATGCAAATTGTTATAACACTGGCAACATATCAAAAAATATTTTCATTTACGCACAATGACTTGCATACAAATAATGTCATGTTTATTGAAACAGATAAAGAATTTATATATTACTTTTTTAATAAAAAATATTACAAGGTTCCGACGTTTGGTAGAATTTTTAAAATTATTGACTTTGGTCGGTCAATTTACAAATTTAATTCAAAATTCATTTGTAGCGATAGTTTTCATAAAAGTGGAGATGCTGCAACTCAGTATAATTGTGAACCTTATTTTAATGACAAAAAACCATGCATTTACCCCAATTATAGTTTTGATTTATGCAGATTGGGTTGCTCACTCTTTGATTTTTTTATTGAAAATATGGAAGATGTCACTCGCGAATGTAAAAAAAGTCGATTGGTATCCCTTGTTGTCGACTGGGTAACTGACGATAATGGACGTAATATCTTATACAAGAAGGACGGTGTTGACAGATACCCAGATTTTAAATTATATAAAATGATTGCTCGAACGGTTCATAATAAAGTTCCATCGCAGCAACTAAAGCATCGCGTATTTACTCAATACGAAATTACACAAAAAAATATTAAAAGTGTATCAAAAACAGAAATTATTAACATTGATAAATATCCTATTTATATTTGATTACAAGTTTACACAAATTATTGCCACCATCTTCATATATAAAATTATAAATGCAAATGTAAATGTGAAATCAATATAAATGTTTTGAAATTGTTTTTGAAACATGATGTAAACAAACATTAATACAAAGAATTTGAAAATTGTGAAAGTTGAATGCAAACTTTCCTCTTCTTCCTCTTCCTCTTCCTCTTCCTCTTCTTCTTCCTCTTCTTCCTCTTCTTCCTCTTCTTCCTCTTCCTCTTCTTCTTCCTCTTCTTC
>Ga0209829_10003373_pt1 | contig 11671 bp, 11 predicted proteins | sample C_140205_EF_Meta_FD_187311 | JGI IMG/M metagenome (GOLD analysis project Ga0209829, IMG submission 187311) | Freshwater microbial communities from Lake Croche, Canada to study carbon cycling - C_140205_EF_MetaG (SPAdes) (version 2) | ecosystem: Environmental > Aquatic > Freshwater > Lake... | reverse complement strand
AAAACCGCAAGCCGGCCGACATGCTGGTCTTTGCCGGCATCGGGCCGGGCAAGGTGGTGGTGGATATGCTGCCGGGCGGCGGCTACTTCACCCGCATCTTCGCCAAGGCGGTGGAGCCGGGCGGCCGGGTCTATGCCTATTTCGGCAGCCAGTATGACGCCCGACTGAAGGGCCAGGGCAAGGACCCGGACAACCAGTTCGCCGACCTGAAGCACACCTATCCGAACCTGGGCGTGATCCATGGCCCGCTGCCGCAATTCGTGACGCCGCAGTCGGTGGATGTGGTGTGGACCTCGCAGAATTATCACGACATGCACAACAAGCAGTATGCCATGGACGTGAACGAGGTGAACAAGGCGATCTTCAAGTCGCTGAAGCCGGGCGGCTATTACGTCATCATCGATCACAAGGCGGCCGAAACCGCCGGCGACGATGTCACCGAAGCCCTTCACCGGATCAAGGAATCCACGGTGAAGAAGGAAGTGGAAGCCGCCGGCTTCAAGCTGGTCGCGGAAGCCAAGGACCTGAACTATCCCTCCGACGACGGCACCAAGCGGGTGTTCGAGGCGGACGTGAAGGGCAAGACCAACCAGTTCATGCTCAAGTTCCAGAAGCCCCGTCATTGATCCATCGCGTTGCTATTCTGCTTGCCTGCGCCGCGGTTCTGACCGCGGCGCAGTCGTTTGCGGCCGAGCCCGTGGTGCGGATGAAGGCCAAACTCACCGCTTTTGACGGCCAGGCCATGACCCTGGAGTCCATCAAGGCGGCCAGCAAGGAGCCGCTGACGGTCTTCATCACGCCGCAAACCCGCTATGTCGGCGCTAGCCGCGCGCGCTTCGATTCCATCAAGACAGGCGATTATGCCGGGGCGGCGGTCACGGTGGGACGCAACGGGGTGATGCGCGCCAGCGATGTCTATCTGTATCCGCCGGCGCTGCGCGGCAGCGGCGAGGGCCGCTTTCCCGATGCCGACCGGGTCATCATCAACGGTGCGGTGGCGGCGGTGCAGTTCACCTCGGCCGACGACAGGAATGACGGCACCATGACGCTCCATTATCGCGGCGCGGTGCTGAACAGCGCCGGACCGGGCCGCACCGTCTGCGAGGGCAGGGCCTTGCCGCCCGCCTATGCCAGCCCGCTGGCCTGCGCCGCCGATGCTATGATCGAAGTGATGCCGGGCAGCCAGATTGCCGCGCTGGCGGTGGGTGACAAGAGCCTGCTGGTGCCCGGCGCCCTCGTCACCGTGGCCATGACTAGGCAGGCAGACGGCCGGACCGTGGCCGCCGGTGTCACCGTCGAGCCGCCGCCCGCCACCGTGGAAAAGCCGCAATCGCCAAATTAATCTGCCACACGTTCCGCCGGAGAAGAGCCATGTCCCGATCCAAGATTTCGTCCACCCTGATCTTTCTGTGCGGCGCCGTGGCGCTTGCCGTGCCCGCTCTCGCTGCGGGCGCCCAGCTGGGCACATGGGGCGTGGAGCTGTCCGGCATGGACAAGGTGGTGGCGCCGGGCGACGACTTTTTCCGCTATGTGAACGGCAAGTATCTGGCCACCGTCGTCATCCCGCCGGACCGTTCCAGCATCGGCTCCTTCCAGCAGCTGCAGATCCTCAGCGAGGAACGGCTCAAGGCCATCGTCAATGATTTGGCGGCCAAGCCGGAAGCCTCGCTGGCGCCCGAAGAAAAGAAGCTGCGCGATCTGTTCGACACCTTCACCGACACCGCCGCCATCGACGCGGCGGGGCTGAAGCCGGCGCAGAAGGATCTGGATTACCTGAACGGGTTGCAGACCTTGCCGGACGTGGCGCGCGCCATGGCCTCGGTGAAACTCAACACCGCCAGCGTCTACAATATGGGCATCGGGGTGGACGACAAGAATCCCGACAACTACTCGGTCAATCTTTCGCAGGGCGGACTGGGCCTGCCCGACCGCGACTATTACCTCAAGGACGATGCCGAGATCGTCAAGACGCGCGAGGCCTATCGCAAATATCTCGCCGACATGATGGACCTAGCCGGCATGACCGACAGCGCGGCGCGCGCCGACCGGGTGATGGCGCTGGAAACCGAGATCGCCAAGGTGTCGTGGAACCGCGCCGACCGCCGCGACGCCGACAAGATCTACAATCCCATGCCGGTGTCGGCGCTCAAGACGTTGGCGCCGGAATTCCCCTGGGACAATTTCCTGGCGGAAAGCCGCATCCCCCTGAGCGGGCCGCGCGGCGAACGCCAAGTGATCGTGGCCGAAAAATCCGCCTTCGGCCCGCTGGCCAAAATCTTCGCCGGTTTCCACCTGGCGCGATTACCTGGTGGTGCATTACCTGCACACGTTCGCGGCCTATCTGCCGTCGAAGTTCGACAATCGTGATTTCGCCTTCTATGGCACCGTGCTGTCGGGCCGCACCCAGCAGCTGGACCGCAAGACCCGCGGCGTGCATCTGCTGGACAACCTGCTGGGCGAGGCGCTGGGCAAGCTCTATGTCGCGCGCTATTTCCCGCCCGAGTCCAAGGCCAAGGCGGACTTGCTGGTTTCCAACCTGCTCAAGGCCTATGAGGCCGATATCAATACGCTCACCTGGATGACACCGGCCACCCGCGCCAAGGCGCTGGACAAGCTGCACCGCTTCACGCCCAAGATCGGCTATCCCACCAAGTGGCGCGACTATTCCGACTTCCGGGTGGTTAAGGGCGACATGATTGCCGATGTGCAGGCCGGCGCGCTGTATGAGTGGAACCGCGACCTGGCCCGCATCAACCAGCCGGTGGACAAGAGCGACTGGGGCATGACGCCTTCCACCATCAACGCCTACTACAATCCGTCCTTCAACGAGATCGTGTTCCCCGCCGCCATCCTGCAGGCGCCCTTCTTCGACCCTAGGGCCGATGATGCGGTCAATTACGGCGCCATCGGCGCGGTGATCGGCCATGAGATCAGCCATGGCTTCGACGACCAGGGTAGCAAGTATGACGGCAAGGGCGTGTTCCAGGATTGGTGGACAAAGGAAGACCGCGCCGCCTTCGACGAGCGCACCAAGGCGCTGGTCAAGCAGTATGACGCCTTCGAGCCGTTGCCGGGCCTGCATGTCATCGGCCAGAACACCCTGGGCGAGAACATCGCGGACAATGCGGGCCTCGCCATCGCGCTGAAGGCCTATCGCCTGTCGCTGAAGGGCCGCAAGGCCCCGGTGCTGGATGGTTACACCGGCGACCAGCGCCTGTTCCTGTCTTTCGGCCAGGTGTGGCGCACCAAGATGCGCGAAAGCGCCATCCGCACCCAGACCATGTCGAACGAGCACACAGTGGCGGAGTTCCGGGTGATTGGCCCCACCCGCAACATGGACGCCTGGTACGACTCCTTCGACGTCAAGCCCGGGCAGAAATACTATCTGGCGCCCGCTGAACGGGTCCATCTCTGGTAGGCGGAATTCGTTCCAATTTAATTCCGCCTACAGGTGTAATAAAAACGCGGCGGGTTGCGGAAAGTTGGGCTAGGCTGGAGCCATGCCAGATACCAGTTCAGGCGCCTTCATCAACCGCATCGCCACGGCCAATCCGCCGCATGACGTGCATGACACGTTCCTGCGCTTCGGCCGGCAGATGCTGCGCCACGACAATCGCCGCGCCGCCCTGTTCGACCGCATGGCCGAGCGCAGCGGAATTTCGCACCGTTATTCCTTCCTGGAACCTGGTACCAACGGCGCCGCGGTGGATGCGGAGGGCTTTTACAAGCTGGGCGCCTTTCCCGACACCTCGGCGCGGATGCAGAAGTTCGAGACCTGCGCGCCCGGCCTGGCGGTGGAAGCGGTGGAGAAATTGCTGGTGGGCGAGGACCGCTCGCGCATCACCCATGTCATCGTCACCAGCTGCACCGGGCTTTCCGCGCCGGGGATCGATCTGGAACTGGTGGAGCGTTGCGGGCTGTCGCCGTCGGTGGAGCGCACCATGGTGGGTTTCATGGGCTGCTATGCCGCCATCAATGCGCTGAAGCTGGCGCGGCACATCGTGCGCTCCGAACCGCAGGCGCGGGTGCTGGCGGTGAATCTGGAGCTTTGCACCCTGCATCTGCACGAGACCGCCGACATCGAGGAAATCCTTTCCTTTCTGCTGTTCGCCGATGGCTGCGCGGCCGCCCTGGTCAGCGCCGATCCGGTCGGTGTGGAAATGACATCTTTCCGCGCCGCCCTGGTGCCGGACACGCGCGAGCTGATCCGCTGGCATATCCGCCAGCAGGGTTTCGACATGGTGCTGTCGGGCGCGGTGCCGGGCGCCATCCGCACCGCGCTGTCGGAATCGCGCGATGACATATTGGGCGGCGCCAACGACATTGACCTGTGGGCGATCCATCCGGGCGGGCGCACCGTGCTGGATGCGGTGGAGCAGGCATTTGCCTTGCCCCCGGATGCACTGGCGCCGTCGCGGTCGGTGCTGAACGATTTCGGCAACATGTCGTCGGGCACGGTGATGTTCGTGCTGGACCGCATCATGCGCCAGGCGCAGGGCGGACAACGCGGCTGCGCCATTTCCTTCGGCCCGGGCCTGGTGGCCGAGACCATGATGTTCCGCATGGCGGCGTGATGCGCGTTCTGTTCCCGGAAATCCTGGATCATCTGGCGGCGGAGGATCCGCGCGCCCTGCGTTCGCGCCGCGACCTGGCGCGGATCAATGCCGTGATGCGCCAAAGCGCGATCATGGCGAAGGCGCTATCCAGTTTTCCGGCGCCAAAATTGCTTGCCGATCTGGGGGGCGGCGATGGGCGCTTTCTTCTTTCGGTGGCGCGGCGGTTGGCCAGGCGATGGCCCGGCGTGAAGGTTCTCATTCTTGACCAGCAGGCCATCGTCAGCGCCGGGACACGAAGCCAGTTCGCCGCGCTGGGGTGGGACTGCGAAGTCCTGCAAGGCGACATCTTCCAGACCTTGCCGCAAATCGCGCCCGACATCGTCACCGTCAACTTGTTCCTGCATCACCTGGATGATGCCGCGCTGGCGCGGCTGCTGGCACTGGTGGCGGAACGCGCAAAGGGTTTCGCCGCTTGCGAACCGCGCCGTTCGACCTTCGCCTTGCTGGCATCGCATCTGGTGTTCGCGCTGGGCGCCAATGATGTTACCCGGCATGACGCGGTGGCCAGTGTACGCGCCGGTTTCCGTGCCTCGGAATTGTCGAAATTATGGCCGCAAAATCGCGGCTGGCAACTTGGCGAGCATGGGTCTTTCCCGTTCACCCATGTCTTCAAAGCCCATGCGGTATGATGCGCTGATCATCGGCGCCGGTCCCGCCGGCTCTTCGGCCGCGCGCTTGCTGGCGCAGGCCGGCTGGCGTGTGGCGCTGGTGGAGAAGGCGGAATTCCCCCGCCGCAAGGTGTGCGGCGAGTTCATCTCCGCCACCACCATGCCGGTGCTAAAGGATTGCGGCATTGCCGTGCCCTTCATCGCCGCTGCCGGGCCGCTGGTGACGCGGGTCGGCGTCTATGCCGGCAAGACGATGCTCGCCGCATCGCGCGAACAGGCCTGGGGCCGGGCGCTGGGGCGCGAACATTTGGACGTGATGCTGCGCGACGCTGCGGTGGCCGTGGGCGCTGAGCTTTTTGCGCCGGTGGAAGTCACCGCGGTGCGGCGCGAAGCGGAGAGCATTATCTGCACTCTGGATGACGGCAGCAGCCTCGATGCCCGCACCGTAATTGCCGCCTGTGGCTCCTGGAATGCCAAGGGCATGTTCGCCGTCCCTTCGAAAGCCGCGTCAGCTTCCGACCTGTTCGCCTTCAAGGCGCATTTTTCCGGTGGCGCCTTGCCGGCCGGGCTGATGCCGCTGCTAGCTTTTCCCGGCGGCTATGGCGGTTTGGTGCACACCGATGCGGGGCGCACCTCGCTGTCCTGCTGCATCCGGCGCGATACGCTGGCGGCGGCACGCGCCCGTCATGGCGGCAAGGCGGCGGAAGCGGTGCTGGCGCATATCATGGAAACAACGAGCGGCGTGCAGGCCGCGCTGGGCGATGCGAGCCTGCAGGGCAATTTCCTCTCCACCGGACCGATCCATCCTGGCATTCGCCCGCGCTTCGATAACGGCATCTATTTCACCGGCAATATTGCGGGCGAGGCCCATCCGGTGATCGCCGAAGGCATCAGCATGGCGATCCAGTCGTCGGGACTATTGGCGCGGCTGCTGATTGCCCATCGCGGCGAGACTTATGCGAAAGAATGGAAGAAACACTTCGCGCCGCGCATCCGCGCCGCCTCCGTGTTCGCACATCTGGCGATGCGGGCGCCCACCCGCTTTGCCAGCCTCGCAGTGATCCGCGCCATGCCCGGTCTTCTTGGGCTGGGCGCGCGTCTTTCGGGCAAGGCGCCTATTTCAGCTTGAGCAGCTTGGCGCGCAGCGACGGGCTGGAGGTATTGGGCGACAGCCACAAGCCGAAGAAATCCTTGGCATAGGCATTGTCGATGCTGCCGGTCGGCGCGCCGTTGTGGAAAAAGGCGATGGGCTTGCCCGGCGCATACAGCGCCATCAGCCGGTCGCCCGACTTCACCGGCGGATACACCTTGTCCAGCTGCGGCGTCAGCCTGGCGATCTCGGCATCGTCCAGGCCGGGATCGACATTCTTCATTTCCTTGATGGTGCGCTCCACCAGTTCGGAGGTGTCGAAACCCATGCCATAGGTGATCTCCATGGCGAAGGGTTGCTCCATCGACCAGCCGGCAGCGTCGGTCCAGAAGCGGGCGTTATAGGCCTTGATGAAAAGAAAATTCATATGGCCTTCGCCATAGGGCTTGTCGGCCTTGATCGTGCTGGCGATCTCCGGCGGTGCGGCCAGGGCCGCCCCTGATATCGAAAGAGGGGGCGCACACAGCAACAGTGTCAGAAGGACGATTTTGCGGACCACCGGCTTCCCACCTTGGCGGTTTTTTGGTCTAGTGCTGAAAAATAAGGGGAAACGGGATGCGGCTCAAGCATTGTGCTCTGATCAGCCTGATGTTCCTGACGCCCATGCCGGCGCTGGCGGCGCATTACATCCTGTATGCGGGCAGCTACACCGCCGGCACCTCCAGGGGCATCTATGCCTGGAAGTTCGACAGCAAGGACGGCAGCCTGTCGCCGCTGGGACTGGTGGCAGAAGCGCCGCAACCGGCACACGTCTGGATCGCTCCCAACGGCAAGACCCTTTATGCCGTGAGCTGGGAGACCAATGGCGGCGTCAGCGCCTGGCACATCGATTCCCAAACCGGCGCGCTGCGTTTCCTCAACAAGACGTCGGCGCATGGCGCACAACCCAACCAGGTGGTGGTGGATCCCAGTGGCCGGGTGGCGGTGACGGTGAACTACACGTCCGGCTCGCTGGCCGCCTACAAGCTGGAGCCCGACGGCAAGCTGGGCGAAGCCTTCTATGTCGATCAGCACACCGGCAAGCCGCTATCGCCCAAGCAACCGGGACCCAAGCAACACGGCATCCAGTTCAGCAAGGACAACATGTTCATGTTCATCGCCGATCTGGGGCTGGACCGGGTCTATAGCTATCACTTCGACGCCGCGGTGCCCTCCATCACGCCCGCCGATCCGCCCTATGTGAACACCCATGCCGGGGCAGGCCCGCGCCGCATCCAGATGTCACCTGACGGGAAGTTTCTCTACGTGGATCACGAAACCGATTCCGAAGTCGGTGTCTATACCATCGAGGATGGCAAGCTGACCGAGATCCAGACCATTGCCACTGTGCCGGAAGAGGCGAAAGCGAAGAACACCACGGCCGAACTGGTCATCTCTGCCGACGGCAAAAACCTTTATGTCGGCAATCGCGGCCATGACAGCGTGGCGGTGTTCGCCATCGACAGGCAGACCGGCAAGCTGACCTTGAAGGAAAATGTGCCATCCGGCGGGCGCACGCCGCGCAATGTGCGGATCGATCCCACCGGCAACTGGTTTTTTGCCGCCAACGAGAATGGCGGCAACATCACCGAGTTCAAGATCGACCGCGCCAGCGGCCACATCACCGCCACCGGCGTCACCGTGCCGATCAACACGCCGGGCGGGATGGCCTTCCTGAAGGTGAAGTAGCTACTGCGGCACTTTCAGAAAATCGCGCGGGCTGAGCGCGCGGGTACTAAAGCGCGCTTGCGCCACCGAGCCCTTGAACCAGTTCACATGGTTCATCCGCACCCCCACCATCATGTGGCCTGCGCCGTGCGGGGTGAAGGCGACATCGGCTTCGCCTTCCAGCGCGCCGTTGACGTACGACCGGTAGGTCTTGCCGTCATAGGTCTGGGCCACCGCATACCATTGGTTGATGGGATGGGTCTTGGTGGGATCGATCAGCGCCTTGCTGCCGGCCTTGCTGTTGACGAAGGCATCCAGCCACCATTGGCCATCCTTCACCCGCACCTCGAACATGAAGCGGGGATTGGGATCGGACACCCCGTTCGGATTGGCGTCCTGGCCCGTCTTGGGATCGGTCTCGGCGATGTGCATCCAGCGCTGTTCCAGATTGCCGCCTTCGGGCCGGATGATCGCCTCGATGGTGAAGGTCTTGGCTCCGACCAGCGGCCGCGCGAGAAAGAACAGCGCGGTGTCGGCGCCGTTGAACTGCACCGCCTTGCCGACGGGCGAATCCACCAGCGCCGGTGATCCTTCCACCTTGGGCGTGATGCCGCCGATGCGCGACAAGTTGTTGAACTTCCAGACCGTCTGCGCGCCCGCGCCACCGGCGGAAAGGACCAGTGCGCCCAAAAGCGCGGCAACTCCGATGCTGCACTTGCTCATAATCTCTCCCCGGCTTGTTCCTTGCGTTGACGTTGACGCTTAAGGCCCGGCGCTGCAATCTCCCGCCAACAAAAAACAACGGCGGGGATGGCTTAATGAAATCGCTGGTCTTGGGAATGGTGGCGCTTGCGCTGGCATCGGCGCCCGCATGGGCACAGGCGGGCGGCGAGAAGGGCCCCGAGCGTATCGTCTGGGCGGCCCAGAAAGTGCCGGAGGCTCCCTATGACGGTCCCAACAAGCCGGTCACCCACATCGCCGACATCCTGAAGAAGCATCAAGGCCAGGCGAGCTGGGAAGAAAAGGTGATGCTGACCCGCGACTATGACGGGCGCTACATCAGCCTGGCGCCAGGCGAAAAGACCAAGGCCCAGTTCTATGCCGATGACCGCTGCTTCATGTGGGTGCAGAGCGGCCAGATGAAGGTGACGATCGATGGCCAGACGCCGACCACCGTCACCAAGGGCTTTCTGATCGACGTGGCGCCGCGCCTGGCCTATGCGCTGGAGAATACCGGCACCGAGCCGGTGGTGTTCTGGCGCGTCAGCCCGGCCGGCCAGATGCCCAGCTATCCGGCCAGCGAAACGCCCACCCCGGTGAAGGGCTGGAAATACATCCAGGCCAAGATCACGTCCACCGGCGGCTATGACGCGCCCAACCAGCCTTTCCTGGATTACAACGCGTACATCGCGGCCGGCGGCAAAAGCCGCGAATTCGCGCTGGACGGCCATACCAGCGCGCACATCATTCGCGCGGGCGCGCTCACGCAGCCGCCGCCGCCCACCAGCTGGGGTCACTTCCATGAAAACATGGTGGAAGCCTGGATCGTGATTGAAGGCCAACTCGATGTACTGATCTCGGGCACCGGTCTTGTCACCGGCCAGCTGGGTGACGTGATCATGGTGCCCAATGAACGCTGGCACCGCGCCACCACCCATCCCAGCAGCGGCACCTCCACGCGCCTGGCCATGACGCCGCGCTACAAGGAAGGCCAGATTCACTATTTCCAGACCGACCAGCCGCCAGGCAATTAAGGGGAACACACATGGATCGCCGTAAGCTTCTCGCGCTTGGCGCGGTGTCGTGCTTTGCCCTGCCGTACCAGGCCAAGGCCCAATATCTGAAGAAGAAGGTCAAGATCACCGACGTCAAGGTGATGATCGTTCGCGGTCCCACCTGGGACTGGAACCTGTTCAAGATCGAAACCGATGCCGGCGTGTACGGCATCGGCGAGGGCTATTGGGGCCCGGGCGCCAAGGACATCACCCTCAAGCGCTTCAAGGAGCAGCTGATCGGCGAAGACCCGCTCAATGTGGTCAAGCTCTACACCAAGTTGCTGTTTCTCAATGGCGGTTATGGCGCCACCGGCGGGCTGACCTATCACGCCGCGTCGGGTATCGAGATCGCGCTATGGGATCTGGCCGGGCGCCTGTTGCAGACACCCGTGTGCAATCTTCTGGGCGGCCGTTTCCGTGACAAGGTCCGCTTCTATCGCACGCTGCAGGCGCCGGAGCATAACCCGGCCGAAGCCGCGTCCTGGGGCCAGCAGGCGGCCGACGCCGTCGCCCACAATCCCTTCGGCTTCACCGCCTTCAAGTTCCAGGGCGACTCGGTGCCGACCACCGCCGATCCGGAGTTTAAAGAGCCGGGCCATGACCGCTACACCAACGAGCTGACCAACCGCGATATCCGCCGACTGGTCGACCGCATGGACCGGGTGCGCGCAGCGATCGGCCCCGATATCGACATGGCGATCGAGTGCCACTGGAAATACTCGGTCAATGACGTGATCAAATACTGCAACGCGCTGGAGCATGTGAACCCGCTATGGGTGGAAGACGCCACCCCGCCGGAGAATGTCGAGACCATGGAGCGGGTGTCGCGCGCCACCAATGTGCCGCTGTGCACGGGCGAAAATCTCTACGGCTTGGCGCAGTTCGCGCCGCTGGTCATCCGCCAGGCCTGCGCCGGGGTGCACATCGACATCCCCAAGTCCGGCGGGTTGTTCGAGGCCAAGCGCATCGCCGACCTGGCAGACCTGTATGGCATCTGGACCGCCTGCCACAATCCGGCCAGCGCGGTGGGCACCATCGCTTCGGCCCATGCTGCCGCTTCGGTGCGCAATTTCCGCGTCCATGAACTGGCGGGCGGGCGCGACCAGTGGACTTTCGACATGGTCACGCATGAAGGGCCATTCTTCAAGGACGGCTATTTCGTGATCCAGGACAAGCCGGGCTTGGGCATCGATCTCAATCCGGACGTGGTAAAGGCGCACCTGGCGCCTGGCGAAGTATGGTGGGGCTGAACATGCGCAAGATTTTCACAGCATTTCTGATTGGCGGCACGCTCCTGGCGACCGGGGCGATGGCCGAGGACTATATGGTGGTCCCCAAGTCCAGCCAGAAATTCAAGCCTGGACCGGGCAATTTCTACAGCCAGGACCTGCTGCTCAATCACAAGAATGCGCAGGCCAATATCACCACGCGCGACAGGAGCGGCCAGGCCGAACTCCACACCGACTGGGAAGATCATATCTTCATCCTGGAAGGCGAATGCACCCTGGTGCTGGGCGGCACGGTCGAAAACCCCAAATCGACCGGACCCGGCGAAACGCGCGGCGACAGTGCCAAGGGCGGCAAGAGCTTTGCAGTGCATGTCGGCGACTACATCTATGTGCCGGTCAACACGCCGCATCAGATGATCCTGGCGGCCGGCAAGTCCGTCAAATATGCCGTGGTCAAAAACCATCCCTGACAGGAGTCCGTCATGCTAAAAATTCTCAAGCCTTTTCTACTCGGCTCTCTGGCGCTGGCCATCGCCGCGCCGGCGATGGCTCAGGTCAAGCAGACCCGCGACCAGATGATGTTCTACACCTCCGAGTGGAAGGGCGAACGCTTCCCCGACGGCCGTCCGCGCGTTTCGGACGACCT
>Ga0209829_10003372_pt1 | contig 11677 bp, 14 predicted proteins | sample C_140205_EF_Meta_FD_187311 | JGI IMG/M metagenome (GOLD analysis project Ga0209829, IMG submission 187311) | Freshwater microbial communities from Lake Croche, Canada to study carbon cycling - C_140205_EF_MetaG (SPAdes) (version 2) | ecosystem: Environmental > Aquatic > Freshwater > Lake... | reverse complement strand
AAGGGTACGTCGGGCGTGGCCTATTTCAACTGCAGCGTGACGCTTGCCGCTGGGGCCGGTGGAGATTGAACGGCCACTTTCACCGCTTCAGACCGATACGCCCGGTTGCGCACCGGCCCCGAAGCCTGCAGGGAATAGTCGCCAGGCTCCACATCGACGAACTCAAACACCCCGCCGGCCTTGGAAGTCGCGGTCTTGCGATCCCCGGGACCATCGAGCCAGACCGAGACGCCAGCTTCGCCCAATCCCTCCAGCATCACCCTGCCAGAAATCGTGTTTTTCGCCACCATTGGGGCTGTTTCCAGCCACACTGGCTCCGGCGTGTTCTCCAATCCAGCGCGATCAACGGCCCGGATGAACAGGGGGAATCGATCCCCGAGCGGGAGTTTGGCCGTCTCCACGCGCACCTCGTAGGTGCCATCGCCGAGATTGATGGTTGGTTGCCAGTCTGCCGGCTTGCCGACACCTTTGAGATCGAGCCCCCATTCGACCCGCGCCACACCGGAGACACCGGCCAGATGGGGGCCGCCCGCGAATTCCCGTGGGTCATCCGTGACCCGAACCGGCACCACCAGTGGCCTGCCGACCACCACGGTCATGCGCTTCGCCGTGGGGCACGAGGAACCCGAGGTGGTGCGAGGCGTGGAGGCGCATCAGATCGTCGTACGATTCTCGATCGATCCGGTCGAACGCCGGATGGGGATGGTATGGCCCCACATGGGCGAGGAACGCCTCCACCTCGGCGCGGAAGCGAGTGACGGCTCGGCCATCGTCGGCGTCGGCGGGAACCTGCGGCTGCCACCATTTCGGCGCCGGGATGCCCGCCGGGATCCACCGACAAGCCCGCACCACCGGCAGGGCGAAGTTCCGCGCCGACATCCGCATCACCCACGGCAGCCGCTTGGTCGAGCCGGTGAGGGCCACGCGAAGCCCGGCGCCGACATGATCGAGGACTTGCGCGAGCGACCATTTCCCGGCGCGGTCGTAGCCGCGGCGGGCGAGGTGGTCGGCGTCGGCCAAGACCGCGTCCCAGGAGCGGAAGTCGAGCCGACGGCGCTTGACGGAGGGAGCAGGCATGTCATCTCCTCGAGAGTCCCTTCGCGCCAAACCAGGACCTGCCCCGAGGCAGCGGCGAGGGGGCCCCCGACGTGGGGCGCCCTGATACGGCAGAGATCTCGGAATAATAGGCCTTGCCGAAACCTACCGGCAACCGGTCGATTCCACTCCCTATCCGGGGTTTTGTCAGAGCCTGTTCTCCAAGGCCCCAGGTTGTCCAGAGAATGCGGGTCACCCTCACCCTCTGCAAGCACGACGCCAGCGAACAATCCTCGCGAACGCCGGCAGGCCCAGGAGTGCCCCGCCGAGGAGTGCCAGCGTCAGCGTTGCAGGTTCCGGAACCGCATTGATGATCGTGTTGGTGTCGAGCGTCACCGCGCCATTTCGTGCCAGAGCGCTGCCATCCAGGATCCTGGCGCCGGTGGTCAGCGTGATGCTCGTGAGCGCCAGGATATGCCCTTCGAACGCCGTGTTCGTTCCGAGCGTAGCGGAGCTCCCAACCTGCCAGAACACGGTGCTTCCGGGCATCGCGCCTCCATTGATCGTAACGACCGCCGAATTGCTGGCGGTGGTGAGCGTGAGCGGTGCTTGCTGGCTCGCCGAATCCTACAGGCCGGCGATAACCTTGCGGATCTGATCCTGGGTCTGGCCGAGCTTCGTCTGCAGGCGGCCGAGGAGCTCATCCTCTTTGCCCTTCGCGTAGAGGAGATCGTCATCGGTCAATTGGGCAAATTTCTGCTTGAGCTTGCCCTTCAGATCATTCCATTCGCCTTTGAAAGTCAGTTCGTTCATGGTGGGATCCCTCGAGGTTGAGATGGGAAGAAGGAAACGGTCTAGAGTGGCGGAGACGTCAATCTCCGCCCGGCAACCAACGCGAGCACGAACAGGACCATAAACACCAAAAAAAGCAGCCGCGCGATGCCGGTCGCCGTTGCTGCGATGCCACCAAAGCCGAGCACGCCAGCGATGATGGCGACGATCAAGAACAGGATGGCCCATCGAAGCATGATGACACCTCCAATTCAGAGTAGAACGATAGGACTTGGACCCTTGCCGCCAGGACTGTAGCCTTGGCGTGAGCCCGCCTCGTTTCCAGATCCCCCGATCGCTCGTCGGTTTTGGAGCTCACACGATGACGGCGAGAAGCTCCGGACTCTACGCCGAGCCCACCCAGTCGAAGCGGACTTTCTGCTCCGTGGGCAAGTGGGGGTCAACTTGACAGAGACACTGCCCGCGGTCCAGTGATCGCAATTGAATGTCGTCGCTGCTGCCGGGGAAGGTGAGCCAGCGATGCAGTCGATCTCTTTTCTTTCCCTCAACCGACGCGATCCATTCCACGTCGATGCTCACGGTGCGAGGAGGGGCGACGAGGAAAGACTTTTCTTCGAGATGGCTGTTCACCCAGCTGTCCAGTGGGATTCCGCCAATAAGACCCGGTTCGTGATGCAGGATCGGCTCTCGAACCCGATGCCGTTGGCCGGCATGAGTAGAATCAGCCGACAGCGAAGAGGAGGCCCAACGAACCTTTTCGTCGCTGTCATCGAGGGGCTTCTTGAGTGCGACGGATCTGTGATTCAATCACGGGAGCCAGTCGCGACCGTGACGGCCCTCCCCTGAGGATGAGCTCATTCCCGGGACTTGCGGCGCTGCCGTAAGGCCGTCGAACGGGTGTTCCGGCGTGGGCAGATGCCTCTGGGTATCTACCGCGGCTTTCCTCGCAAAGCGTTTGGTTTGCTTCGCTGCAGCCATTCCTTCTGGTGGGACGCAGACGGGAAATGCGTTTGGTGATTGGCTCCCCGTCGCTGCGTAACGTCGTCGCTCACGTGTCGACGGAGTCCGAAAGAGGGCGTCAGCGCCTTCAGGGCAGCGACTTGCCACACGAATCAAGCGGACTGACTCGCGCTCGCCGCGAGAGAGGAGATCGGCATGCAGGTATCTCATAGTCATTGACACGATTCGGATCACGACACCCGGGGGACGACGACAGTCTCAATCGAGAAGGACGGACAAACAACCAGGGATCATTTGCCAGCCGCGTCGCTTTGACCGTGGAGTTTTCTGACGGGCGTATGGTGCGTGCGTTGGATGGCCCCACCATCTTTTCACCAGAAAAAGGGAACTTGAAATGTCGCATTCAACCATGCTGCCAAGCAGCAACAAGCAAGAGTGGACTCCGACTGTCGATAAGGCCAAAGAGGTCGCAGACAAAGCCAAAGAGACGGCTACGTCGGTGGGTGAGTTTGCCAGTGATGTGGCCACCGCAATCGGTGCGATGGCAAGCCACGCGGCCTCTGAAGCCGGTTCAATGGCGAGCCAAGCGGCCTGTGATGTCAGCAAGAAAGCCGACAATCTGACCGCCAGTGCGGGCGCGGGCATTCAACAGTGGGCTCACAGGCTCAGTAAGAATGCCCCACACGAGAGTGTGCTGGGGAGTGCATCTCAGGCGGTCGCCAAGAGCGTCGAGGACGGCGGTGACTATCTGGAACATGCCAAGCTCAGTGGAGTGACCGAAGACATTGCCCAGTTGGTTCGCCGGAACCCTATCCCCGCCGTCCTGATCGCGATCGGCTTGGGCTGGTTTGCGGCTCACAAACTGAGGCGTTGAACCATGCCCACCGAAGTCGAATATCCGCCGGAGCGAACAGCCGCATCGTTGGTGAGTGGCATCCTCGGAGATCTTCAGCACCTCGTCGAACAGCAGTTCCGGTTGACGCGGCGCGAGATCGAGGAGGAGCTTCGCCAGCGTGCTGCCGCTGCGGCGGTATTCGGCCTCGGCATGGGGGTCTTTTTTCTCGATGCCATCGAACTCTGTCTGACTCTGGCTCATCTGCTGCACTGGGTGGCGTCTCCGCCGGGGACCGATCCGGCATGGCTTCCGCTGTGGGCGAGCCACGCCGTGGTGGCGGCGGTCCTTGCCGTCATCGGCGGGATCCTCGCATGTGTCGGTCGCGCGAAGTTCAGAAGCATTGAGCCGTTTCAGAATCCCGTCACTGAGATTTTGCAGGAGCTTGTCCCATGGGCGACACATCCGAAGTCATCCGTCAACAGATGAAAGACACGAAGATACAACTCTCGGAGAAGTTGATCGCATTGGAGAGCCAGTTCTCTGAAACCGTCCATTCCACCGCCACGTTGGTGCATGCCACGGTCGAGGCCGTTCAGGAGACCGTCGAGGCGGTGACGGGGGCCGTTGGGGACTCGGTCAAGTCTGTCAAGAACGCGCGCGAGTTTCGGCGTCAGCTCAACAGACATCCTTTGTTGGTCGTGGGGGGAGCTGCCGTGTTGGGCTATCTGGCGGTCGAGTTCATGGCCGGGTCGAAAAAGAAGTCTGATCAAATGCCAGAGGCGGCTCACCCACCGTCTCCCTTCGCAAGTAATACGGGTGATCGAAATCATAAGGTTTCGGTCGAGTCCGCCGCCTTCGCAGCAGCCTACCAGGCAGGCCGGGAGAGTTCGTCCCGTTATCAACTGCAAGAGTTCGCCACGCGCTCGCTGATCGCGGTCGTGCAGGACATCGCCTCGCACGCCTTTCCAAAGCTCATTGACTCCTTTGCCGACACACGGACCAATGCTCCGGTCAGCCGATCCGACGATACCGGCGAACACCAACGGTGAACGCCGGTTGAGTCCTCGAACAGCCCTACGCACGGCAATCCCGAACAATCCATCCGCGGCATCCCGAAGCCCGCCAAGGCCCACGGCCGAGGTTGGGATCAACCCGCCGGACAACGTGGCGATCCGACGCTTGATCCGGCTCCCACACGATGCTCTTTTTGTCACGCAGGTGTCTCAAAGTCATTGACACGTTCCGGGGTCTCTTCTGGTATGACAGTCGCATCCAGGCAATGAGCGACGACAGGCAAACTCGGCGCTGGGGGCGCGAGCGTGCCGACCTGGCCTTGGCTAACCTGAGGCGATCATGCCGAATACCCCGCACGCCGTGATCCCCAGAGATCTCGTCGCCGGGCCCGGGTATGCGCGGCACTCGCGCACCGACATGGAGGGCGTGTTCAGGGCGGCTGCGATGGATGTCCCCGCGCTCCTCGAGTACCACAAGACGCGCCTGGCCGGGCTCTCCGCCGACGAATCGAGAGAGCGACTGTCCGAGTACGGGCCAAACACGCTCGCCAAGGACAGGCGCTCCGAGCTCACGTCACTTCTCCGTCATGCTCTGTTCAACCCGCTCGTGATCCTGCTTGCCGTCTTGGCCTGCGTCTCGTTCGCCACCGGGGATCTTCGGGCAGGGACGATGATGTTGATCATGATCGTCATGGGAGCGGGGCTGAAGCTCTTCCAGGAGGCCAAGGCCGACCGCGCGGCGACAAAGCTGAAGGCGATGATCTCGGTCAATGCCACCGTTATCCGCGGGGGGCGGCCGGAGGAGATCGTGGTCTCCCATCTCGTTCCCGGCGACGTCGTGACGCTGGCCGCCGGAGACATGATCCCGGCCGACGTCCGCATCGTTGCCGCCAAGGATCTTTTCGTGATCCAGAGCTCCCTGACCGGCGAGAGCTTTCCGGTCGAGAAGCACGCGATCGAGACGGATCCCGGAGCCACCGCCCCCTTCGACCTGACGAGCATCGCGTTTCTGGGCACGAGCGTGGCAAGTGGATCGGCGACCGCCGTGGTCATCGCCACCGGGAAGGACACCTCTCTGGGAGGCATGGCGGGTACGCTTTCCGAACAGGAGGCGCCTACGTCGTTCGACCGGGGCATCAGTCAGTTCACCTGGCTGATGCTCCGATTCGTGCTCGTGATGGTGCCGCTCGTGTTCGTGATCAACGGGTGGACCAAGGGCAACTGGAGCCAGGCATTTTTTTTCGCCGTCGCGGTCGCCGTCGGACTCACGCCCGAGATGCTGCCGATGATCGTGGCGGTCTGCCTCTCGAAGGGCGCGATCGCGATGAGCCGTCGCAAAGTGATCGTGAAACGGCTCGATGCCATCCAGAACCTCGGGGCCATGGACGTCCTCTGCACCGACAAGACGGGTACCCTGACGTGCGACCGCGTGATCCTCGAGCGGCATTGCGACGTCGCCCTTGCAGAGAACGCGGCAGTCTTGCGACTGGCCTACATGAACAGCCATTTCCAAACAGGACTGAAAAACGTTCTCGATCGCGCCGTACTCGCGCATGCCGAAACCCATACCGAAGCCCGGATCCCGGAGTACGCGAAGGTCGACGAGATCCCGTTCGACTTCGACCGGCGCATCATGTCGGTGATCGTTCGGACCCCCGATGGAAAGGATCTCCTCATCAGTAAGGGGGCCCCTGAAGCGGTATTCCCTCGCTGCACGAAGTACACGCTCGCCGACACGTTGTTTCCGATGGATCAATCCCGGGTCAGCCACCTCAAGGAGGAGTACGAACGGCTCTCGGCCGATGGGTTCCGGGTGCTGGCCATCGCCACGAGGGAGATTGAGCCCCGAAGCGTCGTTCCCGGAAACGCGACCCCGTACTCGAAATCCGATGAGCAGGAACTGGTCCTCAACGGCTATGTCGCCTTCCTCGATCCGCCCAAAGACACAGCCGCAGCCGCGATCCGGGCTTTGCAGGGGCACGGGGTGGAAGTGAAGGTGCTGACAGGCGACAACGATCTGGTCGCCCGGAAGATCTGCCATGAAGTCGGGTTGGCAACGAGCGACGTGCTCCTCGGGGACGCCATCGAGTCGATGTCCGACGATCGGCTGGCGATCGCCGCCGCGACCACCACGCTCTTCGCAAGGGTATCACCGGCCCACAAGACACGGATCATCAGGGCCCTCCAGGCCCGGGGTCGCACGGTGGGGTTCATCGGAGACGGTATCAACGACGCCTCGGCCCTCCGGGCGGCCGACGTGGGAATCAGCGTCGATACGGCCGTCGACATCGCCAAGGAGGCGGCCGACATGATCCTGCTGGAAAAGTCGCTGCTGGTCCTCGAAGCCGGCGTTGTCGAGGGACGGAGAGTGTTTGCCAACATCCTCAAGTACGTTCGCATGGGGGCGAGCAGCAACTTTGGGAACATGTTCAGCGTGCTCGGGGCGAGTCTCTTTGTTCCCTACCTCCCGATGACGCCGATCCAGATCCTCGCCAACAACCTCCTCTACGACATCAGCCAAACCGCCATCCCGACCGACGAGGTCGATCCCGAACAGGTCGAGAAACCCCGCCCCTGGGACATCGGCCAGCTCACTCGGTACATCGTCTTCATCGGCCCCTGTTCGTCGCTGTTCGACGGCACGACCTTCCTCATGATGCTGTATCTCTTCGGATGCCGGGACGTCAGCAACCCGACCGTCGCGGCACGAAGCGAGAGCCTGTTTCAAACGGGGTGGTTCGTGGAGAGTCTGCTGACGCAGACGCTGATCATCCATGTCATCCGTACCAACAGGATTCCCTTCCTCCAGAGCCGGTCGTCATGGCCGCTGATGGCGATGACGGCCGTCATCATGGCCGTCGCTGTCGCGCTGCCGTCGACCCAACTCGGAGCCACGCTCGGCTTCACGCCGCTCCCGCCGCTGTATTGGCCGCTACTTGCCCTCTCGCTCACGTGCTACGTCTTCCTCACGCAGGGGGTGAAGGTGTGGCTGCTGCGGAAGGGGTGGATCTGACAGCGACTCCTGATTCCGACGATCGCCCAAAACAAGCCGGATGCGAACGGATGCGTGCGGGAGGGCCGAAGCCCACGGCACCAGCCGCGAAGGCTATCTATCCCCCTGATCCTCCCGTTTGAGGTGCTTTCGGGACGGCCTGACCGAGAGGCTCAAGAGCGGGAGTTGGGTCAGCCGGTTTCCAGAATCCGAACTGCGTCTGGGTGCGCATGGCACCGAGCTCATTTGGCGGGTTTTTCTGCGGTCCGCTCTTCGAGTCGGTCCTCACGACGTTCGGTGCGACGTTCTTCGATCCGTTCCCGGATGGCTTCGGCATCGACATTCACTTTCACACCTCCACCAGGCGTGACATCGACATCGACTGCGCCGCCGCGGTCAGAGGAGCGATTCACGCCAGGACCGGGACCGTCGACGTCCACCCTCACGCCACCCCGAGACGCATCGACCGAAACCGACGGGACGGGGGGGCGACCGACTTCGTCCCGGTGTTCGAGATCCGCCTCGACGACGGGCGTGTTGACTTTGACGCGAGCACCGCCGTCACAGCCGAAGAGGAGCGGGGCAAGAGCGCAGGTGGCGATGGTCACACATGTGATTTTCATGATCTGTCCTTCGAGCCTTCGAGAAAATAAAAAAAGCCGGCGAGATCGAAAACCCCGGGGTCTCCGATCACGCCGGCTTACTCGTCTGCAGAGGCCTCCGCGTCGGGCGGATTCCTCGTCAGCCAGTCTTCCTACTTCCTGGACACCGGCAATACTAACGCTCGGAAGTTGAAAGGCAAGGAAATAAGCGCTCGGCTCGAGGCCTCTCCTCCAATCGAGAAGGCAGGGAAGAGGTGATCCCCTGCCGGACAGCCAAGAGCGCCCCGCTGAAACCATCCAGCGATGCGGCCACCGACGCGCTATCCGAAAACGACATCCTTGTCCAATCGACGAACCCGCCGCGGCGGAGTATGCTGTTCGCCATTCGTTGATCCCCAACACCACCACCAGGTCACCACGCCATGCTCGTGCCGCACCGCACTCGAACGATGTCCGCGACGATCGTGGCGGGATTCCTCGCCCTCGTCGCTCCGTGTTTCCTGTCTTCGGCCCGAGGCGAGACGGTCTACGGCACGACCCTCAACAACATGGTGACCACCGTGTATGGGGCGATCTATCCGAACACGGCCCCGCACTACGACGCCATCGACTTCCAGACCGGCGACGGCGGGGTGCTGTGGGTCGATCAGAATGTCGATTTCTACGCCAGCACCCTCTCGAACGTCTTCACATCGACGAAGTTCAGCTCGACCGGCGGCCGCGTCTCGGCGTCGCTCCTCGGCACCGACGAGTTTTTGACCCCCGTCAACGACCGCGAGCTCATTGTGAGGAGGTTCGCCCTCGACAACGTCAACTTCTCCACGAGCAACGGCTCCACCGGGGGCGTAACGCTCAAGATCCAGGGTCTCGGGGGGGCAACACGGCCCTGTCGCTTGCCAACTCCACGCTCAGCTGCAACCTGACCCCCCACTTCTATGTCCCGTCGACGCTCGCGTTCACCGTCACCGGGAGCTCGCAGATCGACGGCTGGAACGGGCGCGTCGGCTCGCCCACGGTTCTCGACGTCGCCAGCGGCGGGTCGCTCCGCATCAAGGACAGCGGCAACACCACGACAAGCGCCCTCTCGAACAAGCTCTACTTCAGCGCTGACGCCAACACCGCGACTCTTGACGCCTCGGCGCTGGTCGTCGACAACTCCGCCGTCGTCTTCGGCAGCAACCCCTTCGGCGATCCGGCGAAGGAGAGCACGATGACGTTCCGAAACGGCGCATCGCTCCAGATCACTGGCCTGAACCCGACCTCGAGCCTGGAGACCGACAACCTCGTCTTCGAGGGCAGCTCGCTGGCGCTCGCCACCAACAACACGCGGCTCACGCTGCGGAACGATCTCACACTCCAAGACAGCTCGGCGACGATCGCGGATTACGCCAGTGCCACGACCGTCGGAATCGTGGCCTCGGGAAGCTCGAGCATCGCGGTGGGCGTCAACGCCTCCCTGCAGACGGCGACGCTCGGCATCGGATCGGGGGCGACGCTGAACGTCGTGGGAAGTGGCTATGACGTCGGGACGATGCGGGTCACGAACCAGGTGCTCTTTCCCGTCAGCGGCACCGGAACGCTCACGATCGGAAACACCCGCGCCGTCCTCGAACTGTCCAACGGCGCCACGATGGACGTCACCGCCCCCGCCAAGCTGACCAACAACGGCTCGATCTCGCTCCAAGAGGGACGGATAACGGTCCACGGGGGCGCCACGGTCGCGAACAACATCGAGCTGCTCGTGCAGACCACCGGCACGCTGAGCATCGTCGGCAACGCCTCGATCGGCCAGGACAGCGGGCAGCACGGCCTCGTGACCATGGGGGGAGTGTTGTCGTTCAGGGATTCCCCGACGCCGGCGGCGAACACCCTCTCCACGACCAACCAGCTCGATCTGGGGTCGTCCTCCACGCTGCGGATGGCGATCGATCCCACGGCGCGAACGAGCGACTCGATCCTGATTGCCAACATCGCCCGGGAGTTCACGATCAACAACGGGGCCGCCCTCGATCTCCAGGCCTTCAACGACGCCGTGCTGTCGATCGGCGCCAAGTTCCTGCTCATCGACTATCCCGACTGGCAGGTGGCGATGGCCGCCAGTTTCAGTGGCCTCCCGGATGGCTCGATTTTCACTCTCGGACTCAACACCTACATGATCAATTACAATGACGGGGCCTACCGCCCGGCGGAAGGAAGCACGTTCATCACGCTCTCGGTCGTTCCCGAGATCGATCCGGCGGGTGTCGGGAGCGTTCTGGCGCTCGTCTGCGGGGCCCTCGGCCTGTTCGAGCGACGCCGACAGGCCCGTTGATCGGTCGCGGACAGCGACGCCGTATGCTATCAGCCAGCGGGCCGGCCGACGCCCGCGGCGCGATACGGACCGCTTCGCAGGCAACCGGTCGAGCGCGATCCACTCATGGCCCGTTACCTCCGCCCGTACCTCGATCGGTTCCCGCTGATTGCCACCCGCGAACTGGCCGCCGCGCAGGAGACCACCAGGAGGTTCTGGCCGAAGCATGTCAGCGAGGTACTCGGGCCGGACGAGTACCGTCTGGAGATGAGCCGCGTGTTGCTCGGCCGCCTCGCGGTCTCGTACGTCCACTGCACCACGAGCATCCGGGTCATCCCGAGCGAGCCGAGCCCCGACTCCACTCTCTACCCGCCGCTCGAGGGGGACGTCGGGATCGTTGCGGACGGCCGGCAGCTGGCCGGATCGCGGTCGCGGCCGCTATTGCGCGGGCCCTTCCGCGGATCGCGGTTTGAAGCCCCTGCGGGGCGTGCGGCTCGAGTTGGCCCGCCGGATGCTCGCCGATCCGGCCGCCCTCACGACGGTCGCCGACGCAGCAATGGAGGCGGGGTTCTCGCACCTGGGCCGCTTCGCCGCGGACTATCGCCGCCGCTTCGGTGAACTCCTCTCCTGAACACCCGTTCGGGAGCTTCGCCGTCGACTAGCTGTTTCGATTTGCATCGGGCTTCTTGCCCATGCGGGAAGCGAGATACTGATCCGTGAAGTCGATGTCGATTTTACACCACAGAGGATTGTGGTCGGACATTTGATACGTCCGCCACGTCTCGAATTCCTTTTTTGATTTTCCGTATGCTGCGTGGTCTCCGTCGCGGTAGACGTAATCAAACACCTTGAATACTCCTCCTTCCGCAGCCTTGAGTTGTTGCTTGACATCGGGAGCGATGAACAGCAGCCGATCGAAGGGTTGCGTTCCTTTGGTGTTCGTGGTGATACCCCGCAGCGAGCTCGGACACTCGAACCCTGCCTTGGCGAGATTCTTCGCCGTCGGATCATCGTCACTGAAGACGTTGAAGTCTCCGAGAAGGATCGCATTCGCCGCCCAGTGATCTTTCTGCGTCATACGGTCCCGAAGCCTCGTTGCCGTCTGCAGGGCGTCCTCGGCACGCTGCTTATTGTTGGCAGACGAGTCACCATAGTAGG